>CAJHXM010000405.1_pt1 | contig 13726 bp, 11 predicted proteins | sample 9198461 | NCBI WGS metagenome assembly CAJHXM01 (sample SAMEA7708299, study PRJEB35096) | sediment metagenome | biome: marine neritic benthic zone biome [ENVO:01000025]; feature: sediment [ENVO:00002007]; material: shallow marine sediment [ENVO:03000034] sea grass bed [ENVO_01000059] ...
CCCTTGTGCCCGCCCGACAGCACGGGGCTGTCCTCCGGCTCCACGGCGATCGCCCGGAACGACGGCTTGCGCTGCTTGATGACCTCGCCGACCCCGGTGATCGTGCCGCCGGTGCCGATGCCGGAGATCAGGATGTCGACCCCGCCCTGGGTGTCGTTCCAGATCTCCTCGGCGGTGGTGTTGCGGTGAATCTCCGGGTTGGCCGGATTGGTGAACTGCTGCGGTATCACCGCGTTGGGCAGGGCCGTGGCCAGCGCATCGGCCTTGGCCAGGGCGCCGCCCATGCCCTTGGCGCCATCGGTCAGGACCAGCTCGGCGCCCAGCAGGCGCAGCATCTTCATGCGTTCCGCCGACATGGTTTCGGGCATGGTGAGGATCAGGCGATAGCCCTTGGCGGCGCAGACGAAGGCCAGCGCGATGCCGGTGTTGCCGCTGGTCGGCTCGATCACCGTGCCGCCGGGCTTCAGCGCCCCGGAATCCTCCAGGGCCTCGATCATGGCCAGGCCGATGCGGTCCTTGACCGAGGAGAGCGGATTGAAGAACTCGCATTTGCCGAGAATCTCGGCCTCGATGCCGTGCGCCGCCGCCAGTTTGGACAGGCGCACCAGCGGCGTGGCGCCGATGGTCTGAAGAATGTTGTCATAGACCTTGCCGCGGAATTCCCCGGCAAAGGCTGGCGGTGAGTCGGCCTGCTTGGGTCGGCCCATGAAAATCTATCCTCGTGTCCTGCTGGCGGAATCAAATACTGAAGTCAGGTACCTTCACGGCTTCGCTGGGAATGGCCTGCTTGCGGGCCTCGTCGCAGAGCTGTTCGATGGTCAGGCCGTCGAAGCGCGCCATGGCCTCTTGCTGCAGGTCCTGCCAGATCGGCCGTACCACCTTGGCGGCGATTTCGGACCCGCCCGGTTCCTCGATGGGATCGCCGGTGCTTTCGAACTCGCGCACGACGCGGATGATTTCCCCCACCGTGATGCGTCGGCGCTCCCGCGCCAGGCGATAGCCGCCGCGCGGGCCGCGCTGGCCGGCGAGGATGCCGTGATGCACCAGTTGCTGCAGAACCTGTTCCAGGTAGCGCCGCGGGATGCCCTGGCGCCGCGAAATCTCCGCCGAGCGTACCGGTTCGCTGCCGGCGTGGTAGGCGATGTCCACCACCGCCTCGATGGCAAAGAGCAGTTTGCGGGAGAGGCGCAGCATGACCCTTCAGCCCTTACCGGCTTTTGCGGCGACCCCGGTGGAGCCGAAGCCGCCGGCCCCGCGGGGGCTGGATTCCAGGGAGTCGACCGGTTGCCAGACCCCTTGCAGATAATGTGCGAAGACCATCTGGGCGATGCGGTCGCCGCGCGCGATGGTGAAGGGCGCGTCGCCCAGGTTGACCAGGATCACGCCGACTTCGCCGCGGTAGTCGGCGTCGACTGTGCCGGGTGCATTCAGCACCGTGACGCCGTGCTTCAGGGCAAGGCCGGAGCGCGGGCGCACCTGGGCTTCCGTGCCCGGCGGCAAGGCGATGGCGAGGCCGGAGGGGATCAGACGCCGTTCCCCGGGCTGCAAGGTGATCTCCTCCGCAATGGCGGCAAGCAGGTCCAGCCCGGCGCTGTCGCTGGTGGCATAGGCCGGCAGATCCAACCCTTCGCCATGGGGCAGGCGTTGCACGGCAATGGTGATGCTATCTGTCGTCATGCTGGGAAAGTCCGGTCTCAGGAAGGGCTGGGTTCGGCGAGGGCCGCGGCGATTTTTTCCGCCAGCCGCTGGGCGACGGCGGTTTTGCTCATGCGCGGCCAGCTCTCGGCCCCGCCGGCGTCGATCAAATGCACCAGGTTGTCGTTGCCGCCGAAGGTGCCGGTGGCGGGCGAGACATCGTTGGCGAGAATCCAGTCGCAGCCTTTCCGGGCGCGTTTGGCCTCGGCCAGCTCGATGACCTTTTCGGTCTCCGCGGCGAAGCCGATAACCAGGCGCGGGCGCTGGTTGCCGGCGGCGGCCAGGCTGGCCAGGATGTCCGGGTTCTCGGTCATGGTCAGGGCCGGGGCGCCGGCACCGTCTTTTTTGATCTTCTGGCCGGCGGCCTGGGCCACCCGCCAGTCGGCCACCGCCGCGGCGCAGACCGCGATGTCGGCGGGCAGGGCCGCCTGGCAGGCCGCCAGCATCTGCACCGCGGTTTCGACACGGACCACCTGCGCGCCTTGCGGGTCCGGCTGTCCGGTCGGCCCGGTGACCAGGGTGGTTTCGGCGCCCAGCTGGGCCAGGGCCTGGGCGATGGCGTGACCCTGCTTGCCGGAGGAGCGGTTGGCGATGTAGCGCACCGGGTCGATGGGCTCGTGGGTCGGGCCGGAGGTGACCAGGGCGCGGCGGCCCTTCAGCGGCCCGCCCTCGCCGAAGTGGGCCAGAATGGCGGCCAGGATCTCCGCCGGCTCTGCCATGCGCCCGAAGCCGAATTCGCCGCAGGCCATGTCGCCCTCGTTGGGCCCCACCAGGGCGACGCCGCGCTCGGCCAGCGTTTCCAGGTTTTTCTGGGTCGCCGGGTGTTCCCACATGCGCACGTTCATGGCCGGCGCCGCCAGAACCGGCTTGTCGGTGGCCAGGAGTGCTGTGGTGGCCAAATCGTCGGCCCGGCCGGTCGCCATCTTGGCCAGAATATCGGCGCTGGCCGGGGCCACCACCAGCAAATCCGCGTCCCGCGACAGCTGAATGTGGCCCATCTCGGCCTCGTCGGTCAGGGAAAAGAGCTCGCCATAAACCTTGTCCTCGCTGAGCGCCGCCAGGCTCAAGGGCGTGACGAACTGGGCGCCGGCCGCGGTCAGGATGCAGCGTACTGACGCGCCCCGCTCCCGCAGGCGACGGATCAGTTCCAAGGTCTTATAGGCCGCAATCCCCCCGGAGACGATCAGCAGGATTCTTTTGTCCAGTGCCACGCGTAGAATTCCAACAATTCACATTTTCTTAGCGTGATTACGCTATGGGATAATGGGGAAACTGGCAAGCCGTCCGATTTTGAGGCTTTGCCGGGAGTTTTGAGGGGTTGGCCTTTGTTAAAACAAGAGGTGGAGAAGGACGGAGAGAGACCGGAGGAAGAATCGTCGTTCTTCGCCACCATTGGTGCAGCCCTTGTTCTGCTGATCGGGGTGCCAATTTTTTTCTTGGCTATGGGTTTTGTTCTGCTTCTAGTCGCTGTGTTTCTGGTGCCGCTGTTTGGGTTTGAAGCCTCCTCAATTTCTGATGCTGAAGGCTGGAAGGCAGTAATAGGAAAGAGCACCCTCCAAATAAGTGTGTTTTTTCTGGGGCTCGGCGTGGTGCTCTTGGTTGCACGGATTGCATTTCGCTTTTTTCCAAAGGCGCAACTCGTCTTCTGTTGCGCCTATTTGGGATTGGCCTATGCGGCGGCACTGATTTTCAGCAGCTTATTGCTGGACCAAGCCCCGATTCCCATTATTGGCGCTTGGGAGGAGGCCGTTGCTTCTATCTTAGGGAGCATCTACGTGGCTGGATTTTGTTTCGCTGCACTGAGATCTCAGAGGAATCGAGTGGTGCCGGAAAGCAATCCTCGAAGCTGAAATGCCCTTCATTGAATCAGTTAGTTAAATACCCACACCATTCCCAACACCGCCACCGCGATCCAAAGGGCGCGGATGTGCCAGGCGCCGCCGTTGTTGGCGCCGGTGAAGGACTTCACCGTGTCCGGGTGGAGTTTGATTTCGCCGCTGGCCAGCTCGGCGGCTGACTTTTCCAGGTTGGAGAGGGTCGCGGGCAGGCGCTCCAGGCCGGCCAGGAGTTCCTGCGCGCCGTCGCGCAGGCGCGCCTCGGGGCCACGGTTCTCGCGCATCCATTCTTCGATCAAGGGTTGTGCTAGGGCCCAGATGTTGAGTTCCGGGTTCAGGCGGCGGCTCACCCCTTCGGCCATCAGCATGTTTTTCTGCAGCAGCAGCAATTGGGGCTGCACCGGCATGTCGAAGGATTCGGTCAGCTGCAGCAGTTGCGCCAGCAGCCGGGCGAAGGAGATCTCGTTCAAGGGCCGGCCGGCGATGGGCTCACAGACCGAGCGCAGCGCCTGGGCAAAGGTCGCCGCCGCCGCGCCCGAGGGCAGATAGCCGGCGGCGACATGGACCGCTGCCAGGCGTTCATAGTCGCCGGCCAGGGTCGCCATCAACATGTCCGCCAGATAGCAGCGGGTCTTGTGATCCAGCCGGCCCATGATGCCGAAGTCGACGGCCAGAATGTTGCCGTTCCCGTCCACGGACATGTTGCCCGGGTGCTGGTCGCCGTGGAAAAAGCCGTCGCGGAACAGCTGCTTGAAAAAGATCGCCGCGGCTTTGGTGAGCACCGCTTCCAGGTCATGGCCGGCGGCCAGCAGGGCGTCGCGGTCGTCGAGGGGAATGCCGGCGATCCGGCTCATGGTGAGCACCCGGCGCGACGACCGCCGCCAATCGACCGCCGGCACGCGGTAGCTGTCGTCGCCGGCGAAGTTTTGCGCCAGCTCCGAGGCCGCCGCCGCCTCCATGCGCAGATCCATCTCAAGGCGCACGGTCTGTTCGAACAGCGCGACGACCTCGACGGGTTTCAGGCGTTTGAGCTTCGGCTGAGTACGTTCGGCGAGCTCGGCCAATCCGTAGAAAAGATCCAGGTCGCGCTCAAAGGCCCGCTCGATTCCGGGGCGCAATACCTTGATCGCAACCTCTTCGCCGTCGCTGGTGATCGCCAGGTGAACCTGCGCGATGGAGGCGGCGGAAACCGCTTCGTTGTCCAACGCGGCGAAGAGCTGATCCAGGGGCCGGTCCAGTTCCCGTTCGATGATGGCGCGGGCCTGGGCTGCGGGAAAGGGCGCCAGACGGTCCTGCAGGTCAGACAGGTCGAGGGCCACCTGCTCGCCCACCAGGTCGGCGCGGGTCGAGAGCGCCTGGCCGAACTTGATGAAGCTGGGACCCAGGTCGATCAGGGCGCGGGCCAGTTTCTGCCCCGGCCGGCCTTTGGTGCCGCGCCGCGACAGCAGCCGCGCCAGCCAGACCAGTCCGGGGGCGATACCGGCCTCTTCCAGCGGCGCCAAGGCATCATGCCGCGCCAGCGTCCGGGCGATCTGCAGCAGGCGCAGGAGCATACGGAGACTGCGAAACATGATGGCGCTCTAGATCCGCCAGCCGGAATGGAGCGCGGCGATGCCGCCGCTGAGGTTGCGGTAGGCGACCTGCGACAACCCGGCCGAGCGCATCAGGGCGGCCAGGTCTTCCTGCGGCGGAAAACGGCGGATCGACTCAGCCAGATAGACATAGGACTCCCGGTCGCCAGCGACATAGTGGCCCATCGCCGGCAAGGCCTTGAAGGAATAGAGATCGTAGAGCTCGCCCAGCAGGGGCAGCACCACCTGACTGAATTCCAGACAGAGGAAGCGTCCGCCCGGCTTCAGCACGCGCCGGGCTTCGGCCAGGGCGGCGTCGATGCGGGTGACGTTGCGCAGGCCAAAGGCGATGCTGTAGGCCTCCAGCGACCGGTCGGCGAAGGGCAGATGCTCGGCATCGCCGCAGACCCAGCGGACTTCTTTCAGAAGGCCGCGGTCGATCGCCCGGTCCCGGCCCACGGCCAGCATCTCCGCGGTCAGGTCGCAAACCGTGACCGGCTGTGCCGCCACGTCGGCGCCCAGGGACTGCAGCCGCTGAATCACGCCAAAGGCGACATCGCCGGTGCCGCCGGCCACATCCAACAGGCGCAGGCCGGGGCGCGGCGCCAGCCAGTCGATCATGGCCGCCTTCCAAAGCCGGTGAATGCCCCCGGACATCAGGTCGTTCATCAGGTCGTAGCGGTTGGCGACGGATTCAAAGACGCCCTGTACCAGCGGCGCTTTCGCCGCTTCAGGAACCTCGCGGTAGCCGAAGTGGGTCGTCTTGGCCATACGTCGTCTCGCAAAGGGTTGTGAAGGCTCGAAAAACCATGTCTTTAACCAAGCAGCGCGGACCATAGCGCGCGCGCTCCCGGGACGCTACTCTGCGCAGAGTATTCCAAAAAATGATCGGTTCATCATGCCGGAGTTACCCGAAGTCGAAACCGTGGTGCGCGGGCTGCGCCCCAAGCTGGAAGGCGCCGTCCTGGCGGAGGTACTGCAGCGGCGTAAGACCCTGCGCTTTCCCTTGCCGCGGAATTTTGCCGCCCGCCTGACCGGGCGGCGGGTCGAGCGGGTGGGCCGCCGCGCCAAGTATATTCTGGCTTATCTGGACGACGGCCAGGTGCTGTTGTGTCATCTGGGCATGTCGGGGCGGATGGTGATTTCAGACCGCGCGGACCAGGAACAGCCGCTCGACAAGCACGACCACATCGTCTTTCGCACCGACCGTGGCGATGAGATCCGCTTCAACGACGCCCGGCGCTTTGGCATGATGGACCTGACGCCGGCCGCGGAACTGGACGACCACAAACTGCTGCGCGGCCTGGGGCCGGAGCCCTTGGGCAACAGCTTCAACGGCCCGGCTCTGGCGGCGGCGCTGAAAGGCAGGCGCAGCCCGATCAAGGCGGCACTGCTGGATCAAAAAGTGGTCGCGGGTCTGGGCAATATCTATGTCTGCGAAGCGCTCTACGATGCCGGTCTGTCGCCCAAGCGCCAGGCCTACACGGTACAGGGCAACCGCGCCGAGAGGCTGGCCGCGGCGGTGCGCGACGTGCTGGGCCGGGCGATCGCGGCGGGCGGCTCCAGCCTGCGGGACTATGTGCAGGCCGACGGCGAGCTGGGCTATTTCCAGCACGACTGGGCGGTCTACGGCCGCGAGGGAGAAGCCTGCCCGAACTGCAACTGCGATCCGGCCGCAAAAGGTGGCATTCGGCGGCTGGTGCAGTCGGGCCGCTCGACTTTCTATTGCGCGACCCGGCAGCGTTAGCTACCAAGGTCGCCATGATCCTTTCCGCGATTTCGAAGGCCTGTGCGGCCGTTCTGCTGGGGCTGATCCTGCTGGGCGGTGTCCTGGTACCGGGGACGGCGCCTCTGCGGGCCGAGGAGGCGCAATTTGTCGCCGGCGTCGAGGATCTGCCCTTGATGCCGGGGCTGAGCGAGGTGCCCGGCGCCGGCGTGGTCTTCGACAAGCCCTCCGGCCGCTTCGTGGAGGCCTATGCGGTGGGGTCCGTGGCCGCCGGCCTGGTGCAGGACTTTTATGCCCAGACCTTGCCCCAGCTGGGCTGGCAAAGGGCGTCCAGCGGCGCCTTTCAGCGCGATGGCGAGCGCCTGACCCTGGAGACTATCAAGGGGGGCGATCTGCTGACCGTGCACTTCACCCTCTCGCCGGAATAGCCGGCGGCCGATTTTCCCCGAAAATGGGGCGATTTTTGGTCCCTTTGCGGCGCTTGACGGGACCGGGGTCCGGGTCTATAAACCCCCGCCTTTCCGAACAACCAGACCAAGGTCCCTTTCATGGCCAACCATCTATCCGCCAAGACGCGGATCCGCCGCAATCAACGCCGCAATGCAATCAACGGCAATCGCGTCAGCCGCATCCGCAGTTATGTTAAAGCGGTGGAAATGGCGGTCGCCGCCGGCGACCGGGACGCGGCCCGAGCGGCCTTCAAAACGGTGCAGCCGGAATTGCATCGCGGCGTGCGCGCCGGCGTGATGCATGCCAATACGGCGTCGCGAAAAATCTCGCGTTTGAATGCGCGCGTAAAGGCGATGCAGTAACCCAAAATTTTTCGCTGCTTTTGGGCGGCGCTGTTTTTTCGAAACCGCATCCACGCTTTTGGGTGCGGTTTTTTCGTGCGTCTGAACGCCAGATAGACATTGGAGTTCAGCGCGGTCCGCATTGTTGCGGTTAGGCGGTGAGGAGACTTGCCGCAGGTGAATACAAGCACACGTTGGTCTCGCGCTGCGGTGGACAAAAAAAATAAAAAAATTTTCTGTGCGACACGTCGTTGACCTTGCGTGATTTTTTGAGATTTCGCTTCGCTGTTTGTGACAGATTCATGAACGTTCTCTTTTCCTTCCGCTTGCGTCCAAACGGAGTCGGGCGTAGATTTGGATCATGAAGTTCGGGGGGCGAAGAGTTAAATAAAGCTGTCCATTAAGAAAGAAAAAGACCTCTCAGATACCAATGAAAGCTTGGTACTACTTATGAAGAGGTTTGGGAGTTCCGAGGGGGAACCACTTCCTAGAAGTGATTTCTGACCAAACTTGAAGTTGGCTGGGTTTACGCAGCCGTAACATGTCCGGCTTGGCCGGGACGAATCCTTTTGTGTGGGCAATCACCGCATCATGATCACTGTCTGCGAATTTGCTGTCATTGCAATCCCGCCGAGGGACAGTCGGAAAGCAAACTGCAGAGGGACCGCCGGCTTCGCGGTAAGCGGCGGATGAGGGAGAATTTGCTGATGGCTGGTGATCGTGAATCACAAGCGATGGCTGAGTGGAGCGATGTGCTGGCGCGTTTGCGGGGCGAAGTGGGCGAGGCGGCCTATCGTTCCTGGCTGAAGCCGCTTGAATTCGCTGGCTGTGCGCAAGGGATTATACGTTTGTCGGTGCCGACCCGTTTTATGCGCGATTGGGTGGACAGCAACTACCTGGCCAGGATCCAAGCCATCTGGCAGGAGCTGAGCGATTTCGTCGAGTCGGTTGAAGTTGTCGTGCAGTCGCAACCGCGGCCCTCTTCGAAAGGACCGCAGGCGGCGCGCGAAACGAACAACGCCACCGCGGCGCCGCTGCGCAAGAACAAGCAGGCCTTTGTGCGCGCCAGCCGCGAAGACGCCGGTCTATATCGGACCAGCAGCAATCAGTTCGATATTTCGGCGACATTGGATCCGCGCCTCTCTTTTGACAATTTCGTGGTCGGCAAGCCCAACGAGCTGGCCTATGCCGCGGCGCGGCGGGTGGCGGAAGCCCCGACCGTGCCCTTCAATCCGCTGTTCCTCTACGGCGGCGTGGGGCTTGGCAAGACGCACTTGATGCATGCCATCGCGCTCCACATCGACAAGATGATGCCCAAACGCCGGGTGCTTTATCTTTCTGCGGAAAAGTTCATGTTTCAGTTCGTTCGGGCTTTGCGCATGAAAGACACCGTTGCCTTCAAGGAACAGTTCCGCTCGGTTGATGTCTTGATGATCGACGACGTGCAGTTCATCAGCGGGCGCGAAGCGACCCAGGAAGAATTCTTCCATACCTTCAATGCCCTGGTCGATCAGAACCGCCAGGTAATCATTTCCGCCGACAAGAGCCCGAACGATTTGGAGGGCATGGAAGAGCGGATGAAGTCGCGCCTTGGCTGGGGCCTGGTGGCGGACATCCACCCGACCACCTACGAATTGCGCCTGGGTATCCTGCAGGCCAAGGCCGAGGAATTCGACAGCAATATTCCGGGTAAGGTGCTGGAGTTCCTGGCCCACAAGATCACCTCCAACGTGCGCGAGCTGGAGGGGGCGCTGAACCGCATTATGGCCCACGCGACCCTGGTGGGGCGGGCCATTACCCTGGAGACCACCCAGGAGGTGCTGCACGACCTGTTGCGGGCCAACGACCGTAAGGTGACCATCGAGGAAATCCAAAAGCGGGTGGCCGAGCATTTCAACGTGCGGGTGGCGGACATGCATTCCGCCCGCCGGGCCCGCGCCGTGGCCCGGCCCCGGCAGGTGGCCATGTACCTCTCAAAACAGCTCACCGCCCGGTCTCTGCCGGAAATCGGCCGCAAATTCGGTGGCCGCGACCACACCACCGTGATGCACGCGGTGCGCAAGATCGAGGAGCTCAAAACCAGCGATTCGAGCTTTGCCGAAGATGTGGAGCTGCTGAAACGCATGCTCGAGGCCTGATTCTGGAATTCGCGCCGGGAACCGGCGTCCGAAGGGCTCTCGGGGGCGGATTTAGCCCCGATTCCCCCTCTGATTGAGGGGGCGACCCTTGTCGCGTAAAATGGCGTCCGGGGCTGCGAAATGCTTACGTTTTCCCGCCTTCATGCTATACTCCGGCCTCGATTCGCCGGGGCGAGACAGGCCACGCTTCCCTGTACCAGGGATAGGGCCTGAGGCCGCGGGCGTGACGCCCAGGAAAGGGGCGCCGACCGGGGCTAAATGGGAGTTTAGCCGCGCATAAAAACGTACCTTTTGATCGGCGCCGTCTGGAGTGCCGGGGCGAGAAATCTGCCGTCTCCTGAAATCTGCAACCTTAAGAAATAGACGAAAACCCAAATCATGCAGCTAACCATCGAACGAGCCTCCCTCCTGAAGTCTCTGGCCCACGTGCAAAGCGTCGTCGAGCGGCGCAACACGATCCCGATCCTGTCCAATGTGCTGATTGAGGCCGGGGAGGGCCTGCTCTCGCTGACCGCCACCGATATGGACCTGACCATCGTGGCCCAGGTGGCGACCGAGGTGGCGGAAGCCGGCGCGACCACGGCCCCGGCCCACACGCTCTATGACATCGTGCGGAAGTTGCCCGACGGTGCCCAGGTCGAAATGACCACGGGCGGCGACGGCGGGCAAATGAACCTGAAAGCGGGGCGCTCGAAATTCACCCTGGCGACCCTGCCGAAGGAAGATTTTCCGGCCGCGGCCGGCGACGACCTGCCGCAAAGCTTTTCGCTGCAGGCGGCGGAGGTCAAGAATCTGGTGGACCGCACCCGCTTTGCCATTTCCACCGAGGAAACCCGTTATTACCTGAACGGGATCTATATCCACGCGGCGCAAAGCGAGACCCTGCCGGTGCTGCGGGCCGTGGCCACCGACGGTCACAGGCTGGCCCGATTTGAAATGCCCCTACCTGAGGCGGCCGCCGACATGCCTGGCGTGATCGTGCCGCGCAAGACCGTGGGCGAGCTGCGCAAGCTGATCGAAGAGACCGAGAAACCGGTTGAGGTTTCTCTGTCCGAGACCAAGATCCGCTTTGCCTTCGATGCGACCGTGCTGACGTCGAAGCTGATCGACGGCACCTTCCCCGACTATGAACGGGTAATCCCCAGCGGCAATGACAAGATTCTGGATGTGGCCTGTGCTTCCTTCGCCTCGGCGGTCGACCGGGTTTCCACCATCTCCAGCGAAAAAAGCCGCGCGGTAAAGATGAGCGTGGAGGGTGGCGCCATGACCCTGTCGGCGACCAGCCCGGAAAACGGCAGTGCCGTTGAAGAGGTTGAGATCGACTATGACGGCGCGGCCATCGAGATCGGCTTCAATTCGCGTTACCTGCTGGATATCGCCCAGCAGATCGAAGGCGACGTGGCCCAGATCGCCATGTCCGATGCCGCCTCGCCCACCATCGTGCGCGACGTTGCCGACGGCAGTGCGCTCTATGTCTTGATGCCGATGCGGGTGTGAGTGCGGTTTTGCGCGGAACGGCCCCGTCCGCGGCCCTGGACAGGCCGGTGCAAGCGGCGCCGCCGTGCCGTGGGCCCGACAGAATGAACCAGACCGCCACCTCGCTGCGGCGTCTCTTCGTCAGCGATTTTCGCTGCTTCCTTCAGGCGGAAATTTCGAGCGACGGCCGGCCCGCCGTTCTGACGGGTCCCAATGCGGCAGGAAAGACGAACCTGCTGGAAGCAATTTCACTCCTGGCGCCGGGACGTGGCCTGCGCGGCGCGCGCAGCGCCGAGATCGCCCGACGGCTGCCGGGTGAGGCCGCCAACGACAGCTCTTGGGCGGTGGCTGCCGAGTTCGAGACCCGCGACGGGCCGCGGCAAATCGGGACCGGCCGGGCGATTGGGCCTTCCGGCGCCGAGCGGCGCCTGATCAAGATCGATGGCGCACCGGCCCGGGGACAGCAGGCTTTGGCGGAAATTGTCAGTGTGGTTTGGCTGACGCCGCGCATGGACGGTCTCTTTCGGGAAGGGGCGTCGGGCCGGCGGCGGTTTCTGGATCGTCTGGTCTACGGCTACGATCCGGAACATGCCAGCCGGGTCAACGCCTATGAACATGCCCTGCGCGAACGGGCCCGGTTGCTGAAATCCGGCCAGCGCGACGATGCCTGGCTCTCGGGTTTGGAGGAATCCATGGCAAGCCGGGGCATGGCGATTGCCGCCGCCCGGCGGGACATGGTGGGGCGTTTGACGCGGGCGGCATCGGCGGGTGTCGGCCCTTTTCCCTCAGTCGGCCTGGCGCTGGATTGCCTTGTCCGGACTTGGCTGGACGAGATGCCCGCCCTGGCAGCCGAAGATCATTTCCGCGCGCAACTGGCGCAGTCGCGCCGGCGGGATGCGGACAGCGGCGGCGCGACGGTCGGGCCGCACCGCAGCGACCTGTTGGTGCGGCATCTGGAAAACGATCAGCCGGCGGATCTCTGTTCCACCGGCGAGCAGAAGGCCCTGCTGATCGCCATCCTACTGGCCCACAGCCGCCTCCTCACTCTGGAGCGCGGTGCTGCGCCGCTGCTGCTGCTGGACGAGGTCGCAGCCCATTTGGACCCGCTGCGCCGCGGCGCGCTCTATCGGGAGATCCTGGCGCTGGGCAGTCAGGCCTGGATGACCGGCACGGATGCTTCCGCCTTTGCCGACCTGGGCGATGCAGCGCAGTTTTTCGAGGTGCGGGACGCCGCGGTGACGGCTTCGCCGCCGCTGTGAACCGCGCTCGCCGCGGTAAGATTTGTTTTGAAACGAAACCGAGAACAGCATGACCGATAACGAAGACGACACTCCCAAAGGCCCCGCCGAACCCGGTGCGGAATACGGCGCGGAATCCATTAAGGTGTTGCGTGGGCTAGAAGCGGTGCGCAAGCGGCCGGGCATGTACATCGGCGATACCGACGATGGCTCGGGCCTGCACCACATGGTCTATGAGGTGGTCGACAATTCGATCGATGAAGCGCTGGCCGGTCATTGCGATACCGTTGAGGTGGTGCTGAACGGCGACGGCTCTGCCACCATCCGCGACAACGGCCGTGGCATCCCGGTGGGCATTCACGAGGAGGAAGGCGTTTCTGCGGCAGAGGTCATCATGACCCAACTGCATGCCGGCGGAAAATTCGATCAGAATTCCTACAAGGTCTCCGGCGGTCTGCACGGTGTGGGCGTTTCGGTGGTGAACGCGCTCTCGGAATGGTTGGAGCTGAGGGTCTTCCGGGCGGGCAAGGAACATAAGATGCGCTTCGCCCATGGCGAGGCGGAAGGCCCCTTGGAGATTGTGGGAGACAGCGAGGGGCGCAGCGGCACGGAGATTACCTTCTTTCCGTCGCGCGGCACCTTCACCATGACCGAGTTCGACTTTGCGACCCTGGAGCATCGCCTGCGCGAACTGGCCTTTCTGAACTCCGGCGTCCGCCTCACGCTTACCGATGACCGCTCGGCGGAAAGCAAGACCGTGGAACTGCACTATGAGGGCGGTCTGCAGGCTTTCGTCGCCTACCTCGACCGCACCAAGACGCCGCTGTTCGAACCGGCGGTGGTGATTTCCGTGGAACGCGACGGCATAACGGTCGAAGCGGCGCTGCAGTGGACCGACAGCTATCACGAGGCAGTGCTCTGTTTCACCAACAACATTCCGCAGCGCGACGGCGGCACCCACCTGGCCGGATTCCGTGCCGCCCTGACCCGGCAGGTCAACAACTACGCGACCTCCTCCGGTCTGGCGAAGAAAGAAAAGGTGACGCTGACCGGCGACGATGCCCGCGAAGGGCTGACCTGCGTGCTTTCCGTCAAGGTGCCCGATCCCAAGTTCTCCAGTCAGACCAAGGACAAGCTGGTGTCGTCCGAGGTTCGGCCGATCGTCGAGAATGTGATCAACGACCGTCTGGGTCAGTTCTTCGAGGAACACCCGCAAGAGGCCCGCAAAATCGTTGCCAAAGTGGTGGAGGCCGCCG
>CAJHXM010000401.1_pt1 | contig 13706 bp, 12 predicted proteins | sample 9198461 | NCBI WGS metagenome assembly CAJHXM01 (sample SAMEA7708299, study PRJEB35096) | sediment metagenome | biome: marine neritic benthic zone biome [ENVO:01000025]; feature: sediment [ENVO:00002007]; material: shallow marine sediment [ENVO:03000034] sea grass bed [ENVO_01000059] ...
ACCGAAATCTCGCCGGCGCCAATCAGGGCCGTGTTTTCGGATCCTGAAACCACATCGGCGCCCATGTCGGCGGTCTCGTGGGTTTCGCTCGTCTCGCGGTTCAGTTCGTCGCTCATCCTGAAGTCCCTTTCGTGCCCAAAATCATTGCGGCGCCCCAAAATGGTAAACACCCGGGGCGGCAGATTCATATTTTCTTAAGTATCAGGACTGGAATCAACATTTTAAAGCAAAAAAACTATACATTATCGTAGTATTTTATAGCAATTTAAGGCGTATTTTGATAAATTTAATCTCAATTATTAACTATTAACGTTGTTTTGATACTAAACCGCCGAATTCCGGGCTTTATTTTAGGAAATAATTCTTAACGCGCGAATGTCTTAACTTTGATCCTTTCGCGCCATCGAGATTCATGAACGCGAGTCGCCACCCTACGGCCGATCGAATCAGATCAGGCTCGGGTAAACCAGGAAGGAAAGCAGCGGCAGTTTATCCATAAAGGCCAGCAAGATTGACCCTGCGGCAATCCCGATGCCGTAGGGCACATCCTCTCCGGTGGTCAAGACCCGCGGCAACGTGATGCCGTTCGGAAATCGCGGATGGGCCATGACCAGGAACAGGCCGCGGCGAATGCCGATCAGCAGAAGGGCCACCACCCCATTCAGGATAGCGACATAGATCAGCACATTAAGCAGCAATCCAAACCCCGCCCAGAGACCCACAGCGGTCAGAAGTTTGATATCCCCTGCACCGAACACCCGGAAAAAAAAGAGCGGCAGGCCGGCGGTAAAAACCACTAAGGCCGCACCCAGGTGCGAAAGCAGATCGACCGGATAGGGGGTTTTCCAGTAGGTCAGTCCCGCTGTCAGAAAGAATACGACGACCAAGGCAACGGAGATTTTGTTGGGAATCTTGTACTGCAAGGCATCGCACGCCCCGGCCATGACCAACAGGAACACATAGAACAGGAGGGCGAGCTTGAGGCCCTCTTCATAAAGAGCCATGGAAGCCTACGTTAATCGTAACCACCCGGCCGCTATTGAAGAGCCGTCTCTTCACCGTCCAGCTTCTGAACGTCTTTCAGGAAATTGAGGTTTTTCCAGGCCTTTTCGTTAAACCCGGCATCGGCTTCCATCGCCCGGAGCAGATAGGACTCGGCGTTGTCATAGTCCCCCCGCAGCAGCGCGATATATCCGATGTTGTTCAAAACCTGGCTCTGATTCGCACTGCTGGTACCGGTCAAAGCGTGGACATACTGCCCTTTCCGGGCATAGGCCAGACGCAGGTTGTTTTTCGCGACGTCGAACTGAGGGTCCTTACGCACTGCCCTGGTCAAGGCTTCGATGGCCTTTTCCACTTCGCCCCGCATGAAAAGAGAATACCCCAGGTTGTTCAAGACAACAGCCGATGAGGGCCGCAGTTGCACGGCCCTGTCGTAGCTGGCCACGGACAAATCCCATTCCTGCAGGGAGTCGTAATAGGCCCCTAAGGCATTCCAGGCCCGCCAGAGCGACGCGTCCTGATCGACAGCCGCCGATAGATGGGTTGCACCGTCGTCGGACTTTCCCTGCAGCATAAGCGCGATGCCCCGTCCCTGCAGGGCGCGGGCCCCAACTTCCGAAGATCCGATGAGGTGCCCGAACTCCCGGGCCGCATCCGCCGTCCGGCCTTTGGCGAGATGAACTTCTGCCAGTATCAAACGCGCACTTTGATGCTCCGGATCCGCGTAGAGAATTCGCTCCGCAAGTTGCTGAGCATCTTCATAACGGGCATCTTCCAGCGCTCTCTCCGCAAAGCCTAAGGTTTCAGGCGAAGGGGGCGGTGGCGGCGGGAGTTCCTCTTGCAGCGTCAGCTGCGGTTCCTCAGCGGTCGTTTGGCAGGCCGCCAGCGCCGCTGCGCAGGCGAGTACAAAAAAGACCCGCGAAAATTTTTGCAACTCCCAACCCAGCATTTGCTTACCCTGCCTTCCCTAAACGGTTCGATTTCTGAGCGGAAATCAGCTCCGCGTCAAAATTCAACAGATCTCCGCCAAGCTCCATACGGATATCCATCCACTGGTTGCGGACAGCGACCAAGCGAACGTCGGCGGGGAACAGACCAGCCAAGCCCATTGCGTAAACCCGCCAACCTTCTTTGTAATAGATGGTCGACTGCATGTGTGCGAAATGAGCTGCATTGGTGATGCGCTGAACGTTCAGATCCCTGTCCTTCAGGAACTGCCGCATCCGGGCGGCCATGTGCCGGCGGCCCGCGCCGTTCGAGACCTCAATCATCGGATTGATCTGAAGCACCGCCGAAAGCGATTCGGAGGCTGCGTCATCGCCTTGATCGGGCATCAGAGGACTGTCGACGGCACCTGCCGCATCGACTGGGAGGCTATCCGTATCCAAAGCAGCGACCTGCACCGGGACCAGCGGCGCGGCCATGGCCACCGTATCCGCAATCGGCTCCGCCGCTTCCAAGGGACGGTCAACCGGCAGGCTCGCAATTTGGTCCGCCGGCCAGACCGACGCATCTTCGGCGGCCAAATCCGCCATGGCCGATGCCGGCAGCAACGGATTCGCAAGATGCTCGCGCGGCGAACCGAGGGTCCGTGTCGGCATCGGCGCATAGGCAATTTTCGGATCCAAGCCGCTTTCGGAAACGGCATCGATGAACTCGACCGACGGCTGTGTCACAAGCGTCTGCACTGCCGCGCTGGTTCGGGAGACCCACATCTTTTGTGCCGGCATCTCCGGGCCCGTGTCTTGAACTTCCTTTGGCGCCGCCGCCGTTTGAACCGGCACCGCCGGCGCCGCCAAGGCCTGCGACACCCGCTCCCGGTTGGCCAGGATTACCGGATCTTCGCGATCGCGCTTTTCCGCGTCATCCAGATAAACGTATGCCAGGTCATAGCGGCCTTGAAGCCAATAAGAGTAGCCCAGATTGTTCAGGGTTTGCGTCGACTCCGGATCTTCCGCAAGTGCGAGCTGATAAAATTTCTCGGCCAAATCGAAACGGCCCAGGCGATCGTATGCAGCCGCCAGTCCGTTCATGCTCTTGACGGAATTCGGACTGCGCTTCATCGCCGTCCTGAAATGCTTCACCGCCAAACCGAACTGGCCCGCCGCAAAGTGGTACATGCCCAAGGCATGCGGCGACTCAGGTGCCGCCGCGACCGCCTGCTGGCCTCCCCCGGCGCCGGACCCCGCCACAGAACCATCAACTGCACAGCCGCCGAGCAGGAAAGGTCCCGATAAGGCAATGACTGTGGCCAACTGCTTATACTGTTTCATGGTCTTTCCCCCTCTTATTAATTTCGACCGACCTATTGATTGGTGAGCAGCGGAACGAGCGTGTGAGCGATCCGAATGATGCCCGGCAGCAGAACAACCGTGATGATCGTCGGCAAGATGCAGGTCACCAAGGGAATCGACAGCAGCACCGGCAGCATCTGGGCCTTCTCTTCCGCTTTCAGCATCCGTTTGGCCCGCATTTCATCCGCATAGACCCGCAGTGTTTGGGCCACCGACGTCCCCAGGCTATCCGACTGAATGAGGAGAGTCGCAAATGACTGGATCTCGGCCAATCCGACACGCGATGCCAGATTGCGCAGTGCATCGGGGCGCGTCTTACCCGCCCGCAGTTCCAAAGAAACCCAGCCGAAATGATAGGCCAGCAGCGGGTGCGATCTGGCGATCTGCGTACCCACACGGCTAAAGGCAGCATCCAGCCCCAGTCCCGATTCTACACAAACCATCAGCATATCAAGCGCGTCGGGAAAAGCTTCGGTCACCGCAAGCTGCCGAGACTTCGTCCGGCGGTACAGCCAATAGGGCGGCAGGATTATGCCCATGAGGCCAAAGACACCTGAAAGCAGAAGCACTTTTTGCGCCGACATGCTGTGCGGGTAAACCGATGCCCACCCCAGAAAGAGCATAGGCAGAAGGATGGCGAGCAGAACACGCACCGCATAGTAGTTGCGAATGGCGGTCGATCCCATATAGCCCGCCTGAATCAGGCGCGACTCCAGAGTTGATCTCTTGGCATGGTCCGTTGGCGTGAAAGTCTTCTCAATAGACCTCATCACCTTGTCCCAGGTCTTTACCTGGCGCTCGCCCCGCAGAGATAAACCTGAATCGGAATCATTTTGAATTTGGCCGGCTTCACCGGCGAGACGCCGCTCTACCGGAGAGCGCAGCCCCATGACGATACCTGCAATTGCCATAACCGCCAGAAAAACGGCCATAAATATCAGGACAAGCATCACCGTACCGGAGCCGCCAAGCAGACCCTGCATGGTCTCGCCCAGATACTGTGACAATTCGTTCAATCTATCCAACGGACCACTCCCAACCTAAACTCTGAAATTGACCATGCGATACATAATGGCGATGCCCATGATCAGCAGAAAAATCGCTATCGCAATTCCCGGCCAGAACCAGGGATCGCCCATCACATCCGTATAGAACCTCGGATTGCCGGCCATGATTCCCATGAAAACCAGGATAGGAAGAATACTCAACACCCAGGCTGACACGCGGCCTTCGCCGGAAAGCGCCCGGATCTTCTTGAACATACGAAACCGCGCACGAATGACCGAGGAGAGATTCGATAGAACCTCGGCCAAATTACCGCCGGTCTCATGCTGGATATTGATGGAAACCACCACATACTGAAAATCGGGAGCGCCAACGCGGTCGCCTAGGTTTTCCAACGCCGTTTGCAGGTCATGCCCATAAGTCATCTCGTCGACGGCAACCCCGAATTCGCTGCCGATGGGATCGGGCATTTCTTTTGTGACCAAATCCATCGCGGCACTTACAGGATGGCCGGCATGTAAGCTACGCACCATAACATCCAGTGTATCCGGCAACTGCTCGGTAAATTTCTTAATTCTGCTGATACGCATGCGAACCAAGACGAACAACGGAATGCCGAAGCCCAAGATCACAGAGACGGCACCCGCCACAAGCATCGACGCGAAGGCCCTGGGAATTTCGAAAGATTGAATTGCGAACACGCCGATCCCAAACAACAGCGCCGAAAAACCTGCCATCAGCAAAATGAGTTTGAATATTGAAAGGGTCACACCGGACCTTGTAAGAAGCTGATCGAGCCAGCGCATCGGACCGCCCAACAGACCCCAACTGTCCCACCTCGAAACCGGCTTGCGGCGCAGAGCCGACAGGACTTCGGAAATGTCCGCGCCGCCCGCCATCATGTTCATGCGGCGATTTGCGTTCTTGCGATCTCTCGAATCAATCACAAGATAGAAGAAGCCCTCGGCAAGCAGCAGCGCTCCAAGGAAAATGGCCCCGTAGACCAAGTAGATTGCATCGAATGCCATGATACTGCCTCCTAGCCCAGCGCACGGTTCGGGTTGAAGGTCAAAGGATCGATTTCAATCCCGCGCGTTTCGAATTCTTCCATGAACTTCGGCCGGATGCCTGTCGCCAGGAACTTGCCGGTGATATTGCCGTCGGCGTCGGTCTTTTCGCGGTGGAACCGGAAAACCTCGTGCATGGTGATGACATCGCCTTCCATGCCGGTAATTTCCTGCATGCTAGTAACCCGGCGCCGTCCGTCGCTCATCCGGGAGAGCTGCATGACGATATGAATGGCCGAGGCAATCTGGCTCCGCATTGATTTGGTCGGCAAATCCATGCCGGTCATACCGATCATCTGCTCGGTACGCGCCAGCGCATCACGCGGCGTATTGGCGTGAATGGTTGTCATGGAACCATCATGGCCCGTGTTCATGGCCTGGAGCATATCGAATGCCTCGCCGCCGCGCACCTCGCCGAGAATAATCCGGTCCGGGCGCATACGCAGGGCGTTCTTCACCAATTCGCGCTGCGAAACCTCGCCTTTTCCTTCAATATTGGCAGGACGGGTTTCCAGGCGGCCCACGTGGATCTGCTGAAGCTGAAGCTCCGCTGCGTCTTCAATCGTCAAAATCCGCTCGCGGCCATCGATGAAAGCCGACATGGCATTCAGCATCGTGGTCTTGCCGCTACCCGTACCGCCCGAAATCAACACATTCTGGCGGCATCTGACAATGCCCTTCAGCAGCTCGGCGAACTCTTCCGGCAGCGCCCCGTATTCCACCAGCCGGTCCATATCGATGGGGACCTTTGCGAACTTACGAATGGAGAGCAAGGGACCATCCACCGCCAGCGGTGGGATGATGGCGTTCACGCGCGAGCCGTCCTCCAAGCGCGCATCGACCATCGGTTGGCTCTCGTCGACACGGCGTCCAACCGCAGAGACGATCTTGTCGATGATCCGCAACAGATGCCGGTCATCCTTGAAATGCACCGGCGTCAGTTCGAGGCGGCCACCGCGCTCGACAAAAACCTGATCGCAGGTGTTGACCAGGATATCCGTGACGGTCGTATCTTTCAGCAAGGGCTCGATCGGCCCAAGTCCAAGAACCTCGTCCAGAATATCATCGACCAGCCTCGATTGTTCGCTGTGATTGAGCGGCTTGTTTTCTTCGATCAGCAGCTCCCGCACCATTTCACCGATTTCTTTGCGGAAAATGTCGGGCGCCATCTTGTCGATGACGGACAGGTTGATCATGTCCAACAGCCGCTGATGGAGTAGCATTTTCAGTTCGGTCTGATCGGCGGAGACGCGGGGTGGCACCTCGGCGGGAGACTTCGCGGCCGCAGGCATAAAAGTTACCTTGCTTTCCGACTCCGGCTTCTCCGGTTTGCCGGCCTTTGCCTTTTTTTCTTCTGCTTGTTTTGACCCAATACGCGCAAACATGCCTGTCACTCCATCCTATGCCCTACCCGGCGCCGCAATAAACTGCGATTCCGATTGGTTATTCCCCACCGTCAAACTGCTGACTAACTCTTCGGTCATCTTCCGAATGCTTTTCTCCACTTTGCTCCTTAAGCGCACTTCCGAAAGCGCAACTCCCTGGTTGATCGCTTCGCTCACCGTTTTGTAGTCGCCGTCGATGCAGTAATCGATGCTGTGCCCGAGCGCGGCTTCCGACTCTTTGAGGTTGACCGTCTTGCCCCAGCCCCTTTCGAAGCGGTTCATCACGACCTTAACCTCCGCGCCGCCGAGGCCCTGGGCGGCCAGCGTGTCGAGCTGGCGCCTGGTTTGGCGAATGCCGCCAACCGTCATTTCGCTGATCATCAGGATGACATCGGATTTCTTCAGAATTTCGGCCGACCAAGACGTCCAGGCCTGCGGCAGATCGATGAACGAGAAATCGAATTCCTTGCGCATGGTCTTTAGGAAGGACCCGACAAAATCCTCGGCAACCACATCCAAAGGCATGACATCGCGCGGGGCCGCCAGGACATGCACGCCTGATTCATGCTGCGACATAACTGCATCGAGCAGGGACTTGTCCAGACGTTCCGGGGAATCGACAAGATCCGCCACTCCCATGCGGTCATCCAGATCCAGATAGAGGGCCACCGTACCGAACTGCAGATCGAAATCCGATACACTGACACTGTACTTCTCGCCCTTACCCTTTTTCATCGCCATCAGAGAACAGGCCGACTGCACCGCCAGGGTGGATGCCCCGACGCCGCCGCCGCCTTTCAGTAAAGAAATGATCTTACCGCCACTGTCGCCGGTGCTTTCAGCTCTGCGTTTATGCGCCGCCACTTCCAACGCGGCGATCAAATCTTCCCGGGTAATCGGCTGCGGAATAAAATCGACGACGCCCAACCGCATGAGCGCGCGGACGTCTTGGACCGTTGCATCGGGCGCTGTGCCGACGACAGGCGTATTCGGGAAATGCTGATTGACGATTTGGTTTAGCAGGTCCAGGTCGCTCTGGTCCTGTGCATCGACCTCGACCACCAGAGCGTCGAGTCCCTCAAAAATGTCGAGACCCGGTTTCACGTCCTTCAGCCGGCCTAGGTGGGCTTCCACCCGCATGCCGTTCATACTGGTGCACTGTTCGTTGAGCTGAACACCCGTCGCCTCGGAGCTCAGAATAGCCACGACATTCATGTTCAAACCACCAGCCATTGAATTTTACCTATGCCCTTACCTTGCTGCCTTGTCCTACCTGAAAACCGGCCCTGAAAACCGGCCCTGAAAACCGGTGCCTGTCCATTCCGTCATGGCATCGCTACGAGCCACAATTTCCATGTCAGACCTGTTCCGGTCGCTTCCTTTCTTCGTACCACCTAATTCGCGGGAGCCGGTGCCAGATTGGCTTTTTGCAAGCCCCTGACACCGGCCCGTCCGCTATACTTTCATCCCACTCAGTCTTTACCGGCGATCAGTTGTCGGTCGTGCTGAGATTGTGCGGGACAATGACGGTTCCGGTCCGATAGCGCTCCAGAGCACTGCTGACACGGTTGGCGTCATAATCCGGCGTCTCCGGGCCGGCATAGACCGGCGCCGGGTCGATGATGTGCATCGCCTTGTTGCTTTCCACTGCGTTGCCGAAATCCGGGCTTAAGGGTTGGTCGTTTGCGCAGGCCGGCAGAGCCAGCAGGGCCGCAAAAGCGATTGTCGTTGTCATGCGTTTCATTGTGCCAGCCTCACTTAATGATGTGACCATAAGCGCCGTCGATACCCCCAGCGCTTTGCGCGCTCAAAGTATGATCGACGCCGGACCCAGGATTTTCCGCGGACATGGAATGCCCCGAATCCGCCCGGCCGAAACCGGAGCCCGGTGCTTCCGTTTGCCCAAACAAGAAGAGGTCGAAATCGCTGGGCGGAATGAACTTGTCCGCTGGCGTCGCCAGGCTGCCGGCCGGGGCCGGCTTGACCAGATGCGGCGTAATGATGATGACCAATTCCGACTCGCTCTTCAGGAAATCGCTGCTCCGGAACAGCGCGCCCAGGACCGGCACATCCCCGAGACCGGGGACCTGGTCGATCGTGTCTTGAAAATCGCTGGTGATCAGGCCGGCGATCGCAAAGGACTGGCCATCGCGCAGTTCCACCGTTGTCGTGGCCCGGCGGGTCTGCAACGCAAAAGTATCGAAGGATCCTCCCGCCAGAGCACCGATTGAGGTGTCGATTTGACTCACCTCCGGGCTAACGATGATGTTCATCAGGCCGTCTTCCAGGACCGTCGGTGTGAAGGACAGGGAAATACCGAACTCCTTGAACTCCACCGTCGAATCGTCGTCTTGGGAGACGACAAATGGAAACTCGCCACCCGCCAGAAAGCTGGCTGTATCACCGGACAAGGCGATTAGATTGGGGTTGGCCAAAGTCTTCGCGACACCCTTGGATTCAAGCGCATCGACCAGCATGTCGACACCGACAGCACCGATATTTGCCCCCAAGAGGGTGCCCACACCAAAAGTGGAGGGAAACGTAAAGGAACCGCTTCCAGAAGGCCCGATAGATCCCGGGTTTGTGAGGAAGATATCGCCCGTGGTGAAGCCAAAGTCCCCTTCGAAGATGTTCGTATTGAACCCGATGTTCTTCGCCTTGGTGCGCGACACTTCCACGAACTGCACATCGAGCATCACCTGCTGGCTGCCGGAGACCTTCATCAAGTTGGTCAACTGGCCGCCGGGCGCAAAGCGTTGGGCGATGGCGAGAATGCGCGAAACGCGGCTGGCGCTCGACACCGTACCGCTCAGCACCAGGGAGCCGCCGATCGGGCGAACCTCAACCCGTTCGCCGGGGAAGAGTTCATTCAGACGCGCCTTCAGGCCGTCGGCGTCCAGGGACACAATCAGATCCAGGACCGCGATCAGCGCCTTCTCTTTGCCGTAGATCGTGAGGCTGGTGGCACCGACCGATTTGCCCAGCACGTAAATCGAGCGATCGGTCAAGGCCAGCACGTCCGCGATCTCTGGGTTGCCGACCAGCAGGTCGGCCAGCGGCACGTCGAGCCGCAGGACCTGCGACTTGTTGACCGGCACAATGAACTCGCCGGCGTGCTTGGATTGGTCGCTCAGCACCACGATATCAGCCTGGGCTGGTGCTACAGGCCCGCTTAAGGTGAGGACCATCGCCGCCAGCGCGGCAAAGATACCCTCCTGAAGTCTCTGTTTTATCTTATATAATTTGGTCATGTCCTAATCACTCCCCCCTTTTGTTCGCGTTTGGGCGATGTCGACCCCGACTGCCGGGACACTCAAATTAATGGTGGAACAACATCTCCCAAGCCTCAACCCTAAACTGTCCGAAACCGCAACCAGGAGAGGCTAATGTAGCCCCTCCCTTTTACGGCGATCCTACCCTATTGCGTGCCCGCCGAGGTGCCGCTGATGGCATTGGCCCCAATCGGCTGGACAGAGAGAAGGTCCAAGGGCGCGGAAGCGGTCGCGCTGCTCGGCCGGCTGCTCTGTTTTTCCTTCGGCACCTCAACTTTGCTGGCCTTCAAGGCCCGCACGATCCGCACCGCCGACAAAGGATCCTTGCGGTTGGTGGAAACGACATTGATCGGCTGCTTCACGATCTTCTGCTTCACCACCAGGGGCTTGGGCTCCGGCGCCGACTCGCCAACCGAGGCAAAGAGGCTCGGCTCCGGCTCGTTGGGCAGGTTTGCCTCGCCAAAGTCCAGATCGCGTTCGGTTACCCGCTTGGGCGGAATGGCATCCGCGTTGGTCATGTTGCGCAGTGACAGGGACAGCGAGCCGAGCTGTGCCGCCAGAATCAACTTCTGGCCTTGGCTCGGGGTCACCTCCAACGTCACCGCCTTCACCACAGCCGCCTTCTGGCGGGTATCGTTGGCATCCTGCCCGATGCCCAGAACCTTGACCCGCTGCAGCAGAATATCCGTCATCAGGCCGCCCTTCCCGCCCTTGGAACGGGTCAGGTTGATATCGACATGGTCGCCCGGCAGCACGAAACCCGCGACGCCGGCCACATCGTTCACGCGGATGGTCATGGCGCGCATATTCTTTTTGATGATCGACGACAAAATAGCCCGCTCGCCATAGCCGGTAATCTTCGATTTCAGGACCGGCTCATTGACCTCGATGGGGCGCAGCGCAAAGCGCTCCTCTTCGCCCAGCAGTTCGTCGATCGAGGTAAAGGCGCCCTCCGGCATCGACCGGGAGGGCCATTCGATCATTCTGAGGTGTTCCCGCCGGACGGCATTGCCGAACTGCAGGGGAGCTCCGGCGACCACAACCTTGGTCACTTCGATCTCCGCCTCAACATTCTTCGTCACGATCACCGGTTTCACTTGGTCTTCCAGCCAGCTGCGGGCCAGAAAAACCGACCCTCCCGCAAGCAGAAGCGCCAACCCCAGCATCCAAAACGCGCGCATTTTCATGATCTATCCCTCGCCGCACAAAAGAACGCGATATCCGCGTAGACAATAAAAATTTTCTAAAAGACGGACCGGCGGCCCCAAAGGAGGAAACCGCCGGCCCGGATATTCCTGCCTTAGGAGCAGGTAGCACCCAGCGAAGAAATGCAGGTGGCCGCCAGGGTCATGGCCTCGGAAATGGCCTCGCCCAGGGTCACGGCAGCAAGCGCGATGCCGGTGCCGACGATCGCGAGGATCAGGGCGTATTCAGCGGCGGAGGCGCCATCTTCGTCTTTCCAAACGGAAACCAGGAACTTGTTAATCTTCGTCATAGTAATCTCCCACATTGACTTGTTGCATTCGTACTTCTCTCTTGAGTCCTGCCCCACGATGAATGGGGCCAACAATGCCAACCCCTGTGAACTAAGGTAGCGCCGAAACTCAAGTCCCTGACATTCAAGGCGAACCCGCCTGGGCCTCCGTGAACATCGTGAAGAAAGGTTTAACGGCCCGGGCGTGATGCAAGCGTCATCACCTGTGACAATCTCGGGTCCAGATTACAGTTATCAGCGCCGATTTCGTTAACACTAACATAACATTTCGCTCAAACGCACAGGACTGCTGGCCAATAAAATTTATCAAGAATTATCTTTAATTCATTGATATCATTAAAAAACACAACGATTTCGGGACACTGGCTGGATGTGAATAATTGTTACATAATTGTCATATATAGAAGATATGTCACAATTATGTTTATAAAGTTCATACTATTGCATGTCCTTGAGCCGCAACCGGCCTCCCCCCAGCGAGCGCCCGACAGCATACCAGATGAGAATTGTGGCGAGAATGGCCACATAGCCGTCAATGGCGTAGTGCCAGCCCAGATGCACCGACCCGATCAGCATGATGAACGTAAAAAGCGTCAATGCGAGTCCCAACCACCGGTTGGCGCCCCAGCACACCAGGGCGAAGAGGGTCGACATTCCCAGATGCAGGCTGGGCATGGCGGATATGCCGCCGAAAATCCGCACCTCGCCAGAGGCATAAATCTCCCAGATTTCCTCTTGAATCCTGAGCGCCTGAATGGGCTCGCCGCCGCCAAGGCTGCGCAGGTAGTCCATGAGCGGGATGAAGGGATCGGGCAGGCCGGTGATGCGGCCATAAAAGCAGGGGCCGGTAGAGGAGAATAGGATCGCCGCGGCGGTACCGATCAAAGCCCAGGTCAGAACAAAGCTGATCAGAAACTGCATGCGCAGCTGCGGATCCCGCAGCGAAAAGGTCTGCCAGAACAAAATGAGGTGCAAAAACAGGAACCACACCATGTAGGCATAATTCAGCCCGAGCGTGGCCCAGGGGCGCGCGAACCAGGGGTGCAGCCACTCCCAGGGATGAATGCCGCCATGCAGCAGCCGATCCCACTCCGCGAAAGTCGGGTCCCAGCTATAGGGGTTGATCAGCGGAATCATTACCTTGAAGCCGGTAAAAGCCGACAGGAAGATCGGCATGAAAAGAATGACCGGCACCGCCGGCGCCAGGCGCGCCGCTGTCAAATACCTCGCCCGAACCTGCGTCCAGATATGGTGTGTCAGACGGTCGGGCCGGACGAAGACGATAATCCAAAGGGCGTAAAGGCTGAGCAATCCGATCAGGATCGAAAAATTGATCAGAATCGTGCCGCCGCTGAAATAGAAGAACAGAGTGCCGGTCTGGTCGACTCCATAGATTTCTCCGACCACGAGAAGCGCGGCGGCATAGAACACGATGAAGGCGAGCAGCACCCGGTGCTCCGCGAAGGCCTGCAGCAGGGGCGACTCGCGTCCTTTCACGGTTGTGGCGTTGCTCTGCACCCTTCAGTTCCCATCTTCGCCGCAAGAAATCCAGCCGCTGTTATGCCCGATTCGCGCGGAAAGGTCTCTCGATCTGTCCCCGCGGGGGCTTTCGGCCGGCCGTGGAGACGGTCTCAAAGTCCAGGTTAGTATCCAACGGCAGGCTTAATGCCGGCTTAACTATTCATTTCAAAAGTTCATTCATTATTCTTAATGGGCCGCAGGAACCGCAAAGACCCATTCTGTCTGATATCCTATATAATTTTCAATCGGTTATGGGCTCTTCCCTGTTGCTTTTGCGAGCCCTGCCGGCATTTCTTATTTACCATCTATACTTAATCTCATTAATTTATATTTAAATCACTCCTGTTATTCTCCGCACTGCTTCAGGTAGAACGCAGAGGAGGCCACGATGGCAATGCGCACAGCAGTATTCTTTTCTTATTTCTTTCTGTCTTCTTTCCTCATGGCCGGGCAATACTAAGAACATCTAGAGAAACACTGGTTAGCCTGGCCGGCAGACGATCAGGCGCTAGATCATAAAGGTAGCGGACGATTCACGTTTCAGATTGATTCAATCTGAAACGATCGTGCGCTAGGGTCTGTGGACGGTAATTCACACACGACTGTCCCCTGTCAGGCAAATCTAGCCGGTCAGGGTCTTCGTAATTGGTTCCTAAATCTTCTCG
>CAJHXM010000302.1_pt1 | contig 13686 bp, 13 predicted proteins | sample 9198461 | NCBI WGS metagenome assembly CAJHXM01 (sample SAMEA7708299, study PRJEB35096) | sediment metagenome | biome: marine neritic benthic zone biome [ENVO:01000025]; feature: sediment [ENVO:00002007]; material: shallow marine sediment [ENVO:03000034] sea grass bed [ENVO_01000059] ...
AGGGGCGGCGCGTTGTCGCCGCCCAGCAGCAGGCCGACCTGGACATGCCGGCCCTGACGCCGGAGCGAGAGGATCGCGTCGCGGCAGAGCTCGGGCTTGCCCAGCGCATCGACGGAGAGCGCCGCCCCGCCGCCGGTGAGGTCATGGACCGCCGCCGGCAGGTCGTTGGTGGTGCGGGCGTCCAGCAGATGGTCGGCGCCGACGGCCTTGGCCAGTTCCAGCTTGGCCGGGTCGATGTCGACGGCGATCACCCGGGCCCCCAGGCTCGCGGCGATCATCACCGCCGACAGCCCGACCCCGCCGCAGGCGTAGATCACGACCCACTGGCCGGGCGTCACCCGGCCCTGCTGCACGATCACCCGCCAGGCGGTGGTGAAGCGGCAGCCCAGAGAGCCGCCGGTGGCAAAGGAGACGGAGTCCGGCAGCGCCACCAGATTGGCATCGGCATAGGGCGCCGCGACGTATTCGGCAAAGGCGCCCCAGGCGGTAAAGCCGGGCTGGAACTGGTCCGGGCAGACCTGATGCTGGCCGTCCCGGCACAGCCCGCAATGGCCGCAGCCCGAAACCACCGGCAGGATCGCCCGGTCCCCCACACGCCAGCGCTTGACCCCCGGCCCCACCGCCTCGATCACGCCGGCGCATTCATGGCCCGGCACGTGGGGCAGGGTCTTGATGTCGGGGTCATGGCCCATCCAGGCATGCCAGTCGCTGCGGCAGACCCCGTTGGCCATCACCCGCAGGACCACGCCATCGGGCGGCGGCGCGGGATCGGCGACCTCCTCGACCCGGATCGGGCCTTGGAATTCATGAAAAAGGGCGGCGCGCATGGCGGGGTCTCCTGATCGGACGGGGGCAGGTACTATCATCTGCAGGCAGGCAGGGGACAAGTTCGCGGCTGCGGCTTCCTGTACGGAAACTTTATGGAAGTTGCGGCCGCGTTCCCTCGCCCCCTTGGGGAGAGGGGCTACAACGCCCACTTGCCATCTCGCGGCCACGGCCATACCTGCTAAAGTATGGCCATGAAACCATTCAAGAAAATCGGCCTGCCCGCTGCCGTCCTGGTGCTGGTTGGATTGGCGGTTCTTTTCGACCGCAGCGGCCTGCTGTCCGAGGCACCGACCAGTCCTGCGCCGGCCGCTGAATCTTCCTCCACAAGCGACACACCTGCCGCCACCCCATCCGCGGGCGTCTCGACCCTCGGTGCCCTGGAACCTGGCGGCAGCGCCAAGACGGTGGAGGTCATCGACGGCGACACGCTGATCCTCAGCAACGGGCTGGAGGTGCGGCTGGTGGGCACCCAGGCCCCCAAACTGCCCCTGGGGCGCAAGGGCTTTGCCGCCTGGCCGCTGGCGCCGGAAGCCAAGGACGCGTTGGAGGCCATTGCCTTCGGCCGCACCCTTTCCCTGGGCTACGGCGGGCAGCGCCGCGACCGCCACGGGCGGACCCTGGCGCACCTCTATGATGCCGAGGGCAACTGGATCCAGGGCCAGATGCTGGCCGCCGGCCTGGCCCGGGTCTACAGCTTCCCCGACAACCGCGCCCTGGTGCCGGAAATGCTCGCCCTGGAGCGCCAGGCCCGCGACGCCGGGCGCGGCATCTGGGCCGATCCCTACTATGCCGTGCGCAGCCCCGAAGGGGCGGCGGCGCGGGTCGACAGCTATGAACTGGTGGAGGGCCGGGTGCTGAGCGCCGCCGTGGTGCGCGGCCGGGCCTATCTCAACTTCGGCCGCGATTGGGACAGCGACTTCACCGTGACCATCGATTCAGAGGCCCGGCGCGCCTTCGACCGGGCCGGCATCGACCCGGAGGTCTACGAGGGCCGGCGCATCCGGGTGCGCGGCTGGCTCAGATCCTACAAGGGGCCGATGATCGAGGTCACCCACCCGGAACAGATCGAGGTACTGGACTGATGACCAAACGCCTGACTTCCTGGAATGTCCTTTGCCTGCTGGCCGCCGGCCTGGCCGCACTGATCTCGGGCTGTACCACCGCGCCCGGCACCGGCCGGACGATCTTCACCGGCGGCATGTCGGAGTCGCAGGAATCCCAGCTCGGCTTTCGCCAACATCCCAAGATTCTGAAGGAATTCGGCGGCGCCTATAACGACCCGGCGCTGCAGGCTTATGTGACCGGCGTGGGCAACCGCTTGGCCCGCACCTCTGAGTTGCCGAACCTGAAGTTCACTTTCACCGTGCTGGACTCGCCCATCGTCAACGCCTTCGCCCTGCCCGGCGGCTATGTCTACATCACCCGCGGGCTGATGGGGGTGGCCCGGGATGAGGCGGAGATGGCCGGGGTCCTGGCGCACGAAATCGGCCATGTCACCGCCAAGCACGCCGCCGAGCGCCACGGCCAGAACCTGGCCGCCTCGCTGGCGACCCTGGGGGTGGGGCTCTTGGCCGGCGGCAATGCGGCCCAGGCGGCCGGCTCCATCGGCCAGGTGGCCCTGCGCAGCTATTCCCGGGACCAGGAATTCGAATCCGACATGCTGGGCGGACGCTATCTGGCGCGGGCCGGTTACGATACCAGGGCGATGGCGGGGTTCCTCTCCCAGCTCCAGGCGCACGGCCGGCTGGAGGCGGAAATCGCCGGCCAGCCGGGCCGCGCCGATGACTTCAGCATTCTGCAGACCCACCCGCGCACCGGCGACCGGATCAGCGCGGCCTTGCAGCAGTCCGGCGCCAATCCCGTCGCCAATCCTGAACGGGGCCGCGACGCCTACCTGGCCCGCCTCGACGGCATGATCTTCGGCGACAGCCCGGAACAGGGCTTTATCCGGGGCCGCACCTTCTCTCATGCGAAGCTGCGTTTCACCTTTACGGTGCCGGAAGGCTTTCGCCTGATCAACAGCGCCGACAAGGTGGTCGCCCGCGGCCCCGAAGGGACGGCGATTGTCTTTGACCGCGATGGCCAGGCGGGGCGCGGTCCCATGCCGGGCTATCTGCGCGATGTCTGGGCCAAAGGCGTCGAGCTGCGCGGCCTGCAGCCAATCCAGATCAATGGTCTGCCGGCCGCGACCGCCGTCGCCAGCAACAACACCCGCAGCGGCCCGCGGGACTTCCGTCTGGTCGCCATCCGCTTCGACCAGAACACGGTCTACCGCTTCACCTTTATGACGCCGCCGAAGCTGACCCAAAGCCTGGCCACGCCGCTGCAGCGCACCACCTACAGCTTCCGCAAACTCTCCGCCGGCGAAGCCGCGGCGCTCCGGCCCACGCGGATTGCCCTTTACCGGGTGCAGCCGGGCGATACGCCCACGCGCATCGCCCAGCGCATGCCGCCGGGTAAGTTCCGCCTGCAGCGTTTCCTGGTCTTGAACGGCCTGCGTCAAAACTCGCCCTTGCGTGCCGGCGAGGTTGTCAAGATCCTCCGGGAATGACGCTCGGCTTGGCACCACAAGATGGCAGGGGAGGCGGCTGGCGCCCCTCGATCGGGACCGTGCTGACCGTCGGTTTCGGCGTCCTGGTGTTTGCCGCGGTGGCGGCGGTGCTTTGGGTCTCTCTCGGCGCGGCGCGGCAGAACACCCTGACCCTGACCCGGGACAAGGCGGAACTGGTGGTGGCCAGTATCATCGAGCGAACCGAAAGCCATCTCGGTGCGGCCGAACATCAGCTAACCTATCTCGCCGACATGATTGGGGCCGATCAGCTGGACCCCAGTGACGATGCCGCGATGACCGAGATGCTTTTGGTCTCCATTGCCGCGGCGCCGGCGATCACCGGGATCGCCTTTATCGCCGAAGATATGCAGGCAATCCGTGCCGGCCGGCAATACGGCAGTTTCGCCCGGTTCAAATCGGACTGGAGCCATCGGAGCGGAATTCGGGAAATGATGGAGTCCATGCGGGACTTCGGCAAGCTGCGCTGGAACGGGGTGCACTGGGTCGAAGACCTGCGCGAACCGCACGTCGCCGCGGCCCTGCCGCTTTACAAGGGCGATCGATTCCTCGGGGTCTTAACGTCGGTGGTGTCGATCAGGGCGCTGTCCCGCTTCCTGCTCGACATTGACGAAGCGCATGGCACGCACAGTTTCATTCTGCAGGAGCGCGATCGGGTGGTCGCGCATCCCGCCTTGATCGGTTTTGTCGCCGGTCTGGACGAGAGCCGGCCGATGCCGGATCTGGACGAGATCAATGATCCCCGCCTGGTCCGCATCTGGGACCCTGCCCTCGACAATATGCCGACGCTGCTCGCGGAGAGTGCCGTTCAGGGACATGTGATCGAGGGCCGGGACGAGCAGTTGATCTTCATCTACCGCGAGGTCGAGGGCTACGGTCCTCATCCCTGGCTGATCGGCACCTACTTCAGGGAAGGCGAAGTCGGCACGGAAATGCGCCGGCTGATGATTGCCGCCGTAACCGGGCTGGCCATTCTGCTGGCCGCCCTGATCGCGGCCTATTTTCTGGGCCGGGCGATCTCCCGGCCGGTGCGCCGCCTGGCCACCGCCTCGCGGGCCATCGGCGAACTTGATTTCCGTGCCGTGCAGGCGCTGGGTCACAGCCCCTTCCGCGAGCTGGACAGCGCCGCGTCGGCCTACAATTCCATGCTCAACGGTCTGCGCTGGTTCGAGACTTATGTGCCGCGCAGTCTGGTGTTGCGCTTGATGCACCAGGGGGCGGGCGGGGTGCAGTCGGAAGAACGCCAGGTCACGGTGATCTTCACGGACATCGTGGGCTTTACCGCCATGTCGGCGGAACTCTCGGCACCGGCGCTCGCGGACTTTTTGAACGCCCACTTCACCCTGTTGGGGGCCTGTATCGAGGCCGAGGAGGGCACGGTCGACAAATATATCGGCGATTCGGTGATGGCCTTTTGGGGCGCCCCCAGCGATCAGCCCGACCACGCCGCCCGGGCTTGCCGCAGTGTGCAGGCCATCGCCGAAGCCATTGCGGCCGACAACGCGGCACGCGCCGCCAAAGGCCTGCCGCCGGTACGCCTGCGGATCGGTATCCATTCCGGCAAGGCCATCGTCGGCAACATCGGCGCACCGGGCCGAATCAACTACACCCTGGTTGGCGATACGGTGAACAGTGCCCAGCGCCTGGAAGGTCTGGCCCGGGAATACTATGCCGGGCAGAGCGATGTCACCGTGCTGCTCTCCGGCGATACCAAGGCTCTGCTCGAAAGCGAGTTTCCAGTCGAGGACCTCGGCGCCCATCAGCTCCGCGGCCGCCAGACGGAAACCGAGGTCTATCGCCTGCTGGTTGAATCGGTAGCGCTGTAAGGCTTACAGATCGAGCTGCTGGGAGCACGAGCGGCTCTTTCTTCGCGGTAGCCTACCAGACCGGAGTTGGTTGGGTTCACCAAAAGACCTGAGCTCTCGAATTGGGGCTATGTCACATAAAGAATCCCATTCGGTTGCTCTAGGTCATGGCGATATTTCGATACACCCGGAGAATTGCCATAGCCGCGGAAACAGATTCTGCGATCAAATTGTTGCAGCTATGGAGGGAAGAAATGCGTACCCCGACGTCTCTCGTCCTAGTGCTTGTTGCTGGCCTTTCGTTCACTCCTGCGCAAGCGCAAAGCCTTTCGCCAATTGAAGAATTGGGAAAGGCGATCTTTTTCGATAACGCCTTATCGATCAACCAGAACCAGGCTTGTGCCGCTTGCCATGCGCCCGACGTCGGCTGGACCGGTCCTGACGGCCTGATCAACGCCGAAGGAGCTGTCTACGAGGGCTCGATCCCAGGCCGATTCGGCAACCGCAAACCGCCGAGTTCGGCTTATGCCACTCAAAGCCCGGTTTTTCATAACCAGAGGCGCGGCAAGGCCGCGTTCGTCGGCGGCAATTTTTGGAACGGGCGGGCTACCGGCGAAAAGCTCGGAAACCCTGCTGCCGATCAAGCGCAAGGGCCCTTTTTCAACACAGTGGAACAAGCGCTTCCCGATAGCGCCTGCGTGGTCTACCGCGTTTGCACAGCTAGCTATCCCATCTCCCTGCAAGCGGTTTGGGGGGAGGAGTCCTGTGCTATCACTTGGCCACCCGATGTGGATGCCGTTTGCAGCACTGAAGGCGCGTCTGTCACCCTGTCGCAGGGCGACCAGGAGACCGCGGACAGCAGCTATGATGAGATCGCCCTATCTATCGCCGCGTACGAAGGGTCTTCCGAGGTCAACCTCTTCTCCTCGAAGTATGATCTCTATTTGGCAGGGCTCGCGGAGCTCACGCCGCAGGAACAGCAGGGACTTAGACTCTTTCGCGGAAAGGGAAAGTGCAGCAAGTGCCATAGTCTCAAACGCGGACCAAACGGCGAACCCCCGCTCTTTACGGATTTCACTTTCGATAATCTCGGGGTGCCGAGAAATCCGGACAATCCCTGGTACGACATGCCGCCCGAATTCAATCCCTTGGGCGATAATCGGATTGATCTTGGGCTGGGCGGTTTCCTCGCTATGCGCACGGAATATCAGCAGTTCGCTCCGGAGAGCTACGGCAAACAAAAAGTGCCGACCTTGAGAAATGTGGACTTGCGGCCGGATCCAGGCTTCATCAAAGCCTATGGGCACAACGGCTACTTCAAAAGCTTGAAGTCCATTGTGCATTTTTACAACACACGGGATGTGAAGCCTGTCTGCCCCAATCCCTTTACGGGCGAAGCGGAAGCCTTGGCCTTGGATTGCTGGCCCGAACCCGAGGTCCCCGCCAACGTGAATGACAAGGAACTCGGCAATCTCCATCTGAGCGATGCGCAAGAGAATGCCATTGTGGCTTTTATGAAAACGCTCTCGGACGGGTTTTAGAGCACTGTCCGATCAAACTTGCTTAATGCGCCGTCATCCTGTGTTCCGCCTGGCGGCGGCACCAGGATGACGGTTGAGTGATTCAACCTGATCGGACGCTGCTCTAGCCGGCCTCACGCCTCGAGCTGATCGGCGATCTCGCCGCTGGGCAGGACGCAGGCGGCCACCAGCGGCCCGCCGAAGCCGCAGCCGCCGTCCACCGTTGCGGTAAAGTCATCGCTCTCGATGCCCGGATGCTCCGGCGCGAAGCCGCGCACCACCCGCCGATAGCCGGCATAGGGCTCCTGGAGCTGTGAGAAACCGGCGCCGCCCCACCAGAAACTGTCCTTCTGGGTCTCCAGGGGGCGGGCCGGGTCGAGACCGGCATTGACGAACAGCAGGCTGCCGTCCTCGGTATAGGCGGCGCGGCGCAGGCTCCCCATCAGTTCGAAATGGCCCGGCTGGGCTTGCATCGCCTGGCGCAATCCGCTGGTCCAGCGGGTCAAGTGTACCGTGCCGCCGGCCGCCGCGCGCCTTCCTTCCTCCAGGTCGCAATTGTAGGCCGCCAGGGTCGGGCCGATGCCCTGGTCCAGCATCCATCGCAGAACCGCGCGGGCGTCGGAGGCGAACTGCAGCTGCAGCAGCTTTTGCCACATCTCCTCCTGGCTGCCACGCAGGTAGGTGACGTCGCCGCAAAAGGTATTTCGCATGGAGAGGAACAGGCGCCGGAAGCGCACCAGCTCCTCAAGGGTCTCGCGGACCTGCGGTCCCCTGCCGATCATATTGCCGAGATAGACCAGCCGGTCGCCCTTTTCGAGCCGGCGGCCCAGCGCCTTGTGGAGCGCGGCGAGCTTGCCGGCTTCACCATGAATCGAGGCCACCGCCCAGACTCTCCGGGCGCCGCGCAGCGTTGCAAACTTTTGCCGATTCGCCTTCAAGGGGCTGCAGACATCCTTTGGCCGATAAAATTCGGGCAGCGCCGCGCGCCAACTTAAGAGACTGATTCACGGCTCATATCGGTGCGATATGAGCCGATCAGACTCTACGACAAAGGGATTGAAACCGGGGGAGTCAAATCCCGGGCGCGACTCGGGCGCCCGGGGAGAATCTACGCCGCCGAGAGCATCTGTTCCAGCTTCTCGGCAGCCGCCAGCTCGTCGATTTTTTCGACGGCGGCCAACTCGCGGGCCAGACGGTCCAGCGCGGCCTGATACATCTGGCGTTCGCTGTAGGACTGGTCCGGCTGGTCGGCGTTGCGGTGCAGGTCGCGCACCACTTCGGCGATCGACACCGGGTCGCCGGAGTTGATCTTGGCCTCGTATTCCTGGGCCCGGCGGCTCCACATGGTGCGCTTGACCCGGCTCCGGCCCTTCAGGGTGGTCAGGGCGGAATCCATCATTTTCCGGCTCGACAGCTTGCGCAGGCCTGAATCCTGCGCCTTGTTCACCGGCACCCGCAGGGTCATGCGGTCTTTCTCGAATTTGATGACGATCAGATCCAGGGAGATCCCGGAAATGTCCTGATTTTCAATGCACTCGACCCGGCCCACGCCATGGGTCGGGTAGACGACGTAGTCACCTGCGCTGTATTCGCTCTTTACCGCTTTCGCCATACTGATTTCATACTCCGTCGACGCTTATGGGCGGATCCGGCACCCCCTTGGATGCTGCACCCCCCGCGCGCCTCTTTTGGCTCTTGGTTAGGACCTTGACCGCTCATCCCGGCTGGAGGGCCCTTCGCGGGACCCCCATATAAAAAGAACCTCTTCCGACCGGTTTCTACATGATTCCAGTGGGTTGAGGCGGCCGCTTTTTCAGTTTAGGTCACAAACATACCACAAATTGCCCTCTACGGCAACTGTTGCACTGCAACATAAATGCTGCTGCCGGGTCGCTGTCAGCCGTCGGTATTGCCCGGCTTGTCTGAGAAAAACTTCTCGAATTTGCCCGCGACGCCGTTGAAATCCTCGGCATCGGCCGGGGCCTCGCCCTTGCGGGTGATGTTGGGCCATTTGTTGTCGCTGTACTCCCGGTTGAGCTCCAGCCACTTCTCCGCTTCCCCATCGGTATCCGGGATGATGGCCTCGGGCGGGCATTCCGGCTCGCAGACGCCGCAATCGATGCACTCGTCCGGATGGATGATCAGCATATTTTCGCCTTCGTAGAAGCAATCCACCGGACAGACCTCCACGCAATCCATGAACTTGCACTTGATGCAGGCCTCGGTAACGACGTAGGTCATGGTCTTGCTGCTCCTGTTATGACGGTCCTGACCGCCAATGCTCCTGTTGTTTTCGCTTAGCTTTCCAGCCGGCGCAAGGCCCGCTTGCGGGCGTCGCCGTTGTCCCGGTCCGAGATAAAGAGCAGCCCGGCGATGCGGCGCATCAGGCTGGCCTCCATGTCATGCAACTGGCCGTCGACATAGGCGACCTCCCACAACATTTCCATCAGCTCGATCCGCTCCTCGGCGCTGTAGGCATCCTTCACCACCCGGGTAAAGCCGAATGTCTGCACCGAATCGGCGACCTTATCTTCCGCCGCGGCCAACAGCTCTGCAGCTTCCGTCGCCGTCAGATCAAAGCGCGCTTGAATCAATTCGGCGACCTTGGCGCGCTCCGCCGCGTCGAATTCATCGTCCATCGTGGCGGCCTCCACCAACAGGGCCGCAGCCGCCAGTTGCAGTTCATCCTCGCCGTGCGATTCTCCGGGTTGGAGAGCCGCATCGCCGGTCAGTAAGGCCTTGAGTTGCTTGAACACGCGACTTGCCTATCACGCCGCTCCCGGCCCGTGCAACCCTTCCAAATTTATGGGTTTGAGGGCTTGCCGCCGGCTGGGCTGACCCCTAGCCTGCGGCGGAACAGTCCCCCGAATTCGAGCTGCCGCCCCACCATGACCTCTTCCGACGCCCGGCTTTTCTCGCCCTCGACGGCGCGCAACCATCAGCCGATCCTGGCGGTGTTGCAGCAAAAGCTGCCGGCCGAGGGTTTGCTGCTGGAGGTGGCGAGCGGCAGCGGCGAACACGGCGCCCTTTTCGCCCCGCAGGTCGCCCCCCTGGTCTGGCAGCCCAGCGATCCGGACCCGGCTTGCCGCGCCAGCATCGCCGGCCACGCGGCCGCCGCGGCCTGCGGCAATCTTTCGGCGCCCCTCGACCTGGACGTCTGCAGCCCGGACTGGCCGCTCGACCGGGCCGACGTGGTGATCTGCTGCAATATGGTCCACATATCTCCCTGGGCCGCGACGGAAGGCCTGCTGGCCGGGGCCGGGCGCATTTTGCCGCGCGGCGGCTGGCTTTACCTTTATGGGCCCTTCAAACGCGCCGGGGTGCCGACGGCGCCCTCGAATGAATCCTTCGATCAATCTCTCCGCGCCCGCAACCCTGAATGGGGCATCCGCGACCTCGAGGCGGTGAGCGCCCAGGCCGCCGCCGAGGGCCTGGCGTTGCAGGAAGTTATCGAGATGCCCGCCAACAATCTATCGGTCTGGTTCCAAAAGACCTGACCTGATCACCAGGAGCTGAAATCCCATGCAGTTCAGCGATAATGACAGCGCCTTTACCCGCAAGAGCCTCTACGGCAGCCAGGCGGAAGTCACCTATGCCGGTGCACTCAGTTTTCTGCGCCGCAAATACAGCCGCGACCTGACCGGCGTCGACGTGGCGGTCACCGGGGTGCCGCTGGACACGGCCACGACGAACCGGCCGGGCACGCGCTTTGGGCCGCGGGCGCTCCGGGCCGCCTCGGTGCAGATGGCCTGGGCGCGGCCCTATGGCTGGGACTTCGATCCCTTCGACCGCCTGGCGGTGGTGGACTATGGCGACTGCGCCTTCGACTTCGGCCGGCCGGAGACCGTGCCGGAGGCGATCGAGGCCCACGCGGCGGCGATCCTCGACCAGGGCACCGCGGTGCTCACCCTGGGTGGCGACCATTTCATCACCTATCCGCTGTTGAAGGCCCATGCCAAGAAGCACGGACCGCTTTCCCTGCTGCACTTCGACGCCCATTCCGACACCTGGGCGGACGAGACGGGCCGGGTCGACCATGGCACCATGTTTTACCATGCCGCCCGCGACGGCATCGTCGACCCCGCGCGTTCGGTGCAGATCGGTCTGCGCACCACCAACGACGATACCCTGGGCTTCAATATCCTGGACGCCCCCTGGGTGCATCGAAACGGCGCCAAGGCGGCGGCCGAGGAAGCCAAATTGCTGCTCGGCGACAACAAGGTTTACCTGACCTTCGACATCGACTGTCTGGACCCCGCCTTTGCGCCCGGCACCGGTACGCCGGTCAGCGGCGGCCTGAGCTCCGCCCAGGCGCTGGAAATTATCCGCAATCTGGCCGGCATTAATCTCGCCGGCATGGATATGGTCGAAGTGGCGCCGGCTTATGATGTCGGCGAGATCACCGCGCTGGCCGGCGCGCACCTGGCGTACGAATTCCTTTGCCTCTACGCCTGGGGGCGGGAATCGCAAGAATGACCCCGGAAGATCCGCAGCATGTGGAGTCCTACTACGCCGCAACCGCCAAGGGTCTGACGTTCTTTCCCCGCTTGGCGGAGGATGCCTCTTGCGATGTTTGCGTGATCGGCGGCGGCTTCACCGGCCTTTCGGCGGCGCTGCATCTGGCAGAGCGCGGTTACGACGTCGTGCTGTTGGAAGCGCAACGGCTGGGCTGGGGGGCGTCGGGCCGCAACGGCGGCCAGCTCGGCAGTGGCCAGCGCAAAGATCAGGACTATCTTGAGCAGGCCTTCGGCAAGTCGGAGGCACGTCTGCTTTGGGACATGGCGGAGGAAGCCAAGGCGCTGGTCAAGGAGCGCATCGCCCGCCATGGCATCGACTGCGATCTGAAACCGGGGGTCTTGCATGCCGCCTACAAGCCGGGCGAAGGGGATGAACTGGCGGCCTATGCGGAAAGGCTGAACCGCGACTACGATTATCCCCACATCCGCGCCGTGTCCCGCGGGGAGATGGGAGAGATGCTGGGCACCGGGATTTATCACGGCGGCAATATCGACAGCGGCGCCGGGCACCTGCATCCCCTGAATTATGCCTTGGGCCTGGCGCGGGCGGCGGCGGCGTCCGGCGTCCGGCTCTATGAGGACAGCCGGGCCACGGCCCTGTCCCCGGGCGACCCGGCGCGCATCGCCACCGGCGGCGGCAGCGTGACGGCGCGCTTTCTGGTGCTGGCCTGCAACGGCTATCTGGACCGGCTCGCCCCGCCCATCGCCGGCCGCATCATGCCCATCAACAACTACATCATCGCGACCGAACCCCTGGGCGAAGCCGGGGCGCGGGCGCTGATCCGCGATGACGTGGCGGTGGCCGACACCAAGTTCGTGATCGACTATTACCGCCTCTCTGCCGACCATCGCCTGCTGTTCGGCGGCGGCGAGACCTACCGCCGCAGCTTTCCCTCCGACATCAAGAGCTTCGTGCGCAAATACATGCTGCGGGTCTACCCGCAGCTCGCCTACACCCGGATCGACTATGGCTGGGGCGGCACGCTGGCGGTCACCATGAACCGCCTGCCGGCTTTCGGACGCCTCGAGCCCAACAGCTTCTATGCCCAGGGTTTCTCCGGCCACGGTGTGGCCCTGACCTCGCTGGCGGGCAAGCTGATCGCCGAAGCGCTGGCCGGCACGGCGGAGCGTTTCGATCTCTTCGCACGCCTGCCGGTGCGCGACTTTCCCGGCGGCACGCTGCTGCGCTGGCCGGGTCTGGTGGCGGGCATGCTGTACTACGGTCTGCGCGACCGGCTCTAAACTACCGAATTAGCGCTTCCACTGAATCAGCAACATCCCGGCGATCACCAGGCCGGCGCCCAGCAGGCGCTGCAGGGTCACCGGCTGCACCCGATAGGCGATCAGCCCGAAGTGATCGATCACCAGGGAGGCGGCCATGGTGCCCACGATGGTGGTGGCGACAAAGGTCGCCGCGCCCAGCTTGGGGGCGATGACCAGGGCCGACAGCACAAAGAAACCGCCCAGGAAACCGCCCGTCCAGGCCCACCAGGGCGCCGCACCCAGACTGGTCATGGAGGGCAGGGGCACCCGGAACAGCACCACCGCCACCAGCAGCACCAGGCTGGCCACCGTGGTGTTGGTCAGCGCCGCCAGCAGGGGATGGCCGTGGAACTGAGCGATGGTGGCATTGATGCCGGCTTGCAGGGGATAACCGGTTCCGACCAGCAGGGCGACGATGACGAGGAAAAAGCTCTCAAGGGACATGGAAACTCCGGGAATGGGCTTGCGGATCCAACCTAAATTTTGGGGGTATAGGGAAACCCCAGTCTCAGCAAAGCAAAGCGCCGCGCGCGCCGGTCAATCATCCCGCGCCGCGGACTAAATCTGATTAAAGGCGCCGATAAAGCCACCGAATACCAGCGAGAGGATCGCCGAAAGAATCGCCAGGATGATAAAAGCCGGGATCGAGGCGATGACCCATTTGACCATGAAAACAACCATTGAGAAAAACGGCATGCGAACATCGGTGACGACGACTTCGCCGGAGCCGCCGGACCGGCCGGTGTCGATTTGAAGATTTGTCATAGAATTCCTCCTATTGGTTCAGGTTGCGGCGACCGGGCGACCCACTATACCGCCGGCACAACAGCGCGCGGCCTGCGGCCCGGTGGTCACCTTTCGAGTTTTCACCGGGGCGAGAATGTTTCCGATGGACGGGTCTCCGACCGTCAATTGATTTTAGGCGGCGCAATATACGAAACCTATCCTATGTGGGGCCGCAGGGTCCAATAGAACGCCCAGCGTTTCGCTGAATGCCGGGTGGGCTCTTGAGCCGCGGTCCGGTCGATCCGAACCGCGTTCGAGACGAAATCGAGATGCAATTTAAACATCCTAAAGACTTTCTTAACGCGCGGCTTCTAGTCTCTCCGTCGATGCGACCCGAGGCTCCCCTGTTTCTGGCACCGCTTTTGCAGCAGATGTTGCGATGGCCGGCTGAATGCCGG
>CAJHXM010000227.1_pt1 | contig 13616 bp, 11 predicted proteins | sample 9198461 | NCBI WGS metagenome assembly CAJHXM01 (sample SAMEA7708299, study PRJEB35096) | sediment metagenome | biome: marine neritic benthic zone biome [ENVO:01000025]; feature: sediment [ENVO:00002007]; material: shallow marine sediment [ENVO:03000034] sea grass bed [ENVO_01000059] ...
GCAAAATCCTTGCGTACCAGCTCAATCATATCCGGGTTCAGTTCCACCGCATCGATTTGCGTGGCCCCATGCAGAATTGCCTGCAGCACCGAACGGCCGCCTGCGGCGCCGAGGATGAGAACCTTAGGCTGACGTGTCAGGTGGAATCCGAGTGCGTCAGTCGAGTAGTCGAGGTAGGCAAGGGTCTCTCGAGTCCCGTCGAAGGCATTGATCGTCGTCAGCGAATCGGCGTCCGTAAAGACCCCAAGCTGCGGCGGCGGCAGGGCGGGCGCCTGCAGACTGAGACCCGGCGCGTATCGGAACGGTACGGCCGGGCTTTCTACGACGGAAAGCAAGCCGAGAGGACTCGAATACTCGCGCAATAGGCGCGCATCTTGCAGCCGCAATGTGCGGCTGAGCCCTTTATATTCGGAAATGCGCAGCTCCAGCCAGCTGGGGGGAACAACGAACCAAGCGAGAGTACTGAGAAGGGCGATACTGCCGGTGACGGTCAGCCAGCGGATCGAGCCCCGGCCAATCGCCATCAGACCGGACGCCACGAGGCCGAGCAAGGATACCGTGGCAAGGCTGTCGGTGGGCGTAAGGACCGAAAGAACGCCCAGGATACCAAGCGCACCCGCACCGGAGCCCAGGAGATTCCAGAAGTAAATGCGGCCGATACTGCTTTGATAGTGGACGAACGCCAGCCCGATACAGGTGGCTCCGCTGGTAAAGGGAACTGCAAATAGCAGGTATTGAACACTCAAATAGAGCAGCTGAGCCGGTTCCCATACGATTTCGAGCGCGTTGAATGGAAGCTGCTGTGCCAGCAGAAAGGCGGCTGTGCTCGTCACCGCGAAAAGGGCGGCGCAGACAGAGAAGGTTGCGGTGAACCGCGATTGGAACCAATGCTGGAATAGAGCAAGCAGGGCGCCGCTAACCCCAAAGCCGAGCAGCGCGATGCTAATAGCCATAAAGGCGAAGTGGTGCCATTGCGCAATTGCGAAAAGGCGCACGAGCAAGACTTCATAGGCGAGGATGGCGGCGGAAATGACCGCGATCGCGAACGAGGGAATCACGGGTTCGCGCGTGTCAAGGGAACGAAGATTACCGGCAGCATTTGCCGCGTGGTCACCTGACCCTCTAACGTCTTTTCGACGAGTGTCAGATGCTGCGTCGCGAATACCCCACCCACAGGGATGACCATTCGTCCGCCTGGCTTTAATTGCTGCACGAGTGGCGGTGGTACGTGGTCGGCTGCCGCGGTGACCGCAATGGCATCGAAGGGTCCGCATTCGGGCCAGCCATGGTATCCATCGGCGATCTTGGTACGTACGTTTGCAAGCCCGAGCTGCCCAATGCGTTCGGCTGCCGCCGACCCCAGTTCGGAAATGATCTCAATCGTGCACACCCGCTCCACGAGCGGTGCCAACACGGCTGCCTGATATCCAGAGCCCGTCCCAATCTCAAGCACGACATCATCTGCCTCGACGTCCAACAAATGCGTCATAAGCGCCACGATGTAGGGTTGGGAGACCGTTTGGCCATAGCCGATGGGAACGGGCCGATCCTCATAGGCCATCCACCGAAGGCGCTCGGGAACAAAGAGATGGCGCTCTATCGTCTGCATTGCCTGGAGTACAGGCGACGAGATACCGTCTTTTCCGACGATTTCGCTGGTCGAGCGGGCATGTTGCTCGATCGTCCAGACCATTGCCTCGCGCGCTCTCGAGAGTCTTGCCTCGTCGGCCGCCGCCGCGGGCCATGCCGGAAGCACAAATGCCAATGCGGCCAGTGCCAGGTAGCATAGAGTCTTGATCGTTCGGTACATGGGATTCTCGTCCGGAGGTGATCTTCGGTATCGCGTTATCCGGCATTGATTTGGATCACATCGCAACCGGAATTAGTTCTAGATATCCCCGCCAGCTTTCCGGCACCAGAGTAGACGCTCGATGGGACGGATGGGGATTGATGTGCCTCAATGCCGCGGAAAACAGAGTGCGGCATGGTCTGATCGCCACGCCCTAAAACAAGGCATCGTTGTAAACGGCCGAGAATGCCGCCGTGAACGGAGAAAACCAGAACAAACGGGACCGCGGCCGCCAGGACGCGACGGAACCGTCTGCCGGAACCTGGGTCGGGCGCCTTGCCGCGGTTTTGGAGGCCCTAGCGACGGAGCTGCATCCCGAGCGTGCTGGCCGCCTGCGGGTGCAGCATGACAGTGCTCTGGAACGCGACCTAGGGATCGACAGCCTGGCACGGGTCGAGCTCTTGCTGCGGCTTGAGCGGGAATTCGGCGTGCGCTTGTCTGAGGAAGCCTTGATGACTGCCGAGACCCCGGCAGATCTCTTGGCGGCCTTGCGCGTGGCCAGTCCCGTTGGAGCCCTGGAGCCCGACTGGGCACCGGCTGAGGCACCCTCAGCGGCCTCGGCCCCGGAGCAGGCGGTCACCTTGCTCGACGTCCTCGCCTTCCACAAAGAGGCTCATGGTGAGCGGCCGCACATCCACCTCATTGGGCCCAAACAGGATGTCTGGACCCTGACCTACGCGGAGCTCTGGCAGGGGGCACAAGAAGTCGCTGCCGGCCTTGCGGAGTACAATCTGCCGCAAGGCAGTGCGGTTGCCATCATGCTGCCGACAGGAGAGGACTTCTTCCAGGTTTTTCTTGGGATTTTATTTGCCGGTTGTGTTCCATTGCCGATCTATCCGCCCATCCGCCGCACCCAGATCGAGGAGCACTTACGGCGACAGGCCGGAATTTTACGGAATGCCCGGGTGCCGGTTCTCATCACCACGCCGGAGGCAAGCCTCTTCGGACGATTGATTCGAGCGCAGGTTGCCACTGTGAGAGCAGTGACGTCTGTGGGTGCTTTGCGCCAACCGGGGATGGCCGAGGTCAAACCGCAGCTCAATGGCGATGATCTTGCGCTTTTGCAGTACACATCGGGCAGCACCGGTGATCCGAAGGGCGTGATGCTGTCCCATACCAACCTCCTGGCCAACATCCGGGCCCTGGGCGAAGCGCTCGGGGTGACTTCACGCGATGTCGTCGTGAGCTGGCTGCCCCTCTACCACGACATGGGACTGATCGGCACTTGGCTCGGCAGTCTCTATTTCGCCTGCCCCTTCGTGGTGATGCCGCCCATGACCTTCCTGGCCCGGCCGGAGCGTTGGCTTTGGGCCATGCACCGCTTCGGAGGCACGCTCTCCGCCGCGCCGAATTTCGCCTACGAATTCGCCCTGACCAAAGTCCCCGACCATGCCCTTGAGGGACTTGACCTCTCCGCTTGGCGCATGGCCTCGAACGGCGCGGAGCGGATTGCACGCCCGACCGTCGAGCGCTTTATTGCGCGTTACGAGCCCTATGGATTCCATCCCGAGGCCATGACGCCGATGTACGGCTTGGCTGAAAGTTCCGTCGCCCTGACCACGAGTCCCCTGGGTCGTGGTCCGCGTTTCGATCGCGTTCGGCGCCGCGACCTGGTGACCTGGGGCCGGGCTGTGCCGGCCATTGAGCCCGGTCCGGAACAGATCGATTTCGCCAGCTGTGGTGTGCCGCTTCCAGGCCATGAGGTTCGCGTTGTTGATGCGGCGGGGCGCGAGCTGGGTGACCGACAGGAAGGCAGCATACAGTTTCGCGGCCCTTCTGCCACACAAGGTTATCTTCGCGCGCCCAAGAAAACGATGGCACTGTTCCACGACGGATGGGCGGAGACCGGTGACAAGGGCTATTTGGCCGAAGGCGAACTCTATGTTACCGGCCGGATCAAGGACATCATTATCCGCGCCGGACAGAACCTCTACCCGGATGAGGTCGAAGATGCCGTGGGGAGCCTCAATGGCATCCGCAAAGGTCAGGTTGCGGTCTTCGCCAGTGAGGATCCGCGAACAGCGAGCGAGCGCCTCGTCGTTCTGGCGGAAACCCGGCAGCGCGATCCTGCCAAGCGGGAGCGCCTGCGCCAGGAGGTCGCGGACCTGGTGAGCGACATGATGAGCGCACCACCTGATGAAGTGTCGCTGGTTTCGCCAGGGACGGTGGTCAAGACACCTAACGGCAAGGTGCGCCGCTCTGCCTGCCGTCAGCTTTACGAATCCGGCCGACTCGACCGGCCACCGCCAGCATTCTGGCTACAGATGGTTGGATTGGTTCAAGCGAGCATCGTGCCGGAAATGCGACGCTGGGGGCAGGGGCTGGCCGCCGCGGTCTATGCCTTGCGCTTTCAGGTCTGCTATCGCGCGTTGGCGCCCCTGGTATTCTTCGGCGTCGTGCTGCTGCCCGGATTATCGCGTCGCCGTCGACTGTTTCGTGCCGCCGCGCGGCTGATGCTGAGGCTTGTCGGGATCACTCCGCGCGTTGAAGGTCTCGACCTCCTACCCACGCGGTCACCTTTTGTGATTCTGGTCAATCATGCCAGCTACATTGACGGCTTGGTGCTTGCCGCCGCTATGCCGATCGACTTCGCCTTCGTCGCCAAACGCGAGTTGGTCGCAGGCCCCCTGGCGGGCCCCTTCCTGCAGGGTTTAGGTACTGTGTTCGTGGAGCGCTTCGACCCGGCCGGCGGCGTCGAGACAGCTCGCGATGTTGTGGGCGCCTTGGCGGCGGGCGAAAACCTGGCGGTCTTTCCAGAGGGCACTTTCGACCGCCGCGCCGGGCTACGCGCTTTCCACATTGGCGCCTTCATCGCTGCCGGTCAGGCCGGCGCCGCAGTAGTTCCGGTTGGCCTGTCGGGTACGCGGGGCATCTTGAGAGGAAACAGTCCCTTCGCGCGCCGCGGTGAGGTTCGAGTGGCAATCGGCCCCGCTATCGGCCCGAGCGGCGGCGATTGGCAGGCGGCCCTGGATCTCCGCGACCGGGCGCGCGTAGCGGTTCTCGCCCTTAGCCATGAACCCGACCTGATCGGTGAGCCGACGGCCATTTGACGGGCGGTTGACATGCCGCATTAGCCTAGGCTGTTCCCATCGAGGCCCTTTCTTATTTCCTCGATAACGACAGGGTGGTTCCAGTAGTGTTCGGCGGCATGCCGGAAAAATCTGTCCTCTTTATCGCCTCCATAGACCTCAATGTCTTTCGGCGGATCACCGTCATGCAGTTGAAAAACGGGTTCCGCCAGGAATGCCCAGAGATCGAGCGGCACGTAGAAATTGGTCCATTTTCCAATATTGGCAGACAGCAGTGTCTTGCAGCCTCGCACATAGGGTCCAATTTCCGGTGGCGAGCACCCAATGACATGAAAAAAGGGTATCTGACTCCCGCAGGTGAAAAGATGCTTCAAATGTAGGGCAGGGTGTCCCGAGACGGCCAAGTCAAACAGCATTACGCCGCCCAGGCTGTGCGCAATCGCACCGATAGGCTTTTCCGGAAGCCCGTAGCCGGGAGCTTCGCGCATGATGCTCTCCCAAATTCGGGCTTGAATTTCCTGCTGCCGACTCTGATAAAAGAGGACATCCCCCATAAATTCGGCGCTGGCGGCAAGATAATGCTCTCGAAAGAGGCTGTAGACTGCCCCCACCATCGCGTGGCGGGAAAGTCCGCCATAGCGTCGCCAACCCTCGGACAGCATGCTGGAGACCGATTCCAAATCGCGCCTTGCCAGAGCATTACCCAGGTTACCCAAGAAATCCTGTGCGTGATTTTCGCCAGCCGCCCGGGCGAATTGGAGCTTCGGTTCCGAGAGCCAGCCCAAATAGGGAAGTACGTCGTCGACGGCCTCCGCTGGCCGGGCCAGGTCGCCCCAGAAAACCGGGATGAGACGATGCGGCGACTCAAGGGACTTTTCCAAAGCGGCCACTTCCTTGCCGAACAAATCGCGGTCGCGTGTTGCGACTCCGTGAATGACAATTAGGGGTTCTTTGCACATGAGATTTCGATCGTCCCCTTTGAGGTGGCCCCGGTGGGAAGTCCAGCCACCATGACCTGCTCTCGGACTTCCCGTTCGTTAAGCAAGAGTGTCATGGGGCCGGCTCACCTTCTTGACAGTATCCAGTAGAGCCCCTTGATATCGTTGGCAGGCTCCTTCAACAGCATTGCAACGGCAATGATCTCCATAGACGCCAATATCCCAAAGGTCAGCACACAATAGTAGAGCCAGGAAACGAAGCCAAATGTGAGAAAATGGAGGATGAACAGGGCCAGAAAGAGCGCATTGAGTTTTGAGCTATAGAGATGGAACGAGGCGATCTTGTGGAATTTGATGAGGGGCAGCAGGGTGGCCAGAATAAGCATGCCCATAAAGACGATGAGCATCGGAATATGCGGTATCAGCGCCTGAGCTTCGAACTGGAAGATTCCAACTAGAGCTGCCGCATAGGTCGAGGTATCGGCAATGGAGTCTAGTCGGGATCCGAATGCCGATCGCAGATTCCAGGCGCGGGCGATGGGCCCATCCAGCGCGTCTGTGACAAAGCTTACACAAAGGAAAACGATAAAAAGCGTTCTGAGTTCCGAAAGAGCGAGAACGACAAGAACGGGCGCCATCAGCAATCTGTAGGTCGACAATAGATTGGGGACCTTCAGCATTGCCCGACGGAAGTTCGGCTGTGGCTTCTGCGGTGCGTTTCTAGCCATCGCCCCATTCCATTATGCCACTCCCCGGCCTGACGAGCGTTCCCGCCTGCCCCGCCAGGATCGCCTGGGCATCTTCCAGCTTGCCGATGCCGGCGATCCCGCCCGTCTGTTCCACATAGTCACAGGCAGCCTGGACTTTGGGGGCCATGGAGCCCGCTGCGAAGGGCATGGCGGCCAGGGTATCCGGTGACGCATACCTGATCGGTCGCGCCAGTGGGCCTTCCCAGTTCGCGAAAACCGCCGGCACGTCCGTTAGCAAAAGAAGGGCACGGGCATCCAGCTCACGCGCCAGCAGTGCACTGGCCCGGTCCTTATCGATCACGGCCTCGACCCCGACCAGACTGCCGTCAGCTGCACGCACCACAGGTAAACCACCGCCGCCGGCGCAGATGACGATAACACCCTGGTCGACCAGGAGCTCGATCGCGCGCAGCTCGACGATGCGTTGCGGGAGAGGCGAGGGTACGACACGGCGAAACTTGGCGCCCTCCAGCGCAATTGTCCAGTCTTGTGCAGATGCCAGGCGCTCCGCCTCTGCCTTTTCATAAAGCGGCCCAATCGGCTTGGTCGGCCGTTTGAAAGCCGGGTCGTTTGCATCGACCTCAACTTGTGTGAGCAGAGCCGCTACGGGGCATTCCGCGGGCAACGCCGTGTTCAATTCCTGCTCGATCAAGTAGCCGATCATGCCTTCACTCTCGGCCCCTAGCACGTCCAGCGGATAGAGGCGCTCTCTATCCGCGGCCCGGTTCTGGAGGGCAAGGAATCCGATCTGTGGGCCGTTGCCATGGGTCACGACGAGCCGATGACCTTGCAGCGCCATTTTCGTCAGGGGGCCGGTGGCGCGCCGGATATTGGCGCGCTGATTTTCGGCGGTCATCGCCTGGCCGCGGCGCAGTAGCGCATTACCGCCAAGCGCCACGACCACCCGCATCGCCGTCACACATCCGGTGCGGCGATCCGTAAGCCGCCAAAACAGCCGTTCGGGGGCGCGACTTGGCGCGCGCGCCCAAACTGAATTTTTTTGCTGCTTGGGTTCGGCAGCGTTGGAAAGCTGCGGCCCTTGGGGTTGCTCGGCATAGCCATCATCCAGGATAGTCCTGATAGAACATCAGACCCCTTCACCGCGTGGGCCACGCTGATCTGGATCAATTTGGAATCGCTGTTGTCTCGATATGAAGGGAGGGCGGTCGTACAGGTGGACTTCCAACCCCATGTTTTAATGGAGGAGGCGACATGATTGGACAAAAATCGCCGCGGAAGGTCGTGATCATGGGGGCGGCAGGACGGGACTTCCATAACTTCAATATGGTTTTTCGCGACGACCCCGCCTATGAGGTCGTTGCTTTCACTGCAACGCAGATCCCCGGGATCAGTGGTCGCCGCTACCCGCCTGAGCTCGCCGGCCCTGGTTATCCCGATGGCGTCCCCATCGTCGATGAAAGCGAATTTTTACCTCTCTGCCGGGATCGGGCAATTGACGAGGTCGCTTTCTCCTATAGCGACATCACCCACCAAACGGTCATGCATGCCGCTTCGCAAGTGCTGGCTTCCGGGGCCGACTTCATCCTACTGGGTCCGCACCGTACAATGATTAAGGTTGGCATTCCGGTGATCGCGATTTCGGCGTTGCGGACCGGCTGCGGAAAATCGCAGGTGAGCCGATGGCTCTCCGGCTATCTTCGCGACAAGGGCATCACGGCCTCCGTGATCCGGCATCCAATGCCCTATGGCGACCTGGCACAACAAGCCACCCAGCGCTTGGCCTCCCCGTCTGATCTGACAAAGGCTCACTGTACCATCGAGGAGCGGGAAGAATATGAGCCCCATATTGCAGCAGGGCATCCAATTTTTGCCGGAGTCGACTATGCCCAGATCGCCACTATGGCGGAACGAGAAGGGGACCTCATACTCTGGGAGGGTGGCAACAACGATTACCCTTTTCTGCAGCCCGACTTCCACATCGTGTTGGCCGACGCCCTGAGACCTGGCCACATCACTAGCCATCATCCCGGCGAGACCGTACTTCAAATGGCAGACTTGGCCGTCATCGCCAAGACCGACTCCGCAACCGCGGCGCAGGTCGAGCAGGTCGCAGAGGCTATTGCGGAGGCCCGGCCCGGCCTTCCAGTGGTGCGTGGGGCGTCACCGGTCCGTCTCGACAACCCGGATGCAGTGGCGGGACGCCGCGTGCTGGTGGTCGAAGACGGCCCGACGGTCACCCATGGCGGTATGAGCTATGGTGCCGGCCTTGTTGTTGCTCAGGATCTGGCGACAGAAATCGTCGACCCGCGCCCCTTTGCGGTAGCGGAGATCGCCCAAGTCTATGAGCGCTACCCGCATATCGGGGCCGTTCTGCCGGCTGTGGGGTATGGTGCAGCACAAATTGAAGGACTTCAGCAGACAATCGATCGGAGCGATGCCGATGTCGTGGTTGTGGCCACGCCAATCGATTTGGGTGCATTGCTGAATGTGAAAATGCCGATGATACGCGCGCGCTATGACTATGCCGACGCTGGAGAGCCTAGACTGGCCGGGTTTGTGGACTCTTTTCTTGAGCAGTCCGGTCTATTCGGGGCTGGGAGCTGAGGCGAAGCGCTCCGGGCTTTGCGTCCCCGCGGTCTATTTCTCCGCCCGCTGCACCAGCTGTGTCCGTGATCCGAAGGTCAGAGCGGCCTGGAACGTTTTGGGATGACTGAAGAGTGCCCAGAGCCCGGCGCGGGAGGCGGTGAGTTTTTCGAAAAGAGTTGGATCGCCCGCCTTCACCTTGGCAAGGGTCGTATCGAAGAGCTGGCTAAAGCGCGCCTTTAGTGCAAACAAGGATTCACCGCGGTCCCCCTTGTGGAAGGAACCCAGGTCTTCGATAAGACCTTCGAGGTTCGCCTTCAGAGAGAGCTTGTCGCCAATTCCCAGGGCGCCCGTCTGGCGCAATCCTGTTTTCAGTTCAGCGAGATCGACCGCCTGGCTGGCTTGAAGCCCGGTTTGCCGGTCCGCCGCCAGGGTTTGCCCTACAAGGCCACCCAAAATAAGGAGGGAGAGGATCAGCATTCGGGCAATCGGGTGGGCATCCTGTAGGGTCATTTTCTCTCCTTTGGATAGCGGGTAGGGCGTTCCGGTTCTTAAGCTTCGGCGGGTTTTGTATTCAGGATCTCCGCCTTTTCGGCAGGGTCCTTCATCAGATTGTCTTCCCACCGCGCCATGTTGTCGTGGAGACGGCGCAACATCTCCTTTAACTGCGCTGCTTCCTTGGCGGTGAAATCCTGGAACAAAAGCTGTTCGCACTTGAGGGCATGGGGGACGATCTGATCGATCAGTTCGCGGCCCTTTTGGGTCAGGTGAATGGAGACTGCGCGCGCATCATTGCTGTCGTGTTGGCGGCGCAGCAGATCCTGACGCTCCATGGCATTCACCAGGCGCGACACGTTCCAGGCCTCGATGCTCGTGACCGCCGCAAGCTGTCCGGCACGCAAACCGTCTTCCTGACGCAAGACTGCCAAAACTCGCCACATCGGAAGGGTCACATCGTACTCCTTCAGAATCTCGGAAAAGGCCGCGGCGACGCGGGAACCGGCACGATTTAGTAGAAATGGCAAAAAATTAATCAACTCCAAGTTCATTTGGCGGCCGCCTCGATGCGCGGAAAACCCCAGTGAGGGGGTTAAGGCTGTGTGTGGTGAGGAAGTATATAATTGCATTTGCAATTATTGCAACTGCAAAATTTGTAATTGCAATTAAATTACGGGGCCGCTGAATTCGTTGCGAATTCAGCCTGCACCGTTGGGGTCGTTATCAATGCCGATCAGGATCTCTTGTCTGCGTCGTTATGCTTGCCCGGTAATTCGACGGCGGTCGCCTGTGCCCTTTCTGGGCTCTCCTCCTCGGCGCCGTCGCCCTCCACAGCAGGGTCTGCTCGACGTCGTCATTCGCCTCTCTCGATGCCGCGTAAATCGCCCTCAAGAGGTGCGGCAAACAGGCGATGACAATCGAAGCCCGCAGCGGTCAGTCTCAACACTTGAGGTCTCCCTCTGGGCGCTTGAACTGACCAACCGCGGGCCTGGTCATGGCAGATCGACGCTGGGTGGATCCATGATCGACGAGGCACCACGCCTAATGGACGCTTTTGCCTTGCGACTTCCTCCACCATGGCTCCCTGTCATGGCAAGGTTAAACTAGCGTAATTGTTCGACTGTCACGTTGACATGAATCATTTGGTGCTAAGTTTCTTATGCGACAGGCGATTCACGTTTCAGATTGACCCAATCTGAAACGATCGTGCGCTAATGCCGGAGCGGCCAACCATTCAGGGCATGTCTTGGCCGAGGCCGCGCTCATCGGAAGCTACGAAAAAGGCAGTCGTTCGTTTCGAGGTAGGCCTGTCGAGCACTCTGCCCCGCAAGACCTGCCGTCGGGGCGTGCAGGATCGCCAGGGGATCAGTTTGTTTCCTGCGGCCACATGAACAGCAGGAAAACGATCAACCAGACCACGATCCAGAAAGCCCAGGTTATATTGGGGTGAGCGGCCTGCCATTCGAGAATTCGCTTATGGAGGTTCATGTTCGGTTTTCCACTCCGTCCGGAATCCTGAAATGCCCTATGGGCATGGGATCGCTTGTCATACTCAATGACTCCTTCCTTCTGTTAGTAGAGAATCACGCGCCGCCTTGACCTCGTCCAGCCGTTTTATGGGCGTCTTGTGCGGTGCCGTCTGCAATCGCTCAGGCTCATGTGCCGCCTCGTTTGCGATTTCCTGCATTGCCGCAATAAAGGAATCAAGCGTTTGCTTGCTCTCGGTTTCGGTCGGTTCGATCATCAGGGCCTCAGGTACAATAAGCGGGAAGTAATTGGTCGGAGGATGAAAGCCAAAATCCATGAGCCGTTTGCAAACATCAAGCGCGCGCGAATGGGTGCCTTTGACGCGGCCCTGACAGACGAATTCGTGCATACTCGGACGATCGAAGGGAACGGGATAGCTGTCGCGCAATCGCACACGCAGATAGTTTGCATTGAGCACGGCATGCATCGAGTTGTCGCGAATCCCGTCGGCGCCATGGACCCGTAGATAGGCATAGGCGCGCAGCAGCATGCCGAAGTTGCCGAAGTAGGTGCAGATCCGGCCGATTGATTTTGGCGGTGTCGCAAGTTGATACTCTGTGGATGACCCCGCGTGATCTGACACAGCGGTGATCAGGGGCCCCGGCAGATAATCTGAGAGATCCTGCGACGCGGCGAGCGGGCCTGCGCCCGGCCCACCGCCGCCGTGCGGCGTGGCAAAGGTCTTGTGCAGATTATAGTGCATCAGATCGATGCCGAGATCGCCAGGCCGGATGATCCCGGCAAGTGCGTTCATGTTCGCGCCATCGCCATAAACCAGGGCACCGCAGCCGTGTACGGCTTTGACGACATCTTCGATCTGCTCTTCGAAAAGACCCAGTGTATTAGGGTTGGTCAACATCAAGCCGACAACAGTGTCGTCACAGGCGGCCTTTAGCGCCGCCAAATCGATGTTGCCCCGGGCATCGGACGGGATTTCAAGGACATTGCATCCGGCCATGGCGGCCGATGCCGGATTGGTGCCGTGAGCGGAATCGGGGATCAGGACCTGAACGCGCTGCGTCTGGCCGCGGTCGGCATGATAGGCGCGCATCATCAAGAGTGCGGTGAGTTCACCCTGCGCACCAGCGGCGGGCTGCAGGGAAACCGCCGGAAAGCCGCCGATTTGGCATAGCCATTCCTGTAGATGGAACATCAGGGACAGGCTGCCTTGCAGGTCCTCCGGGTCGGCCCCGGGATGAGCTTCGGAAAACCCTGAGAAGCGGGCCAATTCCTCGTTGACCTTCGGATTGTATTTCATGGTGCAGGACCCCAGCGGGTAGAAGCCACTGTCGACCCCGAAGTTGAGCTGGGACAGCCGCAGATAGTGGCGGACCACATCCAACTGTGAGAGTTCGGGCAGGCCATTGTCCCGACGCAGAAGGTCTGCCGGTAGGGGAGACTCGGGCACATCGGAGGTGGGGAGGTTCGCGCCGCAACGGCCCGGTGCGCTCAGGGCGTAGAGGGTGGGCTCGAGCCCGGCTTTAGGCGTGCTTTGTGACATCGTGCAATGCCTCGGCCAAGCGATCGATGGATTTTCGGCTGTTCATTTCCGTAACCGCGATCAGCATGTGATTCTCGAATTCCGGGTGATCCCGGCCCAGGTCATAACCGCCGATGATGCCATGGCCTTGAGAGAGCGCCCTGTTGGCGGCTTCGACCGGCATCGGCAGGCGGACGACGAATTCCTTGAAGAAGGGTTTGCCCGGTGCCTGCGGGTTCACCGTCAGACCTGGTATCTCGGCAACCCTCTCGGCGGCATAGTGGCTCTTTTGGTAACAGAGTTCAGCCACCTGTTTCAGGCCGGATTTGCCCATGGTTGCCAGATAGACCGCTGCACCCAGCGCGGTGAGGGCGGCATTGGTGCAGATGTTGCTGGTGGCCTTGCCGCGGCGGATGTGCTGCTCGCGGGTTCCTAGGGTCAGGACGTAGCCGCGCTTGCCTTCGGCGTCCACCGTTTCGCCAACCAGGCGGCCCACCATGCGGCGAAGGTAGGCCCTTTTGGTCGCGAAAATCCCAAGGTGCGGGCCGCCACAGGCGGGCGGCAGGCCGAGCGATTGGCCCTCGGCTACCGTTACATCGGCGCCGTAAGCGCCCGGCGGCTGAAATAGCCCCAGTGAAATCGGGTCGGCAACAACGATGAGAAGCGCCCCGGCTGCCGCGACAGCCGCCGCCAGCCCTTCCACCTTCTCAAACTGGCCAAAGAAATTTGGGTTTTGGATGACCAGCGCCGCGGTCCGGCCATCCAGATGCCTTGTCAAATCCTTGAGATCGCGCCCAGGGTTGCGGTCGCCGAGGGCTTTTGCCTCTGTTCCGCGCAGATAGGTTTCGACTACCTCGCGGTACTGCGGATGAAGCGCCGGGGAAAGAATGATCTTATCCCGTGCACCGCGGCCGATGTCGATCGCCAAAAGGATGGCTTCCGCTAGCGAAGTAGCAACGTCGTAATGGCTCGCGTTGCTGATATCCATACCGGTAAGGCGGC
>CAJHXM010000043.1_pt1 | contig 13595 bp, 12 predicted proteins | sample 9198461 | NCBI WGS metagenome assembly CAJHXM01 (sample SAMEA7708299, study PRJEB35096) | sediment metagenome | biome: marine neritic benthic zone biome [ENVO:01000025]; feature: sediment [ENVO:00002007]; material: shallow marine sediment [ENVO:03000034] sea grass bed [ENVO_01000059] ...
AGCGGCAAGACGGCCCCGCCGGATTGGCAGCCAACCCCTGTCTACAAATTCCGAAACCTCTTCGGCAGCGGCTATAAGCGTTTTATCAATCTCGCCGGTGCCATTTTCGTGATGCTGATCATCGCCGTGCTGCTCCTGTTTCTGGCCAGCCGTCTCGTTTTTGAAGTGCGGACCACCTGGGGCGAGACCTGCGCTCCATCCGACCCGGCATCGCTCAAAACCGTGCCACCGGAAGGCACGCTGTTCTCCTTCGATGCAAGCGAACCCTGCGCCAATACGGGCATTCAACTCGCGGAAGGCCAAAGCTACAGCTTCGAGGTGATCTCGGCTGCCGGCGAAGGCGCCGGCGACCACCCCTGGCGCGATGGCCGCGCCGCTGCCGGCCCGGACGGGCTCCAATCGGCCTGGACCTCGGTGAAACTGGCGCTTTGGGTGCCGACCCGGCGCTCCTGGTCCCAGCCCTGGTTTAAGCTGATCGGCCGCATCTCCGATACCGGTAAAGACCGCTATCCCATCGGCAAGGGTCCGACCGTTATCACGGCGCGCACTTCGGGCGAGTTCTTTCTGTTCGTCAACGACGCGATTTGCGGTCTTTGCCCGGGAGACGCCTGGTGGCTGTCCTATCGCTGGCCAAGGGGTGGCAACCGCGGGACGGCAGAGATCAGCGTGACACCCGTCAATAACCCAAAATAGCGGTCCCGTTATTCCTGTGCCGGCACATAGGCGGTCACCTCGACTTCAACATCGATCCGGGGATCGAAAAAATTGCTGACCCCGACGAAAGACAACGCCGGGCGAATGTCGGCAAAGACTTCGGCGTGGGCCCGGCCCGCCTCGGCCCAGCGGCCGGTGTCGAGCATCATGATGTTGGTCTTGATCACGTCCGCAAAGGAGGCGCCGGCCTCTTCCAGGGCCTGGCCAATGATCTCCAGGGAAAGCTGGACCTGACGGTAGACGTCGCCGCTGTGCAGGATGCTGCCGTCCGGCGCCGACGGCGAGGTTAGGCCGATCTCCACCAAAGGACCGATCCGTACCGCCCGGGAGTAGCCGGCCTTGGCCTCCCAGGGCCGACCGCTGGAGATGACTTTGCGCATGGGACGGTCCTCATTCTAGGTTTGCGAAACAAAAGCTTTAAGTTGTCGATCGAGCTGTTCGGCGCGCGCTTCGGACGCCGCGCCAGCGCTGGCCAGCAGGCTCGCCACCCCGGCGGCGCCGACGTCTTTCAGGAGTTTCAAATCGTCTTCGGCCGGTGCGATCTCCCGCACGGTGTCTTGGGTGTAGGTCGAGAGTGTCGATGTGCTGGCCAGCAGCGGGGAGTCGAGCGTTTGGCCATCGCCCACTTTACGGATCCCGCGGCGGATCAGGCGCCGCAGCAGGGCGACGCCGCGGTCGCTGCCGGTGAGATTTTCCAGCGCGTGAAGCGCGATGGGCCGCTGCGAGACGATCGCCTCGAAGTCCCCCGGGATGCGCTGGGCTTCCGCATAGGCGCGCTCCTCGGTTTGGCCCACGAAATCGATTTTGTTCAGACCGACCTCATCGCGCCGGCCCAATCCGGCGTCGACGTGAGTGTTGAAATGACGCCAGCCGATGATCCGCGTGCTGCGGTCGTCGACCGGGCGCATCCAGCGGGTGAGGCTGACCCGGGCCAGGGTCTTTTCCGCCTCAGCGGTCTCATAGAGCGCGCCGGCCTGGTTGATGTTCGGCAGGATGACTTCGGTGGTGCGGAACCAAACCATGGACTTCCAGCGCCGCATGTTGACGTTGGTCATGCCCAGCGGCGTCTCGACGTAGTCCACCTCCGGCAGCTCGCCCCAGGACTCGGCGAATTGAATGCCGCTGATGCGCGCGTGCAGGAAAACGCTGTGCACCGGGTCTTGCGTATTTTCCAGCACCTGCAGCCAGTTGCAGGGGTAGTGCAGGGAGAAGGGCACCAGCTCGTTGTCCGATTCGGCGCAGGTGTCGAAGGCCGGAAAAGGCGGCGTGTCATCCGGCGGACCCATGTAGGCAAAAATAATGCCGCCGGTTTCCTGCAGCGGATAGGCCGGATGATAGAGCCGTCCGGCCAGCCGGCAGCCCGGGTCGTTCGGGGTTTCCAGCAGGCCGCCATCCACGCCGTAGTGCCAGCCGTGATAGCAGCAGCGCAGGCCCTGAGCGCTTGGAATGCCGAATTCGAGGGAGGCGCCGCGATGGCTGCAATGCCGCTCCAGCAGGCCGATCTCGCCGCTGCCGGTGCGAAACAGCACCAGGGCTTCGCCCAGCATCTCGACGGCCAGCGGCCGCTCCCCCAGTTCTTCCGCCAGCGCCACGGGCTGCCAGAAACGGCGCAGGTATTCGCCGCCGGGAGTGCCCGGCCCGACGTGGGTCAGCTCTGCGTCCTCCGCCGGTTCAGGTCCGCGGAGATAGCCGCCGTAGGGCCGGTCGATCCGGTTGCTTGGGCCGCTCATGGGGAAATCCTGTGCATTCGGGCCAGAATGCACTGCCGGATTTGGCCTGTCCACCGGCTGGCAAAGACCCTAGAGTGTTGCTGCCGGCTGCTGCGGGGGTGATCCGTCAGGGGGCGGGAAGAACCAAAAAAAATTGGCTGCAGGCCTCCTGCGGCACTGACAAGGGGAAGCTCAAATGAAATTTTCAAGGAACCTTCTTGGTCTGGTACTGGCGGCTGTCATGGCCTTGGGCGTGGCCGGGCAGGCCCGCGCGGCCAGCGTCGTCGATGAAATCCTGGAGCGTGGCAAATTGATCGTCGGACTCTCGACCTTCGTGCCCTGGGCAATGCGCAACAAGAATGGCGATTTGATCGGTTTCGAAATCGATGTGGCCACGAAGCTCGCCGAGGATATGGGCGTCGAGGTGGAACTGGTGCCGACGGCCTTCGACGGCATCATCCCGGCGCTGCTGGCCAAGAAATTCGATGTCATCATCACAGGTATGGTGATCAAGCCGCAGCGGAACCTGACGGTAAACTTCTCCGATCCTTACGCCTATCTGACCGTCGGCATGGCCGCCAACAAAAAGCTGGCGGCGCAGGACGGATTGGAGTCCATGGAGGACTGGAACAGCACCAAGGTCACCTTGACCATCAAGCGCGGCACGGCGCCGGGTGAAACCGCGGCAAGGCTGTTTCCCAAGGCCAAGGTGCGCCAGTTCGATGACGACGCGCAGGCTTTGCAAGATGTCTTGAATGGCAATGCCCATGCTTTCCTGACTTCGGAGCCGAAGCCGGCCTATTATGTGATCGACAATGCGGAGGTGCTCTATCACCCCTTCGGCGTCGGTCCCTTCGATCCCTCGGCCTCCGCTTTTGCCGTGCGCAAGGGCGATCCGGATGCGTTGAATTTTTTCAACAACTGGATCCGTTACCGCAGCCTGGACGGCTGGCTGGAAGGAGCCCATGCCAAGTGGTTCAAGGGGCGCGCCTGGAAAGACCAGGTCGAATAGCGTCATCCTAACCTGGCTCGGTCGGCCCGGCGTCTTCGGAGCCGGATCGATCGGGTAAAGGCCTTTTCGTGACAACTGCAGAAATGACAAGGCACCGCGCGGCGCCAAAACTTGAGCGTCGGGTTCCCTGGTGGAAGTCGACCTGGTTCGACGTTCTGCAATTTGCGCTGCTCACGGTTCTTTTGATCTGGATTACCTGGCGCGGCGCGGCGTCGATGGAGTACCGCTGGCAGTGGTACCGTCTGCCGAAATATTTTTATCGGGTGATCGACGGGGAGTTCATCTGGGGGCCCCTGATGAACGGGCTCTTCGTGACCCTGGAAATCGCCGCCTGGGGCATGGTGTTGACCCTGGCGATCGGTTTGGTCACGGCGGTGCTGCGCCTGTCCGATTCCATTGCCGGGCGTATCCTGGCCAAAGTCTATCTGGAATCGATCCGCAACACGCCGCTGCTGGTGCAGGTCTCCATTTTCTATTTCGTGCTGCAGCCGATTTTGGGGATCAACAACCCGCTCTGGACCGGCATTCTGTGCCTGGCTTTTTTTGAAGGCTCCTTCGCTTCGGAAATCATCCGCGCCGGCATCAACTCCGTGCCGCGGGGACAGTGGGAGGCCAGCGCCTCGGTCGGGCTCAGCCGGACCAAGACCTATCTTTACGTGGTGCTGCCCCAGGCGGTGCCGCTGATGCTGCCGCCCATGACCGGTATCCTGGTCAACCTGATCAAGCATTCCGCGATCCTTTCTTTCGTTGCAGTATTCGAGCTGACCACCGAGGCCCGCAACCTGATCGGCGATACCTTCATGAGCTTTGAGGTCTGGTTCGTCGTGGGGCCGATGTACCTGATCGTGACCATCACGCTCTCCACGCTGGTCGGCTGGCTGGAGCGCCGGGTGCGGCGGGGGCGCTGAGATGGCTGTCGCCCGCAAGAAACGCCGGATTCACACTCTGGATTTTTTGATCTTGGCGCTGGTCGTCGGCTTCATTGCCTACGTGGCCTACCGGGTCGACTCGGTCCTGGTCTACAAGTGGGATTGGTCGGCCATTCCCAGTTATCTCTTCCGCTGGGACGCCGAGGCCGGCACGCTGGTGCCGAATCTCTTGATCAAGGGCCTGATGACCACTATCCGCATTGCGATCTGGAGCATGCTGGTGGCTTCGCTGTTGGGGGTGATATTGGGCATGGCCCGCACCAGCAAGCGCCTCTTTCCGCGCCTGGCGAGCTGGGCTTACGTGGAATTTATCCGCAACATTCCGCCGGTGCCCTTCCTGTTCCTGTTCTACTTCTTCATCAGCAGCCAGATCATCCCCCTGATCGGGATCGACTCCTTTGTGCGCTCTGCGTCGCCGGGAAGCCTGGCGGTCGTCGAGTTTTTCTTTGGCCCCGCCAACCTGCTGTCGAACTTCATCTCCGGCATGATCAGCCTCTCCATGATGTCGGCGGCCTATATCGCGGAGATCGTGCGCGCCGGCATCCAGGCGGTGCCCCGGGGCCAGATCGAGGCGGGCCAATCCATCGGCCTGTCGCGCTGGTCGGTGATGCGCTACATCGTTCTGCCCCAGGCGATCGAGCGGGTGGTACCGCCCCTGGCCGGACAGTTCATCACCCTGATCAAGGACTCCTCCCTGGTGGCGCTGATCTCCATTCAGGAGCTGTCCTTCCTGGCCATGGAGATCGCGATTTCTGAACAGCGGTTTTTCGAGGTCTGGATTTTTACCGGCTTCATGTACTTTGTGGTTTGCTTTTCCTGCGCCCTGGCCTTCGGCCGCCTTGAGCGGCGCATGGGCGCGCATCGGAGACGGGCATGAGTGATAAAAGCAACGGCAAAGATGCGATGATCCTGCTGGAAGGGGTCAACAAGTGGTTCGGCGACTTCCATGTGCTGAAGGACATCGACCTGACGGTACGCCAGGGCGAGCGTGTGGTGGTCTGCGGCCCGTCCGGCTCCGGCAAGTCCACGGTGATCCGCTGCATCAACCGCCTGGAAGAACACGAGACGGGCCGCATCGTCGTCGATGGAATCGAGCTGGACGACGATACAAAACACGTCGCGGCGATCCGCGCCGAAGTCGGCATGGTCTTCCAGCAGTTTAACCTCTTCCCCCACTTGAGCGTGCTGGACAATTGCACCCTGGGGCCGATGAAATCCCGGGGTATCGGCCGTGCCGACGCCGAGGCTCTGGCGATGGACTACCTGGAGAAGGTGCATATCCCCGAGCAGGCGGGCAAATACCCCAGCCAGCTTTCCGGCGGCCAGCAGCAGCGTGTCGCCATCGCCCGCTCGCTTTGCATGACCCCCAAGGTGATGCTGTTCGACGAGCCGACCTCGGCGCTGGACCCGGAGATGATCAAGGAGGTGCTCGACGTGATGATCGAACTGGCGGAGACCGGCATGACCATGATCTGCGTCACGCACGAAATGGGATTCGCCAAGACCGTGGCCGACCAGATGATCTTCATGGACGCCGGCCAGATCGTCGAACAGGCGCCGCCCGCGGAGTTCTTCACCACACCCAAGAGCGAGCGCACCCAGCTATTTCTCAGTCAAATCCTGTCGCATTGAATGCAAGGACTGCCATCCCGGAAAAGCTCGAAGCTGGCCCAGGGTGTCATCCCGGAAAGCGCACAGCGCTTATCCGGGATCTCTCTCCGGCGTGCCCTCGGTAAAAGATCCCGGATAAATGCGGTGCATTTTCCGGGATGACACATCAGTCTCTATAGTAGCCCCAACCATAGAAAGACCCAGCCCATGCCGCCTATTGCCTGGATCGACATCATCGAACCCGAAGACGCGACCGGCGATCTGAAAGAAGCCTATCAGCAGGTCATCACCCCGGCGGGGACGGTGGACAATGTGATGAAGGCCCACAGTCTGCGGCCGCATACCATGACCGGTCATGTAACCCTCTACCGCAGCGTCCTGCATGACCCGGAGCTGACATTGCCGCTCTGGTTCCTGGAGACCGTGGCCTCCTACGTCAGCATGACCAACAACTGCGCCTACAGCTTGACCCATCATTTCAGCAACGCCCGGCAGTTGATGCAGGACGACGCTCGCGCCGATGCGGTCTATGCCGCCCTGCAAGCACAGCGCCCGGAAGACGCCTTCGCCGGCAAGGAGCTGGAGTTGCTGCGCTATGCCCGCAAGCTGACTGCGGAGGCCGGCGCCATGGAACCCTCGGATGTCGAGGTCTGCCGGGCTGCCGGCGCGACCGATGGCGAGATCCTGGAGGTCAACCAGGTCTGCGCCTACTTCAACTACTCCAACCGTTTGTTGAATGGCTTGGGCGTCAGCACCGACGGCGACAGCATCGGCTACTACAAATAGGCGCCGCGACGGCGGCTTCACCATCTCCGGCGACCCCTCGCTGCCCTGGCGGTAAGCTGCCAAGGCGGAACGGCTGTTCCCGGGATTACTTTGGGGGATTAGGTGATATGCGCGCCGGTGGTCTCCACATAGACCGCATAGAGGGACTGGCTGGCGGTCATGAAGAGGCGATTGCGCTTGGTCCCGCCGAAGCAGACGTTGGAGCAGATTTCCGGCAGGCGGATCTGGCCGATGCGGGTCCCGTCGGTCGCGAAGATGTGGACCCCGTCATAGCCGTCCCCGACCCAGCCGGCGCTGGCCCAGAGGTTGCCGTCTTCGTCGCAGCGGATGCCGTCGGCAAAGCCCGCCTTACCGTCCAGTTCCATGGAACAGAAGGTCCGGCCGTTGGTGAGGGATCCCCCCTCCACATCGACATCGAAGGCCCAGACGATCTGCGGCGCGTCACTGCCATAGTGCGAGGCGCCGGTGTCGGCGACATAGAGGATCTTGTAGTCGGGTGAGAAGCAGAGTCCGTTCGGTTTGAAGGGCTGGTCGGCGACCTGGGTGATGGCGCCGCTTTTCGCATCGATGCGGTAAATCGCCTCTTTTTGCAACGGCTGGACCGAGCCGGTGCCCAGACGGTTGCCTTCATAGTTCATCAGCGAGCCATAGCCCGGGTCGGTGAACCAGACCGAGCCGTCGTCGGGATGGACCACCGCATCGTTGGGGGCGTTGAATTCCTGTCCGCCGAAACGGTCCGCCAGAACTGTCTGGCTGCCGTCGTATTCGTAGCGCACGACCCGGCGGTTGCCGTGTTCGCAGGCGATCTGCCGGCCCTGGAAATCGAAGGTGTTGCCGTTGGAATTGCCCGAGGGATAGCGGAACTGATGGGAGACGTGGCCGTCCTCCTCGATCCAACGCAGCTGTTCGTTGTTTGGGATGTCGCTCCACAGCAGATAGCGGCCGACGCCGTTCCAGGCCGGCCCTTCGGCCCAAAGGGTTCCGGTGTAAAGCCGCATGATCGGCGTGTTGCCCAGTTTGGCTTTGAAGCGGGGGTCCAGTACCACGATGTCCGGATCGGGATAGCGCACCGGCTCTGCGTCCGGCCCGAAGTTGCGCGCGAAGGCTTCCGGCGCCATGGCGGTCGAGGCGGCGACCGCCGTGGCCGCGGCCAAGAACTGGCGCCGGTCCAGCCCAGGCGCTGTCTTGCGTGCCGGCTTGGGGTCGGCCAGATCGATGAATTCATGCTGCTGTATGCGCGCCATTCTTGGGTCCCTCCCGATTGAAAATTCTTATGCGATTGCTGCAACTTACTACACCCGATAAAGGTGTGTCAGGTTGATTCGCCTGGGTCGGCATTCTCCGGCACGGCATTCTCCGGCACCGCAGCCTGCGTCTGACTGGCGTGGGCTGTGATACTGTAGGCGTCCGAAACGGAAGGAGGGATCATGGGCAAGTCCCTGCCGGCAGCCAAAGGCGATTTCATCGGCCTGGAAGGCAAGGTGCATCTGGCGACCGGCGGCGAGCCACCGCTGCTGCGGGCACATCGCCGCGCGTTTGAGCTTTTTGCCGAGGACAAGGCGGCGGGCTTCGACGGCTATCATCGCCACTGGCAGGTGGCGGACCAAGTGCGCGGGAGTCTGGCGGCCTGGACCGGTCTGCAGGCTGGCGATATCGCCCTGGTCGGCAATGCCTCCGAAGCCATCGTGAAAGTCGTCTCCAGCTTCGACTGGCGGTCCGGCGACAATGTGGTGGTGCCGGAACTGGACTACACTTCGGGCCGCTATGCGTTGGCCAGCCTGCGGCGCCAGGGTGTCGAGCTGCGTTTGGTCCCGGCGAAGGGTTGGCGCATAGCCGAAGAGGGGCTGTTGGCGGCCTGTGATTCGCGCACGCGGCTGATCTATGTCAGCCAGGTCAACGCACTCACCGGGCAGTTGCTGGATACTGCTGTCTTGTCCAAGGGCCTGGCCGATGGCCCCACAGCTTTGATGGTGGATGCCAGCCACGCCCTCGGGGTTGTGCCGGTCCCCGGGGACCTCTGCGATTTCCTGGTGAGTTGCACCTACAAGTTCGTCCTGGGAATCCACGAAGGGATCCTAGGCTGGAACCGGCGGCGCTGGCCCGACTTTGAACCGGCCGGGGTCGGCTGGCACGCCGCCGATGCGGGCGAAGGTCCAGGCGGCTACAATCTAAGGCCCGATGCTCAGCGCGCCGAGTTCGGCAATGCCGGCCATCTGGGCGCCTACATGCTGCTGGAATCCCTGGCCTATCTGGATAGCTTCGGGATCGAGGCGATCGCGGCCCACAGCCGGGCGCTCGCCCAGCGGATGGTTGCGGGCATGGCCGCGCTGGACCTGGAGGTCATGACGCCGCAGGATCCGGAAAGCCATGCCGCCAACGCCGCCTTTCTGTGCCCGGACCCGGAAGCCCTGGTCCGCAAGGCGGCTGAAGAAAACATCTTCGTTTGGGGCGACAACGGCCGCGTCCGCGCTTCAGCCCACCTCTTTGCGACCCAAGAAGACGTGGAGAAATTTCTGAGCCGCCTACCGGCTTTCCTGAGCTGAAACTTGCGCTAATAGCCCAGATCCGGCCGCACCTGGTTCAGCAGGGGCTCGCCGGCCAGGTAATGCGCCATGTTGCGGAAGAAAAGATCCAGGGTCAGCGGCACGTAGGAGGCGCCGTCGTCGGCGGAGACGTGCGGCGTGACGATCAGGTTGGGCGCGTTCCAAAAGCTTGAGTCGGCCGGCAGGGGTTCCGGATCGAAGACGTCCAGGATGGCCCCGGAAAGGCTGCCGCCGGTGAGCTTTTCCAAGAGCGCGTCATAGTCCACCACCGCGGCGCGGCCGACATTGACCAAGCCGGCGCTGGGTTTCAGCAAATTGAGCTTTTGCCGGTCCAGCAGGTTCCGGGTCTCCGGGGTCAGAGGTGTCGAGACAAAGACGAAATCGGCCCGCGGCAATACGGCACCCAGCTGGTCCGGCGTTACCATCTCGTCGACCCCCGGCGCCGGCTTGCCGTGGCGGCTGACCCCGATGACCTTCAGGCCGATGGCCTTGGCATGTTCGGCGACCGCACCGCCGATGGAGCCCACCCCGACCACCACCAGGGTCTTGCCGCCGATGGGGGTGGAATAGAGCGATTCGTAGTGGGCCGCGCGTTGGTTGGTGACCAGCGCCGGCAGATGGTTGTGCAGCATCAGAATCGTCATGAGGCCGTACTCGCCGGCCTTGGCCGAATGCACGCCCTTGTTGTTCACCAGGGTGATGCTTTCGGGCAGCCAGTCCATGGGCAGCATATGCTCCACCCCGGCGCCGATGCAGTGGATCCATTTGAGCTGCGGTGCGACGGCGGCCAGGTTTTCGGTCGGGAAGTTCCAGGTCAGCAGCACCTCCGCCGTTGCCATGGACTCGGCGAAGTGATCCACATCCCAGTCGATGAAAACCTCCAGATGTTTGGCGACCTCGGGATGGCGGGCGGCGGCGGCCTGGTAGCGCGCCTGGGTAATGGTGAAGACCTCTTCGCCTTCGGGCGTGTTGGGAAAGGTGTCGGGCGCGGCGCGGTTGTTCTTAATGTGAACCTTGACGGTTCGCTCGCTGGTCATGGGTGAAGGCTTTCTGTGACGGCGGCTCAGGCGAGTCCGCGGGATTCCAACTCAATCAACTGGGCGATGATGGTCTCGTCGCGTGCCGTCAGCTCCTGGTCTTCGGCGGCGAACTGCAGGTTCATCACGGCGGCTTCGACGTTGCGCAGGAAAACGCGGTCATCGTCCTGATCCGCCGGCAGGGTCAAGACCGAATCCTGACCATAGGTGCGGATCGGGCCGTCGGCCAATGCCGTCGGCTGGGTCACGCCTTTGCCCGCCGCCAGATCGCGGCAGGCGCGCCGCAGGCGCCGGCGCATCAGGGCGACGCCCTTGTCGCTGGACAGCAGGTGCTCCTCGGCATGGATGTTGATCGGCCCCATGCCCTCGACCGCTTCCAGGTCGCCGGGGCGCTGCCGGCGCTCTTCGTCGCTGCGGTCGAACAGTTCACCCTGTTCGATCAGCTGCGGTCCTTCGGCGTTGTTCCACTCCGGCGGGTCGCCGCGCTCGCCGAAGTTGGCCCAGGCGTAGGCGATGCAATGGGTGTCGTCGACCGGCACCACCCAGCGGGTAAAGGCGCTGCGCCCGAAATAGATCGACTTGGTGCCGTCGGCGGCAAAGGCGGCGCCGGCCTGGGTAAAATTGGGCAGGATCAGTTCGTTCACCCGCACCCAGACATTATCGCCGACCCGGCGCACGTTGCTGGCCAGCAGTTGGATGGCGCGTTCGTGAAAGACCAGCTCGCCCACCTCGCCGATACCTTCGGAGAACTGCACACGGCTGTTCTGGCAATGCAGGAAGGAGGTGTGGACCGGGTCGAGAATGGCATCCAGGACCTGCAGCCAGTTACAGTCGAAGGGTGCCTTGTAGGGCACCATTTCCAGGTCCGGGATCAGATAGGTGTCGTAGACCGGGAAGGGCGGGATCTCCTCCGGCGGGCCGAGGTAGGCAAAGACCAGCCCGCGATACTCTTCCACCGGATAGGCGCCCAGGCGCAGGCTTTCGCGCAGCTTCCGGGCGCCGATGCTGTCGGCGGGCTCGCTGGGGGTCTCCAGGATCGTGCCGTCGGCGGCGAAGAGCCAGCCGTGATAGCAGCAACGAATGCCCCGGGTTTCGCACTTGCCGTATTCCAGCGACGCCCGGCGGTGCGGGCACTGGCGGTGGACCAGGCCGATGGTGCCGCCGCCGTCGCGAAACAGCACCAGGTCCTCGCCGAGAATGCGCAGCGGCAGAGGCCGGTCGCCCAGATCCTGGGTCATGGCCACCGGCTGCCAGAAACGCCGCAGGTATTCGCCGCAGGCCGTGCCGGGCCCGGTCCGGGTCAGCTCCGGGTCCGCCTGCTGCGGTTGGGCCTGGTGGTACCCGGAAAAACCCCGGCCCTTGCCGTCTTGTTCCGACCCAGCGGTGTTCATTTTGCCTGGTCCTCGATATTTGCTTTTCACCATAATTACGATTTATGCAGAATTTTGATAGGAAAAATTGACGATACCGTAGAAAAAAGATAGATTTTTTTGAAATACGTAGAAATCCACAGGAATATTGCGGCTTTCGAAACCGCGAAAAGGCGTCTTGGACGCAGGGGGAGCCCCTCAGTATGGCCGACGCAAGGACATCTGACCGTCCGAACCCAGGGGCGTCCCTGATGCGCGGCGGGGACGCCCGCGCCCAAGGCGCGGCCTCACCCCAAGACTCTCTCAATCGTGACATCATCCGCATCCTGCAGCAGGACGGGCGCACCCCCTTTGCTGAGATGGCGCTGGCCCTCGGCGTCTCTGAAGGCACGATCCGCAACCGGGTCAACGGGATGAAGAAATCCGGCCTGCTGCGGATCGTGGCCATCACCGATCCGGTGCTGGCCGAATACAAGGCCGATGCCATGCTGGGCATCAAGATCGCGCCGGGGACGACGCCCGAAGCGGTCGCCGAGCGTCTCGGCGCCTCTGCGGAAGTCGTCTACATTCTTTGGGTCAGTGGCCGTTTTGACCTGCTGGTGGAAATCGTCTGCGACGACGAGGCGCGCTTCCTGGCCTTCCTGAGCAGTGAGATCCATGACCGGGACGACATTGCCGCGGTCGAGACCATGACCGGGCTCAAGAACTTCAAGAACCAGTTCCTGCTGAAAAGCGATTGGGGCTGATGGCGGCCTGCACACAGAGAAAAACCAATAAGGCAATGACCCAGTAAAAGGGGAGGATACCAGGACATGTCGAAAATCTATCCGGAGACTTTTGAAGAAGCCCTGCCGTCGGCCGAGCGGGTGCAGGAATGCCGGGCGAAGCTGGAAGAGGTTGGGGTCAAATACATCCTGTCCTGCTGGATCGACCTGCTGGGCCAGCCCAAGACCAAACCGGTGCCGCTGCACGAGCTGGAAGCGCTCTGCGCCGGCAAGGGGCCGCAGTTCGCGGTGCATTCGGTCTCGATGGTGCCGGAGCTGGGGCCGGCGGATTCCGACCAGATTCCGGTGCCGGACTTGGACAGTCTGGTGGTCTGTCCCTGGGACCGGACCCTGGCCCTGGTCTTCAGCGACCTCTTCTGGGAGGGCAAACCCTATAACCTCTGCCCCCGGCTCGCCCTCAAGCGCCAGATTCAGGCGGCGGCGGAGGCCGGATTCCGGCCCATGGCCGGGGTGGAGCCGGAGTTCATCGTCATGCGCTATGACGAGGACGGCAAGCCGGTCAAGGCCTTCGACAACGACCCCGTAGAGCCCCATGGCGTGCGGCCCAAGCGCCAGGCCTGGGGCTATGACGTGGAGGCCTCCATCGATTCCATGGGTTTCCTGGGGGAGTTGATCGACATCCTGGGCGAGTTGGACTGGGACCTGCACGACGTGGTGGCCGAGGGCGCCTATTCCCAGTTCGAGCTGGATTTCGGCTATTGCGACGCCTTGACCATGGCCGACCGGCTGACCTTCCTGCGCATACTTCTGAAAGAAGTCGCCAAGGAATTCGGCGCCTTCGTCACCTACATGCCCAAACCGACGCTGGGCGACTGGCGCAGCGGCGCGCACATCAATTTCAGCCTGCAGCCGGCGGACGGCGGGCGCAATGTCTTCGAGGCCGAAAGCGGCGGGTGGGACGAGAGCGTCTATCATGCCATCGGTGGTCTGCTGCGCCATGGCGGCGCCCTGGCCGCGGTCACCTGTTCGACGGTCAATTCCTACAAAGGGCTGGTCGCCAGGGTGCCGGGCTTCGAGGGCGGCGTCTTTACCTGGGCGCCGACCCACGTGACCTATGGCATGAACAACCGCTCGGCCATGCTCCGGATGCCGCAGAACC
>CAJHXM010000365.1_pt1 | contig 13475 bp, 10 predicted proteins | sample 9198461 | NCBI WGS metagenome assembly CAJHXM01 (sample SAMEA7708299, study PRJEB35096) | sediment metagenome | biome: marine neritic benthic zone biome [ENVO:01000025]; feature: sediment [ENVO:00002007]; material: shallow marine sediment [ENVO:03000034] sea grass bed [ENVO_01000059] ...
AAGTCGCCCTGGCGCTGGATCCGGCCGGCATCCGAACAGGATCTGCCAGGTTGTTTCGCCGCCCAGCAGGCTCACCGCGGAAGCGTCAAATCCGTTGCCTTCGATTTCAACCAGGGCGGCTCGCAGCGGCGCCCGCTCGAAGAAGACCCCGATGGCATAGCGCTGCGATCGGTTGGGTCTGACGGGGTTGGACTCCTGGCCCTCGCGCTTCGCCCGGAACGGCATGACATCGCACCTTTATCAGGCGTTCTTCCCAGATTGAAGCTTACCAGCCCTTTTTCGCGCAGCCCGACGGCGCCTCGTCGCCCTCGGCAAGCTCGGCCAGAGCGTCCAGGTCGAGCAGTTGGACCCGCTTTGCCGGCCGCAGCCTGATCAGGCCGCGGGCCTTGAATCGACTAATCGTCCGGCTGACGGTTTCGGTGGTGAGGCCGAGGTAGTCGCCGATGTCGGTGCGGGTCATGGGCAGGTAGACTTCCGCCGGATCCTCCCCGATCTCCGCGTTGTGGTCGGACAGACGCAGCAGGAAAGAGGCGATCCGCTCGCTGGCGGTCTTGCGCCCCAGCAACAGCATCTGATCCTGAGCCGTCGCCAGTTCGCTGGCGGTGATCGTCAGCAGCCGACGGGCCAGTGCCGGCTGATCGTCCATCACCCGGTCCAGGCTGTCGCGCTTATAGCGGCAGAGCTTGACCGCGGTCACCGCCTCGGCCGTATAGGCGTAGCTTTCCATGAAGCCCAGTCCCAGGACCTGGCCCGGGTAGAGGAACCCGGTGACCTGCCTGCGCCCGTCGGGGGTCAGCTTGTAGACCCGCAAGACCCCCTCCAGAACCTCGAAAAGGTGCCGGCAAGGATCGCCTTCGTAGAAGACCGAGGCCTGCGGCGCGAAATCCTCAACCGAAGAGATACAGGACAGCTTGTCCTGCGGCCCACGCGGCACCTCCGGGAAGAGGATGGACAGCGGGTTGGTCGGGGGAGCTATGGCCTGCGTCGCGATCATTTTTGCCTCCAGTTTTCGAGCGCCGTGGCGCTGTGTTTTCGCGCAAATACAGGAAACCATCCGGAGGTCACCGGCGTTTGTCAGACGGCGCGGAATTGTGAAACGCTTTGTGACAGTCTGTGACAGAACGCCGCCTTGGCCCGCCTGGATTCAGGGTCACCGCTGCGGTAGAGTCCCCCTGTCTTCTGCAGACACTCAGAGCGTCAAACGGGCTGGAACCGCTGGAATGCCTCATATTTTGGTGGTCGACGACGACCATCGCGTGCGTGACCTCTTGAACCGCTATTTCACCGAGGAAGGCTTCGAGGTGACCGAAGCCGCCGACGGCACGGCCATGCGTGCCGCGCTGGCCGGCGCCAGCTTTGACCTGGTGCTGCTGGATCTGGTCATCCCCGGTGACGACGGCCTGGCACTGGCGCGGGAAATTCGTGCGGAGTCCGACCTGCCGATCATCATGCTGACCGGCAAGGGCAAGATGCTGGACCGGGTGATCGGCCTGGAAATGGGCGCCGACGACTATATCGCCAAACCCTTCCACCTTCGGGAGGTCTTGGCCCGGGTCAAAACCGTGCTGCGACGCGGTTCCGGCCCCTCAATTGCCGCAGAACGAACGGCGCCTGTTGCGCCAAATGCGGGAGAGCGGCTCTCGTTCGCAGGCTGGGAACTGGACCTGGGGCGGCGCGAGCTGCGCCGGGCCGGCGGCAAGGCTGTGGACCTCACCACCGGCGAATTCAATCTGCTACAGGCCTTTGTGCAAAACCCGCAACGGGTGCTGAACCGCGACCGCCTGATGGACCTGGTTCGCCACCAGGACTGGAATGCCTATGACCGCAGCATCGACACCCAAGTGGGCCGGTTGCGTAAGAAAATCGAAACCGATCCGGCAAAGCCTGAGCTGATCAAAACGGTGCGCGGCGCCGGTTATAGCTTCGCCGTTCCAGTTGAGAAAATTTAAGCTTCAAGCGCCTTACGGATCGCCTGGGCCAGCTCGCGCTGGTTATAGGGTTTGCGCAGCAGGGCGGCCCCCTCGGCCAGAACGCCGCCGCTGGTGACCACCGGCTCCGCATAGCCTGAGGTGAAAAGGGTTTTCAATCCCGGTCGCAGCCGGCGGGCCCGTTCGGCAAGCTCGCCGCCATTCATGCCGCCGGGCATCACCACATCGGTAAACAGCAGGTCGACCCCTGCGCCAGAATCCAGCAGATCGAGCGCCGCTTGCCCGCTTTCCGCTTCCAACACCCGATAACCCAGATCGCCGAGCCGCAGGAGCGTGACCTGGCGAACCCGCGGGTCGTCTTCCACCACAAGCAAGGTCTCGCCCCCGCCCGGAAAACTGTCCTTTGCGGATCCGCGATCGCTGTGGGTCTCGTCTTGGCTTTCCACAAGCGGCAGGTACAGGTTCACCGTCGTCCCATGGCCAAGCTCACTGTAGATGGTCACATGGCCGCCGGACTGCTTCACGAAGCCATAGACCATGCTGAGGCCCAGCCCGGTGCCGGAGCCGGTTCCCTTGGTGGTGAAGAACGGTTCGAAGGCCCGTTCCTGGGCCTCGGGAGTCATGCCGCTGCCGCTATCGGTGACGGAGAGCTGCACATAGCGTCCCGCTGCGAGTTCCAGGCCCGGCGGGATATCGTCGGCAGCGAATTCGGCATTCCTGGTCTCGATCAAAAGATCGCCGCCGTCGGCCATGGCGTCTCGGGCATTGAGCGCCAGGTTCAGAATGCAGTTCTGGACCTGACCCGGATCCGCCATGGCCTGGCCTAGACCGCTGGCCATTACGGTACTGACGTGAACGGTCTCTCCCAACGTGCGCTGCATCAGATCGGTCAGCCCCAAGACCTCTTCATTTAAATCGATCGGACTGGGCTCCAGCGTCTGGCGCCGGGCGAAGGCCAGCAAGCGGCCGGTCAAGGTGGCGCCCAGCTCGGCCGCCTCCAGGGCCTGGTCGACCATCACGCGCTGGCTTTCCCCGTCGATCCGGGCCTGCAGCATTTCCAGGTTGCCGGTGATGACCGTCAGAAGATTGTTAAAGTCGTGTGCGATTCCGCCGGTAAGCTGACCCACAGCCTCCATCTTCTGCGCCTGCCGCAACTGCTCATCGCGAATTTTCTGCTCGGAAATATCCTCGATGATCGCAACGAAAAGCGACGGCTGCTCCGCCGCCATGTACTGCAAATGCACCTTTACGTCATAGGTGGTTCCATCTTTGCGCTCGTGAAGTGTCTCGAAGACGAGTTTCTGTTCCTCGCCGCGGCGTAGGGGACCCAGCAGAGTCAGGAAGGCTTCTTTGCTGAACCGGGGTTTGATGTCCACCGGTGTCAGGCATTTGAGTTCATCAGCGCTGTAGCCGAGATTTTCCCGCGCGCCGCGATTCACCTGAGTGAAGGCCAAGGTTTCCGAATCGAATACATAGATCTCATTCAGCGAGTCCTCGACGATGCGGCCCAGGTGGCTGGTCCGCGCCTCGACGCTCTTGCGTTCGGTCAAATCGCGGATAATGCCAATGAAAACCCGGTCGTCGCCCGCGCCGGACTCGCCCACCGAAAGATCCATGGGAAAGACCGACCCGTCCTTGCGCCGCCCGCTTACCTCACGGCCGATGCCGATAATCTTGCGTTCGCCGGTTTCGCGATACTGCGCGATGTAGCCGTCATGCTCCTCCCGGTAAGGCGCCGGCATCAACATCTTCACGTTCTGCCCCAGAATCTCCTCAACCGCATAGCCGAACAGACGCTCGCAGGCCGGATTGCACATCTGCACAATGCCGAACCGGTCGATGATCACGACCCCATCCACCGCCGTATTGAGAACGGCGCGAAGGCGCATATTATCGTTGCCAAAGTGTGTTTCGGATTTGTTCGACGAAGTCATGGCGGAATCTGTCAGGTCCTCTTCATATTTGTCAATCGCGTGACCTCTGCATCGGAACCTGCCTATTGTTCATCTAAGTTTCTGCCCCGAATCTTCTGACCGGAGTTTCCCCATGGTACCCCTGATCGGCTACGCGAACCGGCTGTCGCTGCGGCCCGGCGAGACCATCGAATTCAAGGTGAGCAGCGCTGGGTCCGAACCTTTCCAGGCAAGCCTGGCGCGGATCATCTGCGCCGACCCCAACCCGGCCGGGCCCGGCATGCGGGAGGTTCCGCAGGAGGCCGCCTTTGCCGGCAGCTATCCATCGCGCCAACAGGACGTGCAGTTGGGCTCCTATGGGCGCGTTCCGGCGGGTCCGGGGCTGACGGGCGCGACCCTGCTGGCCACGGTCTGGCCGACCACGCCGGACAAGGGCCTGCAAGGCGTGCTCTCCGGTTACGATCCGGCGACCGGGCGCGGCCTGGCACTGGCCATCGGCGAGGACGGCAGCGCCGCCGCCGTCCTGGGCCGGGGCGACGCCGCGCCGCTGACCGTCAGTTGCGGCATCGCCTTGCGGCCCCGGCGCTGGTACCGGATCTGGGTCGCCTTCGATCCGGAGTCTCGGCGCCTAAGCGTCGGCCAGGCACCGCTCGACCCGCACTTTGCCGAGACTCTGGGCGCCACGACGGAGAGCAAGCTGGAGACCGGCCTCGGCCTCGACGCCGGCGGCGCCTTCCACATCGCGGCGCTGGGCGGCAGCCCGGTCGCCGGTCACTACAACGGTAAGATCGAACTGCCCCAGGTCTACAGCCGGCCCTTGGACGCCGGCGAGGTCGAGTCGGCGGCACGCGGCGCGGAGATTGCCGGGCTGGCGGCGCGCTGGGATTTCTCCCATGACATTTCTGGCACCCGCCTGGTCGACGAAGGCGTTCAGGGCCTGCACGGCAGCCTGGTCAACATGCCGGCGCGCGCCATGACCGGCTCCAACTGGACGGGCCGGGAGACCTGCTGGCGGCACGCTCCGGACCAGTACGGCGCCATCCATTTTCACGACGACGACATCCATGACTGCGGCTGGGAAACGGATTTCAGCTTCACGGTCCCGCATGACATGAAGAGCGGGGCCTATGCTGCGAAGCTCACCTGCGGCGGCCATGCCGACGCGATTCCCTTTTTCGTCTGTCCACCCAAAGGGAAACGCCAGGCGGATATCTGCCTAGTCATCCCGACCTTCACCTATGTGATCTATGCCAACCACGCCCGCCTGGAATTCGGCGAGGCCTGGCGCCAGCGCGCCAGGGACTGGCAGTCCTATCCCTGGAACCCGGCCGAACATCAGGACTATGGCCTTTCCACCTATAACTTCCATTCCGACGGCAGCGGCATTTGCCATGCTTCCAGCCTGCGGCCGATCCTCACCCTGCGCCCGGGCTATTTCTCGATCACCGACGAACGCGGCTCGGGCCTGCGGCATTTCCAGGCCGACAGCCATATCCTCGATTGGCTGGAGGCCAAGGGCTACAGCTATGACATCCTTACCGACGGGGAATTGCATGAGGAGGGCGCGGCAGTTTTGCAAGGCTACCCCACCGTCTTGACCAGCACCCATCCGGAATACCACACGCAAGAAAGCCTCGACGCCTTTCGCGACTATCGCGACGGCGGCGGCCATCTTGTGTATCTCGGCGGCAACGGGTTCTACTGGCGCGTCGCCCTGCACCGGGAGCAGCGCGGCGTGATCGAGATTCGCCGCGCCGAAGGCGGCATCCGCGCCTGGGCGGCGGAGCCGGGCGAGTACTACAACGCCTTCGACGGCAACTACGGCGGCCTGTGGCGCCGCAACGGCCGGCCGCCGCAAGATCTCACCGGCATCGGCTTCACCTCCCAGGGCCTGTTCGAGGGGTCCTACTACCGCAAGCGCCCCGAAGCCGCCGACCCAGGTGTCGCCTGGATTTTCGACGGAGTCGAGGATGACATCCTGGGGGATTTCGGCCTCAGCGGCGGCGGCGCCGCCGGCTACGAACTCGACCGGGCGGACCCGAAGCTGGGCACCCCCGAAGGCGCGGTCGTGGTCGCCTCCTCCGAAGGGCACGACCCCGAAACCTTCGTCCTGGTGCCGGAGGAACACCTGACTCACGTCGCCACCTGGTCCGGCGAACCGCAGGCGGATCTGATCCGTGCCGACATGACCTATCTGGACCACCCCGGCGGCGGCGCCGTCTTTTCGACCGGCTCCATCACCTTCTGCGGCAGCCTGGCGCACAACGGTTACGACAACAACATCTCCCGAATTCTGTCGAATGTCGTGGAGCGCTTCACCAAAGCCTGAGGCGCAAACGACCGGGCCTTCGATTTCGCTACCGCGCCCGAGGAAAGCTGATATAGGGTTCCAGCGGGACAGGCTTTGCCGCGGGGGTTTGCATGCAACCGTTTGAAGGTATCCGGGTTCTCGACCTGACGCACGTCTTGGCGGGACCCTTCTGCACCTATCAGCTCGCGGTGATGGGCGCGGACGTCATCAAGATCGAGCCGCCCGACGAATTCGACATGTGCCGCCCGGAAGGCGCCTCCGCCGGACTCAACGCAGAAAGCCGGGGGCTCTATTTCGCCGCCCAGGGCGCCAACAAGCGGGCCATCACCCTGAACCTCAAAGCGGAGGAGGGCCAGGGCCTCTTCAAGCAGTTCGTCGAAAGCGCGGACGTCCTGGTCGAGAACTACCGCGGCGGCGTGATGGCGGGGCTGGGGCTCGGCTACGAGGCGCTGAAGGCCATCAATCCCCGGCTGATTTACTGCTCCATGACCGGCTTCGGCCATACCGGGCCGAAAGGCAAGGACCCGGCCTATGACAACGTCATTCAGGCTTTCTCGGGCCTGATGGCGGCCACCGGCACGCCGGACGTCTCGCCGGTGCGGGTGGGGCCGCCGGTGCTCGACTACGGCACCGGCGCGCAGGCGGCATTTGCCATTTCCGCCGCGCTGTTCCGCCGGGAGAAGAGCGGTCAGGGCGAACACATCGATGTCGCCATGCTGGATGCGGCCATGATGCTCATGTCCGTGCTGGCCGTGGAAACCCAGGCGACCGGGGTGCCGCCCCGGCCCAACGGCAACAACCACGCGCGCAATGCCGGCTATGCCTGTTACCACACCAAGGACGGGCTGCTGATGGTGGGCGCCTATACCGGCAAACAGCACGCCCGGCTTTGGGCGGCGATCGGCCGCGCGGATATCGCCGCAGAGATGAAGACCGCCGGCCCGGACGAGATCGCCGCAGATCGCGCGGCCCATGCGGTGCTGTTCGAGGAGATCTTCGCGCGCGAAACCGCAGACCACTGGGAGCGGCTCCTGAACGACCGCGGTGTCCCCGCCGCGCGGGTCCGCAAGCTGGACGAAGCCCTGGCCCATCCGCAACTCTCCAGCCGACAGGTCCTGCAAGACAGCCTGGAGCTGCCGGAGACGGGCACGAAATTGAGGGCCCCCACCGCAGCCTTTTCCTATTCCAATGGCGGACCGGCCCTGCACCGCAATCCCGCGGCGCCCGGCGAACACACCGAGGAGGTGCTGGGCGAGCTGGGCCTCTCCGGCGCCGAGGTGGCAGGTTTGCGTCAGCGCGGTGTGGTTTAGATCCAGGTGATCGGGTAGTCCTTCGGGTCGCCCTCCAGGGCGTCGATACAGGCCGTTCGAGAGATTTCGTAGGCCTCTTTCCGGGCCTCGAGATCGTCGCCGCCGAAGTGACGATAGATCTGCGCCAAATCGGCAGCGGCCTGCTGGCAGACCGTCAGTTCCGCAACCGCGATCACCGCGCTGCCGCCGGCCAGGTCGAGTTGCGCCGCTTTCGCCTGCCGCTCCTCCGCCGTCATCTCGGGCAATCGGAAGGCCTGCAATTCCGCCTGATAGGTAAACTTCCAAACCCGCAAGGCTTCCGCCAGATCGCTGGCCTGCGCCGCGACACTGCAGAGACATAGCGCACCAGCAAGCCAAAGGCCTCTCATGCCCTTGTCTCCCGGTAGATCACAAAGAGCCCGCTGGCCACGATCAGCGCAGCGCCGATCAGGGTGTTGATCTCCAGGGTCTCCTCCCAGAAGACATAGCCCAAGAGGGCGGCAAAGATCAGCACCGAGTACTCGAACGGCGTGAGCGTCACTGCCTGGGCAAAGCGAAAGGCCGCCGTCATGAAATACTGCGCTGCCGCCGACAGCAATCCGAAGACCGCGAGAACGGCGAACTCCAGCGGGCTCGGCGTGACCCAGCCCACCAGGAGGGTCCAGAGCGCACAGATGACAATCCCCGCCAGATTGTAGAACACGACAATGACCAGGACCGGTTCGGTCTTGCTGAGCTTGCGGACCCAGATGGTCACAAAGGCGCTGGCCAGTGCGGAAATCAAGCCGGCGGCGATCCCCGCCGTGACGCCGCGTCCGCTGGGATCGACCAGCACATAGACCCCGAGCAGCCCCACCAGCACGGCGCTCCAGCGCAAGACGCCGACCCGCTCCAGCAGCAGCGGCACCGAAAGCGCCGTCACGATGATCGGGGCGGCGTAGTGAATGATGGTGGCGTCGGCCAGGGGAATTCGAGTGATGGAGTAGTAAAAGAAGCCCATGGAGGTCAGGCCGAACAGCGCCCGGAGGCCATGATCCAGCGGCCGCTTTGTCGTGAGGATGCGCAGACCGCCGGATCGCCAGAGCAGAAAAGCGAAAGGCAAAAAAGCAAAGAGGTTGCGGAACAGCAGAATCTGCCCGATGGAAAAGCTGTCCCCCAGGCTTTTGACGATGGCGCCCATGATGGCCATCAGGAAGAGACCGAGAAGATAAAGCGCTATCCCCCGAAGCGGCGCATGGGTCAGACCGACGGTGGATTCCAGGGGAGTCATGATCCTCAGTCTGAGCAGGCCCTGAAGTTACAAATTCTAGGCGCCGCCCAGCTCTGAAATTTCCCGGTGGCAGCCGATGATATGGCCCTCGCCGTCCTTATGGTCCGGCGGATCAATTTTATCGCAAGTCCCTTCGATGGCGAGCGGGCAACGGTCGAAGAACGGACAGCCCACATCGGTGATCTCCACCCCGCGGGAAATCCCGGCCATGGCCTCGCGGGTCTGCATGGTCTCTTCCAGCCAGCCGACCCGCAGTTCCGGCACCGAGGCAATGAGCAGCCGGGTATAGGGGTGATAGGGCGGCGAGAGCACCTGATCCACCGGGCCCTTTTCCACCACGCGGCCGGCATAGAGCACCACGATTTCGTCGGCAAAGGAGGCGACAGTTGACAGATCGTGGCTGATGAAAACGAAGGAAACACCGGTTTCCGCCCGCAGATTCTTCAAGAGCTCGATCACATTGGCGCCGACGATGGAATCCAGCGCCGAGGTGACCTCGTCGCAAAGCATGACCTCCGGATTGGCGGCCAGGGCGCGGGCCAGATTGACCCGCTGCTTCTGACCGCCGGAAAGCTCCTGCGGATAGCGCCGGGCAAATTCCGCCGGCAGTTCCACCTGATGCAGCAGCTCCGCCACCCGTTGGCGTTTCTCGCGGCCGGTGAGCCCCAGATAGAATTCGATCGGCCGGGCCAGGATGTCTTCGATTCTCTGGCGTGGGTTGAGCGCCGTGTCGGCCATCTGAAAAACGAACTGCACCTTGCGCAGATCGTCGCGGCTGCGGTCCTTCAGCCGCGGCTCCAGGTCCTCGCCATCCAGCAGGATATGACCGTCGGCGGCCGGCAGCAGGCCGGCCATCACCCGCGCCAAGGTGGACTTGCCGCAGCCCGACTCGCCGATCACGCCGATCACATGGCCGCGTTCGATGGTGACATTCACATCGCGCAGCACGGTGAGCGCCGGTCCGCCGTTGGGTCCTCTGCCGTAACCGGCGGTGACTTTGCGCGCCTCCAGCGCCGGCACTTCGCGCAGGTGCTCGCCGCTCGTCCCTTCGCCTTGCCCGGCCGCCGGCGTGGGGCGCACCGCCGCCATCAGGCGCCGGGTATAGTCGTGCGAGGGGTTGTTGATGATCTGCTCGGCCGGCCCCTGTTCTTGAATCTCGCCGTTGTAGAGCACCACGATGTGGTCGGCGATCTGCGCCACCACCGCCAGGTCGTGGGTCACATAGATGGCTGCGGCGCCTTCTTCACGGATCACCTTCTTAAAGGCCTTCAGGACCTCAATCTGGGTGGTCACGTCCAGCGCCGTCGTCGGCTCGTCCAGGACCAGCAGATCCGGCTTGCCGCAGAGCGCCATGGCGGCCATCAGGCGCTGCAGCTGGCCGCCGGAGACCTGGTGCGGGTAGCGCCGGCCGAGACGGTCCGGATCGGGGAGCTCCAGGGCGCGGTAGAGCTCCTCTGCGCGCCGGTCTGCCTGTTCCTGCGTCAGAATGCCGTGCAGCACCGCGGACTCGGTGACCTGCTCGCCGATGGTGATCGCGGGATTGAAGGTGGCCGCGGCGCTCTGGGCGAGATAAGCGGCGCGCCGACCGCGCATGTCACGCTGGTCCAGGGGATCCATGGTCAGAACGTCGACCCCGTCCAAAAGCATCTCACCGCCGGCAAACTCCAGCCCCGGCTTGCAGTAGGCCAGCGCCGCCAGGGAAATGGTGGTTTTGCCCGAGCCGGACTCGCCGATCAGGGCAACCACATCGCCCTTCTTCACATCGAAGGTGACGCCCTTGACGATGGGAATGGTGCTGCCGTCGTCCTTGCGCGCGTCGATCTTGAGATTGCGGACTTCCAGGATATTGCTCATCACACCATCTTCTTCGCGAGGCTGCCGCCGGCATGGGCCGAGATGTCGTCTACGATCAGATTGATCGAGATGGTGAGAGAGGCGATTGCAAAGGCCGGCGCGAGGGACGCTATGGCGCCCTGCCAAAAGCCGTTGCCGAGGCCTTGCAGGTTTTCACGCACCATGCTGCCCCAGTCGGAGATCGGCGGCTGCACCCCAAGACCCAGGAAACTGAGGCTGGAGATGAAGAGAATGACGAAGACCAGCCGCAGCCCGAAATCGGTTGCTAGCGGCATTGCCGCGTTGGGCAGCACCTCGCGGGTGATGATCCACCAGAGCCCCTCGCCCCGGGCGCGCGCCGCCTCGACATAGTCCTGCACCATGATGTCATGGCCCAGCGCCCGGGCTATTCGATAGACGCTGGCAGCATAGACCAGGCCGGCCAGCACAATCAGCAGTGGTATCGAGGAGCCGAAGGCGGCGATGACGATCAGCCCCAGCATGATGTTTGGAAAGGAGAGTATTGCATCGTCCAATCGGCTCAGCGCCGTATCGACCCAGCCGCCGGCGACCGCGGCCGCAATACCCAGCGTGATGCCGGCGAAGTAGGCCAGCAAGGTGGCGACGAAGGAAATGCCGATGGTGGTCCTTGCGCCCCAAAGAATACGGGACAGTACATCGCGCCCGAGATAATCAGTCCCGAGCCAGGACTGCACCATGGGGCTCATGAAGCTTGGGTCATCATAGGGGTTGCCCGCAAGGTCATCTTCGATGAAGTGCGCCTCATGATAGGGCGAGATGTAGGGACCTACGAAGGCGACCAGGATCCAGGCGGCGACAATCAGGACGGAGATCTTGCCCACCCAGGAAAGCCGCAGGCTGGATCCGGGCGGCGCGTCGGGCAGTTCCTCGAAAGCCGCCTTGAGCGGCGCATCTGGATCCATGCCGTTTTCGCTGGCAGCGGTTGTGTCTGTTGTCATTTCGGATGCCTCAGGCGGGGGTTAGACAGGATCGAGGCAATGTCCGCGATCAGGATCAGAACGACATAGGTGCTGCAGAAAATCATGCCGCAGGCTTGAACCAGTGGAATGTCGCGGGTCTGGACCCCGTCGACCATGAGCTTCGCCAGGCCCGGATAGGCGAAGATCGTCTCCACCACGACCACGCCGCTCACCAGATAGGCCAGGTTCAGGGCGATCACGTTGACGATCGGCCCAATCGCGTTGAAAAGCGCGTGCCGCAGGATAATCCGCCGTCGCGGCACGCCTTTCAGGATCGCCATTTCGATGTAGGGCGAGCTCATGACATTCAAGATGCCGGCACGGGTCATGCGGATCATCTGCGCCGAGACAACGATGACCAGGGTGGCAATGGGCAGGGCCAGAACATGTAGCGATTTCCAGAGGCCCTCGGTCCCACTGAGATAAGACACCGCCGGCACCAGGCCGAGTTGTACGGCCAAAAACAGAATAAGCAGAATCGCCACAAAAAAGTCCGGAACAGCAATGAGCCCCAGGGTTGCCGAGGTCACCGTCCGGTCGAGGTAGCTGCCCGGATACATCGCCGCGAACAAACCAATCAGAACAGATAGCGGCACCGAAATGACCGTGACCACCGTGGTCATGAAGAGCGTGTTCCAGATCCGGTTTTCGATCAGGCTGAGGATGGTCGCCCCACCGGCAGCGGAAATTCCCAGGTCGCCGGTCAAAAGTCCCACTATCCAGCGGAAGTACTGAACATAAAATGGTTGGTCGAGGCCCAGCTGTTTGCGCAGGGCCGCCAAAGTTTCTTCGGTTGCCTGCTGGCCCAGTCTGATTTCAGCCGCGTCACCCGGCAGCACTTGCGTCAGGGCGAAAATGAGTACGGATACGACCCATAGCAAAACGATGCCGATACCTATGCGGCGAAACACCATGGGCCACATGCGAACCCCCTCCCGAAGCAGCCTGAATTATTTCTTGGATCCTGTCCCGCGCTTCGCGGCGCAGTTTCAGAGGAAAATAGGCCCCGGCCCGCAAGACGGGGCCAGGGCCATTTTCACCTACCCGGACTCGATCAGGTGTCGAGCCAGATGTATTCCGGCCACTCCATGCCGCCGAAGGCCGCCAGCGGCACGCGCGGGAAGCCTTTCAGGTTCTTGGCCTTGGCATCGATGTAGCTGCTGTGGATCGGAGTCAGCGAGCCGGAATGGTCGGAAATGAGCTTCTGCATTTCGCAGTTCATTTCGTACTTCCTGCCGGCGTCGAGTTCCCCTCGGGCCTGCGCCAGAAGTTCATCGAAGCGCTCGTTCTTCCAATGGGTCTCGTTCCAGGGCGCATCCGACTTGTAGGCGAGCGTCATCATGATGTTCGCACTGGGCCGCATGTTCCAGGACACGACGTTGATCGGCCGCTTCATCCAGATGGCGCCCCAGTAACCGTCGTTGGGGACCTTCTTGATCTGCAGATCGAAGCCGACCTTGGAGCACTCACGCTGCAGCATCAGGCAGATGTCGGTCATGCCCGGATAGATTTCCGCGACATGGACCTCGGCGCTGGTAATGCCGGACTTCTTGAGATGGAACTTGGCCTGATCCGGATCGTAGGGACGGATCGGGTTTTCCTTGCACCAGCCGGCGCCGTAGGCCGGGCCGACAGGCTGATCGTTGCCGACCGTGCCTTGACCCTTTTGGATGACCTTCAGGATGCGCTCACGGCGCTGCAGCAGTTTCAGGCCCATCACAAAGTCCGGATTGTTGCCGGGCTCCTGGTCCACCATGCAGGTGATGCTGGGATAACGGCCCGACGGCACCGCAAAGACCTCTGCGTTGGCCGAACCCTCGACCTGGGAAATGGCCTTCGGATCCAGGTTGGCGGACATCTGAATGTCACCGGAGATCAGCGCGTTGACCCGCGCCACGTTGTCGGTGATGCCGAAGGCCTCGAATTCCTC
>CAJHXM010000271.1_pt1 | contig 13294 bp, 10 predicted proteins | sample 9198461 | NCBI WGS metagenome assembly CAJHXM01 (sample SAMEA7708299, study PRJEB35096) | sediment metagenome | biome: marine neritic benthic zone biome [ENVO:01000025]; feature: sediment [ENVO:00002007]; material: shallow marine sediment [ENVO:03000034] sea grass bed [ENVO_01000059] ...
GAAACGGTGTTCAACTCGCCCACCAGACCGGAGACCTCACGGTTGATGCGGATCAGGTCGACCTTCGGCATCAGGCCCTGGTTCGCAAGACGCTTCGTAATCGCCTGTTCCTCGCGGGCCAAAGCCAGACTGTTGCTGAGCGCGTTACGGCGGCTGGTGGCTTCTTTGATCTCGGCCTTACTTTGCTCGGCTTGGGACTCCAGCACCGCGACTTGAGAATCGAACTGTGCTCTTTGATTCACAAACAACTCGGTCTGGGTCTTGGCCTCTTCCGGGGCCTGCTGCATCACCTCTTCCGGGAAAGCAATGATCTCGGCCCCGGTAAGCACCGCCTCCAGGCGCGCCACGGTGGCGGTCAAGGTCCATTTCTGATCGACCAGGTCTTCGTAGCTCGATTGAGCCAGGCTGTTGTCGATGCGCACCAGGATATCGCCTTCGTTAACGATATCCCCTTCCTGGATCAGGATTTCGGCCAGGATGCCGCCTTCCAGGTTGGCGATGACCTGGGTCTTGCTGGACGGGATGACCTTGCCTTCGCCGCGGGTGACTTCATCCAGAATGGCCATATTCGACCAGACGATGAATACCAGGAAGAACAACAGGGTCATGACGGAAATGATGTAGGCGTAACGCCGGCCGCGCCGGTTTGCCGCCTTGTGCACGTCCGGCATGAAATCGAGATCGTCGCTCCCGTAAATCGAAGGATTCGACATTAGAACCTGTTCCTCTTCTTAAACGGCCGTACTGTCACAACGCCGGGGATAACCGGGTATATGGGGGTGAAGGCAGGTTTTTTCATCTTATCGTTTAACGGCGCGGACCTGGCCTTGTTTCAAGGCGTTTAGGACCTCGTCCTTGGGTCCGTCCGCGGCAATCCTGCCGTTGTCCATGATGATGAGACGATCCACCAGGGAAAGCAGTGAACTGCGGTGGGTGACCAGAATGAGGGTCTTGCCCGGCAGAACTTGCTGCAGACGCTGTTTGAAAGCGGCCTCGGAAGAGTTGTCCATGTGGCTGGTGGGCTCGTCCAGCAGGATGATGGGCGGGTCGAGCAGCAGGGAGCGGGCGATCACCACGGCCTGGCGCTGGCCGCCGGACAGCCCCATGCCGCGTTCCCCAACCTGCAGATCGAAGCCGTGCGGATGGGTGCGCAGGAAATCCGTGACCCCGGCAATGGCCGCCGCGCGCAGAATCGTTTCGTCGTCCACGTGGGGGGCGCCGAAGGAGATATTTTCTTTCACGGAGCCGAAGAAGAGGTAGTTGTCCTGCGCGACGTAGCCCACGTTGCGCCGGAGGTCGGCCGGATCGATCTGGCGGATGTCGGTGCCGTCCATCAGGACGGAACCCTCGGCCGGCTCGTACAGCCCGATGGTCATGCGCGCCATGGTGCTCTTGCCCGAGCCGATGCGCCCCAGGATGCCGACGCGCTCGCCGGGTTTGATCTTGAAGGAGATGGAATCGAGGGCAATGGTCTCCTGGCCCGGGTAGCTGAACTTGACGTCCTTGTACTCGACCTCGCCGCTCAGCCGGGGCCGGTGCAGGAAGGTCTTGCCCTCCGTGCGCTCGACCGGCTTTTTCATCAGCTCGTCGAGGCTTTTGAGCGCGACCCGGGATTGCTGCAGCCGGGTCAGCATGCCGGCGATGGCGCCCAGCGGAGCCAAGGCCCGGCCGGTCAGGATGGTTGCGGCAATCAGCGCACCCATGGTGATGTCGCCTTCGGCAATCATGTAGACGCCAAAGACCACAACCGCGACGGTGGACATCTGTATCGAGACTTGGGCGAAGGTGGTGGCCAGACCGGAAAGGAACCGGGCCTTGCCGGAAGACTCGGCAGTCAGGCCGACGAAACGCTCCCAGGAACGCTGAACTTTTCCTTCGGCGGCGCTGGCCTTGATGGTTTCCAGGCCGTCGATCGTCTCAACCAGCAGCGCATGTTTTTGATTGGACTCGCGCTGTGTTTTCTCAATCACCGAGCGCAGCGGAAACTGCAACACTGTGCCGATCAGAATGACCAGGGGCACGGCCGCCAGCGGCACGAAGGCGATGGGACCGGCAACCAGCCAGATGACGCCCAGGAACAGGAAAATGAACGGCAAATCGACCAGCGTCACCACGGTCCCCGACGTGAAGAACTCACGCAGCGATTCGAACTCCCGCAGGTTGTTGGCCATGGCGCCGGTCGAGGGAGGCCGAGAATCTAGTCGCGTGGCCATCAGATGTTCCAATAGCCGGCTGGCGATGATCACATCGGCATTCTTGCCGGCCACGTCGACGAAGTAGGTGCGTAGATTCCGCATGACAAATTCGAAGACGAAAACGATGGCGACACCCAGAGCCAGCACCCAGAGCGTTTCAATCGCGTTGTTGGGCACCACCCGGTCGTAGACGTTCATGATGAAAAGCGGCGAGGCGATGGCGAAGCAATTGATCAGGATCGAAGCGAGCAACACGTGGCTGTAGATCGGCCAGAACTGCGCCAGAGTGCCCCAGAACCAGGTCCGCGGGTCCTTGAGGCGGATTTCCGGCGCCCGATCGTCGAACTTGAATTCGGGCCGGGCGTAGACGGCGTAGCCGGTGTATTGCTGCTGCAGTTCGTCGAGGGAGACGGTTTTTTTGGTTCCGCCGCCCTCCGGCAGCACGATGCTAACTTCAGTCTTGCTGGCATAGCCCATCATGATGCAGCAGTTGCTGCCCTTCAGCAGCAGGATGCAGGGCAGGGTGACCGGCAGGATGTTCTTGACTTTGGGCCGGTGCATGATCGCGGCACTGATGCCGGCACGTTCCGCCGCGCGGATTGCCAACTCCGGCGTGAAGCTTTCTTCAGCGTGTGGCAGACCGGCCTTTAGGGCCTCGGCTGAAATCGGCCGTTGCAGCAGACCCGCGAGGAGGGACAGACAGGTGACCAGAGGGTCTTCGTAATCCACCGCAGAGGGGGCGACCTGCCAGTTTGGCGTCTCGGCTGCCGGCTCCAGCAGATCGCCGGCGCTGAGCGCCGCCGCGCCCGCGGCCGCCTTGCTCAGAAGCGATTTGGCCGTGGCGTCTGCCGTTTGGTTGGCGGCGCCGGACTCGGCATCGGACCGTTCCGCCCGCAGATTCAGACGAGCCCGGCGATCCGTGGTTTCTGTGTCCGGCCTGTCGCCGGCAGGCTGGAGCGGCGTCTTGGCTTCGGCTTCCCCCTGGGGCTCAGACCCCTGGGGCTCAGACGAGGGGTCTTTTGATTGAGCGATATGGGAATGCTTCAAAGCGAGACGGGCTGCCGCGGAGGTTGGCTCATCGTCCCGGTTGCCCGATTCCCGGGCATCATCGTCGAAGCTGTTATCTGGCTCATCGGCCGCGCTGGCCCCGCGGAGCGGTTCTTCACTGGAAGTCATGGACGCTACGGATTTCCTTGGATACTCGAATGGACAAGAGGCAGGCTGAGGCCAGCCATCATGTCGTTAAGGTTGTGCCGCTTGGTTCCCAACGGCTGTTTGGCTCTGCTTTCTACCGCTCGGATCAAGAGAATACGGTGACCGCCGTCACCGCCGCTCCTCTTCTCCATGCCGAGGCGCCCAGGTATATCCCATTACCTTTCGAAAATGGTTAATAAAATTGTCCTGCGTCCGGGCCAAGAGCGGGTGTTTAGGGCAACGGGCCGAAACTTCAATCGGCCGGACGGCCGGACCCAGGGGCAGGTCATTCTAATATTAAGCAGCTCTTCTAAAGCATTTCATGCCAACTCGGATAATAATCTTAGGCGCGATACAGGCGAATTTACCCATCGACTTGGCTATCATAAAGAGAAGGGCGATATTTTTGGTCGTTTTCTTTCGACAGGGGTTGTAATTCAAAAGATGGAATGCCGACTGCCGGTTGTGACTCGCAATAATACTCGCTTGTGTCGTGGGAATTGCTAACCCTTTGTCAATTCAGGGTTCATGGACTCCTGGGACTCAGAATCTGGGAATAATATCCCGAAATTATGTCGGCCTGCGCTTCACAGATAATTGACACGTTGCTGTAAAACGCGGTAAATGTCGGCAAGATCAAGTATTTGAGCATTTATCGGCCCCTTGGGCTCTCGGGCCAATTGGTCGGTAAATTTCTTTAGCTTCTGGATGTCGGGGGGAACTGGCATGAGCTGGTCTCGCAAAATTATCACTACATCGACAAAGGCCGCCTTGTTGGGGACCGCTTTTTGGCTGTCTTCAGTTGGCGCGGCTGACGCACTTTCACTAAAGGAAGCGGTACAACAGGCCATAGCGACAAACCCTGATATCGGTATCGTGGCGAGCAATCGCGAAGCTGTGGACCAGGAGCTGCGCCAGGCGCGCGGCCTCTATTTGCCGCAAATCGATCTGTCGGCCGGATACGGTCCGGAATGGCGCAACGACTTCACGACACGGGCGCGTCAGCGGGCGAACAATTCCAATGGCGGACGGTTTCGCCGGAACGATCGCCAGGAAGCGCAGCTTACCTTGCAGCAGCGCATCTTTGACGGCTTCGAGGCCGGTGCGACAGTCGATCGGGAAAAGGCCCGGGTCGAGTCTGCCGCCAGCCGTGTGCTCGAGAATTCCGAAGTGCTGGCGCTGGATGCCATCGGGGCCTATTACGAAGTGTTGCGCGGCCGTGAGTTGGTGAAGCTTGCCGAGGCGAATCTTTCGGTCCACATCGATATTCTGGATTCCCTGAAGGCGCGTTTAGCCGGCGGTGGCGGCAGCCGGGCTGACGTCGCCCAGGCCGAAACGCGGACAGCGCGCTCGCGCACCACGCTGACCGAAAACTATAACGGTCTGCGCGATGCAGAGGCGCTCTATACCCGCATCGTGGGTCAGTTCCCCGACGAATTGGAATCGCCGGTGGCCCCTGGCGATGCCTTGCCGCCGGATCTCGACACCGGTGTGCTGTTGGCCGGGCGCAACAACCTGACCACTAAAATCTTTGAAGCCGACGTTCGGACCGCTCAGGCCGAAATCGAGCTTGCCGAAGTGCCGCTGTGGCCGTCGCTTACTCTTGAGGCCTTGTCGGAATACAATGACGGGACCTCGGGGCAGGATACCTACGAGTTCAACAACCAGGTGGTTCTGCGCCTGCGCTGGAACCTCTTTCGAGGCGGTATCGATAGGGCCGCCCGTCAGGAAGCCTTGCATCGGGTGACCGAGAGCAAGAATCGGCGTCTGCGTTCGCACTTGGAAGCCGAGCAGGAGATGCGCCAATCCTGGTTCGCTCTGGAGGCCAGTACCCAGTCGGTCATTGATCTCGAGACCGCCGTGGAGTTCTCGCTGGAAACCCGTGATGCCTACCGGCAACAGTTTGAAGTTGCTCAGCGCACCCTGCTGGATGTGCTGGATGCCGAGAACGAATTGTTCGTGACCAGCGGCGAATTGGTGACTGCCCAGACCAACGAGGCCCTGGCGACCTATCGCATTCTCGCGGTGTCGGGGGCTCTGATGAGCACCATGGGTGTTGAGGCGCCTGAGCAGGCCAACGTCGCCCACAAGTCTTGGATGGAAGGACTTATGGACTAGGCAAGTCCTTGTGGCCGCCGCCTGAGCGCGGCGGTAAGAAGTGCAAAACGGGAAGCGGCGTTCGCATGAAGCGGGCGCCGTTTTTCTATAGGGAATGTTCAAGTTGCGCAGGTCCAATTCCAGTCTCAATTTTAGCCCTAGGGCCGATGCGTCTGGGCGACTAGGTTGAGAAGATCGGGGATTTTGCGCATAGACGAGGAAATAGAGTTATATATCTTATGGTTAACGGCCAAATTAAAGGCAAAAGATTAGTTTAACCACGCTTGTATCCTGCCGAAACTTTCCCTATCCTGTAGGGAAGGTTAACCGTTTAATGGACCCGAAGGGCTTGGGCGCGCGATGAGCCGCGAGACAAACGATGGCGGAGCAGCAGCTGTGCAGCCTCAGGAAACTGTGGCTGACGGGCTGAACGCTGTGTTGCCTGATCCCAATGCCTCAGTTTTGGACAGCCCAGATTCGGATACCATGGTGTTGGACCTGGCCGATCTCTTGCCCGATGCATCGGGCGAGGTGGTGCTTTTTGCGGAACCGGATCTGCCGGTCAATATCGTGGCCAGCGAAAGCGTGACGGAGGCGGGCGTCTCCGATTCGCACATCACCGCCACAGGCGTCGACGTTACCGGGCTGCAGTTCTACAGCTTCTCCAGCGGTATAACGCTCTACAGCGGCAGTAATGTGCATGTGGTCAACGAGGTGCCTGAGTTCGTCTGAGTATCCCGACGCTGGGCGGCCGCTTCGCTATCTAAAATACCTAAATTTAGAACCGGTATCAGCCGATGATGCTGTTTTCAGCCTTCGGCATTCTGGTTTCGGTCTGAGGTTTGGGCGCAGCCCGGGCGGCGGCGCCGAGCAGCCACATGACAGCGTAGAACTGTTCTCCATCGGCCGAGCGTAGAGCAAGGAATTTGGCCTGCGCTGCATTGACGCGGCCGGGTGCGACATACAGCACCCGCGCTTCGGCCTGGGTTTCGGCACCTGAGGTCAATCCTTCCCAGACATCGTTCAGCGAGCCTTTGGTGCGCACCTGGATGAGAGTCGTCAGGCTGGCGCCGGTCACGGGAACTTCGGTGGGTCCCAGCCAGTCCTCGAAAGCGCGGTTCAGGCCGATGATGGTGCGGTAGCGAGACAGGATCACGCCAGGACTGGGACAGGCAGCCACAACATCCATCAGGCTGCCATGTGTGGGCCCCAGGTATTCGCTGGCCAGGGCTCTTTCGGCCTCCAGCATGCAATAAACCCGCAGGTAGGAGGAAAAATTGCCGCCGTTGTGACCTTCGGCCAACTCGGCGACAAAACGCCCGAGTCGCTGATTTTGCTGCTTTGCAAGATTCTCCAGTGCGCGCCAGTAGATTGGCTCAAGGCGCACCGAATAGCGCCGGTTGCGATACTGCACAATGCGCGGCTTGGGCGATTGATTAAGAAGTTCTGGTTGCTGCGTGGGGGCCATATTGCCGGATGAATGGTGATGGGAATCGTCGTCGTTATGTTATTACTCATACAAGACTATATCGTTAATTCCAAGCGCCGCGCCGGACAGTTTTATGATAAGCATCTGTTTCGACAATTCTTTTCTGGGAAACCTGAAATTTGCTTGCCCCAGGCGGGGTGGCTGGCAACTCTGTTCGCACACACTCTCCAAACCTGAGGCCTCATGAGCGTCATCAAGAGCGCGGTCAATCCCCGCAGCCCCGAATTCCAGGAAAATCGCGCCGCCAATGAAGCGTTGGTGGCGGAATTGCGCGACCGGGTCGGCCAGGCAAAGCAAGGTGGCGGCGAAGCGGCGCGGGCCAAGCACCTGGCCCGCGGCAAGCTGCTGCCGCGCGAGCGGGTGCGGCACCTGCTGGACAGCGGCTCACCCTTTCTGGAACTCTCTCAGCTGGCGGCCTTTGGTCTTTACGACGATGCGGTGCCGGCGGCGGGTCTGATTACCGGCATCGGCCGGGTGACCGGCCGGGAATGCTTGGTGCTGGCGAACGATGCCACGGTCAAGGGCGGCACCTATTTTCCCCTGACCGTGAAGAAACATCTGCGCGCCCAGGAAGTCGCCGAACAGAATCATCTGCCCTGCGTCTATCTGGTGGACTCGGGCGGCGCCAATCTGCCGAACCAGGATGAGGTCTTTCCCGACCGCGACCACTTCGGGCGGATCTTTTTCAATCAAGCCAATATGTCGGCCAAGGGTATTCCGCAGATCGCCTTGGTTATGGGCTCCTGTACGGCGGGCGGCGCCTATGTGCCGGCCATGTCGGACGAGAGCATCATCGTGCGCGAGCAGGGAACGATCTTTCTGGGCGGGCCGCCGCTGGTAAAGGCGGCGACCGGAGAGGTGGTCTCGGCAGAGGAACTCGGCGGCGCCGATGTGCATACCCGGACCTCCGGGGTGGCCGATCACTATGCTGCCAGCGACACCCACGCCCTGGCCACGGCACGGCGCATTGTCGGCAACCTAAACCGGGTGAAGCGTCACGATTTGGAACTGACGGAGGTGCGTGAGCCGCTTTACGACCCGGCCGAACTTTACGGCGTGATACCGCAGGACCTGAAGAAGCCCTTTGACGTGCGTGAGGTGATTGCGCGGATTGTTGACGGCAGCGAATTCGATGAGTTCAAGGCGCTCTATGGCCAGACACTGGTCACCGGCTTTGCCCGCATCCACGGTTATCCGGTGGGGATCGTCGCCAATAACGGTATTCTTTTTTCCGAATCCTCCCTGAAGGGAGCGCACTTTATCGAGCTTTGCTGCCAACGGGGTATTCCCCTGGTCTTTTTGCAGAACATCACCGGGTTCATGGTCGGCCAGAAATACGAAGCCGGCGGCATTGCCAAGGACGGCGCCAAACTGGTCACCGCCGTAGCCTGCGCGAAGGTCCCAAAGTTCACCATGATTATCGGCGGTTCCTTTGGCGCCGGGAACTATGGCATGTGCGGCCGCGCCTATAGCCCGCGCTTCTTGTGGATGTGGCCCAACGCGCGCATCTCGGTCATGGGCGGCGAGCAGGCCGCCAACGTGCTGGCGACGGTACGCCGGGACTCTTTGGCGGCGAAGGGTGTGGAATGGCCGGCGGCTGATGAGGAGGCCTTCAAGGCACCGATCCAGGCTCAGTATGAAACGCAAGGCAGTCCCTACTATGCCAGTGCGCGGCTGTGGGACGACGGCATCATCGATCCTCTCGACAGCCGTACGACACTGGGCCTGGGAATTTCCGCGGCGCTGAATGCACCGATCGAACCCAGCCGCTTCGGCGTCTTCCGGATGTAGGTGAGGGACGTAGCTTCACGAGAGGAAACAGAATCAGATGACGGCACCGCTCTTTCTGGAAGAAATCGATCACGGGGGCGCAGCGCGCATCACCTTGACCCGTGCGGACGTGCACAACGCTTTCAACGATACCTTGATCGCGAAGCTGACGGCGGCGCTGGAAGGCATGGGCAGCGACCCGCGGGTGCGCATTGTCGTCTTGGCGGCCCAGGGGCGGAGTTTTTCAGCCGGCGCGGACCTCAATTGGATGAAGGCCATGGCGGTCAATTCCGAAGCGGAAAATCTGGAGGATGCGCAAAAACTTGCAACGCTGATGAAGACGTTGAACGAGCTGCCCAAGCCGACCATTGCCTTGGTTCAGGGAGCGGCCTACGGCGGCGGGGTCGGGCTGGCCGCCTGCTGCGATATTACGCTGGCGGCCGAGGAAGCGCGCTTTTGCCTGTCTGAAGTCAAGCTCGGCCTGATTCCCGCGGTGATCAGCCCTTATGTGATCGCGGCAATCGGTGAAAAGGCGGCGCGGCGCTACTTCCTGAGCGGCGAGCCCTTCTCGGCCTGGGAGGCCCAGCGTTTGGGGCTGGTGCAGGAAGTCGTGCCCGCCCGCGACCTGGAGTCGACCTGCCGCCAGGTGGTGGATGCTCTGATGGCCGGCGGCCCGGCGGCCCAGGCGGCGGCCAAGGAGTTGATCTTCGCGGTCTCCCGCGGTGCCATGGGAGACGGTTTGATCGCGGAAACGGCAAAGCGTATCGCCCTCATCCGGGCGGGTGCGGAGGGCAAGGAGGGGGTCACCGCCTTTCTGGAAAAACGCAAACCCGGATGGGTGAAGGAATAGGCCCGAACAGTCTCGGTCAAAGGGCCGGATTCCAACGTCTTTGCCGCTCGCTGGCGCAAATTATGACTTTCTTTACCGTCTCGCGGTTTATTTGTGCCCGGTTGAATCGGCTCAGCCGGCGTCACGATGAGATGCCGGGTCGAGTCCTGCGGCAAGGACATCCATGTTTCGAAGCCATTACGCGGCCGGCGCGGTCTTGAGCGTCTTGCTGAGCCTCTCCGTTATCTCGTCCGGTCTTGCCGACGGCGATGAGGCGCCGCCTGTCTGCACCATCAATAAGGTGACGGTTCCCGACATCAGCGAAGAAGAAAAAGTCGGCGCGGCGGGCTGCGAAGCGACCTATTACGGTCTGTGCGAAAGACTGGTCGTCCAGGCACAGGATCGCTGCGACCGGATTTGTCAGACCTTCGGCCAGCGCAATTCGCTGGAGGCTCTGGCCTTTCGCGAATGCGATGCCGATGAGATCGGCACCAGCATTGCGGCCTTCGATGAGGCACTTCACTGCCGGATCGAGGGCGAGGAGAATTTCACCTCCTGCGCACTGACCTCTAGCTGCAAGTGTTTGCCGTAAGAGTAGCCCCCTAACGGGTTTCAGCCGCCGCGGTCCGCATCGCGGCTGGCGCTGACGGCTTAACTTCGGCATTCTATTGGCCTGTTTGAATTGGCTCGTTCGAGGTTCCCTTGTTCACCACGCTTTTGATCGCCAACCGCGGCGAAATAGCCTGCCGGATCATCCGGACGGCTAAGCGCTTGGGCCTGCGCTGCGTGGCGGTTTATTCGGAAGCCGATGCCGGCGCGCAGCATGTGAAGCTGGCCGACGAGGCGCATTCGATCGGGCCGGCGCCGGCCGCCGAGAGCTACCTGGTGGTGGAAAAGATCCTGGCCGCGGCAAAAGCCTCCGGGGCGGAGGCCGTGCATCCGGGCTATGGATTCCTGTCCGAGAATGCGGCCTTCGCCGAAGCCTGCGGGCAGGCCGGGCTGACCTTTGTCGGCCCGCCGCCGGCGGCGATCCGCGCGATGGGCTCCAAGAGTGAGGCCAAGACGCTGATGGAGGCGGCCGGGGTGCCAGTGGTGCCGGGTTATCACGGCGCCGCGCAGGATCCGAAAACGCTGCAGGCCGCGGCCGCGGACATCGGCTATCCGGTCCTGGTCAAGGCCTCGGCCGGCGGCGGCGGTAAGGGTATGCGGGTGGTGCAGGCGGCCGATGACTTGGCCGAGGCACTGGCCTCGGCGCAGCGCGAGGCGGCGGCCTCCTTTGGCGACGACCGGCTGTTGCTGGAAAAGTATCTGACCCGGCCGCGGCACATTGAGGTTCAGATCTTTTGCGACGAGCAGGGCGGCGCCGTCCACCTCTTCGAGCGCGATTGCTCGCTCCAGCGCCGTCACCAGAAGGTGCTGGAGGAAGCGCCCGCGCCGGGGATCACCACAGCGCAGCGCCAGGCCATGACCCGGGCGGCGCTCGATGCCGCGCGGGCCATCGGCTATGTCGGCGCCGGCACGGTGGAATTCATCGCCGATCGCTCGGGCGAATTTTACTTCATGGAGATGAACACGCGGCTGCAAGTCGAGCATGGCGTGACCGAAATGGTTACCGGTGTCGACCTGGTCGAGTGGCAACTTCGTGTCGCTTCCGGCGAGAGCGCCGCCGCGGGCGCCTCCTCGATCACTTTTTGATGACGCCGCTGCACCGAACAGTCGCGCTCGAACAAGTGGACGGTGTTGCCGTCAGTATCGGCAAAGACTTGCACTTCGATGTGCCGCGGGTGGGTGATCAGTTTTTCGACCAGCACCCGATCGTCGCCGAAAGCGGACTTCGCCTCGCGCCGGGCCGCGGCCACCGCGTCGGCAAACTCGACCTCGCGTTCGACCACGCGCATGCCGCGCCCGCCGCCGCCGGCCACCGCCTTGATCAAGACCGGATAGCCGATGGATCGCGCTTCTTTGCTAAGCACTTTGATATCGAGATTCGCGTCGTGATAGCCGGGCACCACAGGCACGCCGGCGTCGGCCATAATGGATTTGGCCTGATCCTTCGCGCCCATCGACCGGATCGCGTCGGGCGGCGGGCCGATGAATGTAATACCGGCGGTCGCGCAGGCGTCGGCAAAATCGGCGTTCTCGGACAGGAAACCGTAGCCCGGATGCACCGCTTGCGCGCCCGCGTGCCGGGCGACTTCGATGATTGCGTCGCCGCGCAAATAGCTCTCGGATGCCGATGCCGCGCCGATCGGATAGGCTTCGTCGGCGAGGCGTACGTGGCGGGCATGGGCGTCGGCCTCGGAATAGACCGCCACCGTGCGCACGCCGAGGCGTTTCGCCGTCTCGATGACGCGGCACGCGATTTCACCTCGGTTGGCGATCAGGATGCGTTCGAACATGCGATCAGTCTATGCCGGATCGGTCGCCACTGTATCTCGGCGAATTGAAGGATGCGTCGCTGCATGATTGCTATTTGTGATGGCGGTCAAGGTGTTCGCGAGAGTAACGCATGATTTCGTAGAATCCGAACAACAGCAGAAGTACGCCGATGACGATTTGGAAGGACGCGACCACCCGGATTATGTCGCTCGCCGGCGTCACGTCGCCGTACCCGACGGTGCTGACCGTGATCAGAGAAAAGTAAATCGCATCGACGAAAGAGATGTTCGCCGGTTCGTAATTGACGAGGAAATGCGTCTTGTCGGAAATGCGGTCAGTGATTCTGTAAATCGCCGCGAAAACAATCACATTCAACGAATAGAAGGTAAGAAACGCGAAGGTCGGTACCGACAACATCGGCGCGCGCTCGAAGAACGGCTCGAAGATCAATCCAGTATCGATCAAGAAGGTCGAGACCTGATGGCTGACGAAGAACACGACCACCCCGATCACCGCCATGTAGCCCACGAAAACAAAATTGATCTGTTCCTGGCTGAGGTCGAGTTCGGGCGGGATAAACGTTGTGGCGCCGATCACCGCCATCGGAATCAGCCAACGAAAAACGCGCGGAAACTCGTGCTCGGCGCGCACTTGTTTTGTGGTGACGATATTGCGGATTTGATCTCGCCTCAGCAGCGTGCCGCCGAAAAACGCGACAATCGGCAAAAGGAACCCGACCGACGTGTAAGTCCGATCGACCGTCGGGAAATTGATCGTGACGAAAACCACGAACACGCAGGCGTAAACGGCCATGGAGTTGGCGAGAGAGATCGAGAAAAACCGACTGTCCGGGAAAACCAAGTGGACATAAAACGCGGCGGTGCCGACTCCGGCGAAGACGATGGCGCTGAAATATGTCGCCACGTCGATCATCGCATAGCCAACGAGCAGGATCAGCGTGATGGTAAATACCACGCCGCCTAGTCGCTTATGCGGCTTGCCTGCCATAATTGCTTAGGTGGCTGTCCAGTTTGGCGCCCGTTTTTCGAGAAAGGCGCTGACACCCTCGCGGCCTTCGGCTCCGGCGCGGGCATCGGCAATCCGTCGGGCCGTTTCCTCTATCACGCCGCGATCGATCGGGCGGTGCGCGACCGAAGCGATCAAGTCTTTCGCCGAGGCCATGGCGCGCGGTCCGTTCGGTAAGAGTTGTTCGACTATCTTGGCGGTGGCTGCCTCCAATTCACTCTCGGCCACGACATCGTGGACGAGGCCAATGCGGTTGGCCACCTGGGCGTCAAAGCGCTCGGCGGTGATGAAATAGCGCCGCGCCTGGCGCGCGCC
>CAJHXM010000439.1_pt1 | contig 13088 bp, 8 predicted proteins | sample 9198461 | NCBI WGS metagenome assembly CAJHXM01 (sample SAMEA7708299, study PRJEB35096) | sediment metagenome | biome: marine neritic benthic zone biome [ENVO:01000025]; feature: sediment [ENVO:00002007]; material: shallow marine sediment [ENVO:03000034] sea grass bed [ENVO_01000059] ...
ATATCCTCGATATGGCAGGTGAAACTCCGCTTCGCGACCCGCAGGGTCAGCGGAATCGATGGCTCAAGGATATAGCGCGGCCACTCCCGCAAATCGCGGAAACGCGGCATATATGAGGTCCGAATTGACATGATTCCCACTCCCCCAACAGGGATTCCAGCCTGAACTCACTTTAGATAGCATAAGGTTAACGATTCGTTACCAAAATGAGAGCGGATATGAACATAATGGGGTTGGCGGGCCGGTAGGAACCGTCATCCTGTCCTGAGCGGGGAGTAATTCTAAAATAAAACCTGACGAAGCTGTGTCTAGCCGGGGCCACTCGACGGTCTCAGGTTGAGCTCATGGCGATTTGGAAAGGATGCGATCTTTGGGCAGCCGGACCGATACTGAGGTACCAACGCCGACTTCGCTCTCCAACTCAATGTCGCCATTGTGCAATTCCACCATGGCTTTCGATATCGCAAGCCCAAGTCCGGTGCCGTCAAAACGACGGTCCAGCCCACTGTCGGCCTGCACAAACGGCTGAAAGACCTTAGAGATATCGCCTTCGGATATGCCAATCCCCGTATCGCGCACGTTGATGAGCAACTCTCCATCACAATTCGTGTGCGCGGTGACCGTAACCGTTCCACCTTGCTCCGTAAATTTCAGGGCATTCGATAGCAAGTTAATGAGTACTTGCTTAATCTTGCGCTGATCGCCCAGAACCAGCGGCAGGTCGTCCGCACACTCAATAATGAGCCCGATCTCATGGCCCTTTGCTTTGTCTGCGACTAGGCGGGTGCATTTTTTTATGATCTCTCCCAGATCCAGGGCTTCCTCATTGAGCTCGATCGTATTGGATTCGACCTTAGCGATATCCAAAATGTCATTTATGACTTCGAGCAGGTGCTGGCCGCTGGCATGAATATCGTCTGCATAGTCAACGTATTTCGTAGAACCGAGTTCGCCAAAGGTTTCACTGGAAATGACCTCCGAAAATCCGATGATTGCGTTTAATGGCGTGCGCAACTCATGGCTCATATTGGCGAGAAATTCCGATTTAGCCCGGTTAGATGCGGCAAGGTCCAAATTTGCCTGCTTGATCCTCGTCGCATCCAAGATTATTCCGTTCCACACGACGGAACCGTCCCGTTGCCGCTGTGGCCGTGCGATAGCGTGAGTCCACTTCTCTTTGCCGTCTCTGGTGACGATAGGCGCTTCCACATCCCACATCTGCAGATCCCTTGATGCTGCCAGGATGCGTTGCCGGAACGTGGTGCGGTATTCTTCGCCATGACAATCGAACAATGCCTGCGGGTTGGCGAGGATCTCCTCTGCAGTCACACCAAAGAGTTCCCGGGCACCATCGCTGATGTAATTGTAATAGATCTCGTTCTTTGGCGTGACAACGCGCTGATATACCACTCCCGGGACATTTGCCGCCAGGGAAGCGAATCTTTCGTCCGCCTGTTCAAGGGCGCGCACGCGCTGTTCGTGCTCGATCGCGATCCGCGCGAGAGGGAACACCGCATCAACTATTTGACATTCGTCGCTTTGCGGGCGGCGTGGGCGGTCGAAATATAGAGCGATTGTTCCCAGGCTCAGACCTTCCCGGTCCAGGATGGGATGGGACCAACAAGCCGCAAGCCCGGAAGCCGAGATGCGTGCATGGAACTCTGCCCAAAGAACGTCGGTGGCTGATGCCTCGACAATGATGGGCTCGCCACGATAGGCCGCTTTTGCACAGGGAGCGGAATGAGGCCCAATAATCAGACTTTCAACTGGAGGCTCGTAGAAAGCGCTTAGGGTCGGGGCCGCGATCGTCCGCAAAGTCATCCCATCATCTTCGATTACAGAGATTGCGCAGTACGCGCCCTCTATGAGGCTTTCGATGGTCCCGGCAAGCCGGCTCATCGACAACTCCAGACTGACCCCGCGAGAAAGGAGTTCCAATACTTCATGTTGGCCGGTCAATGCCTGTACCCAGCGCGCATTCTCGACCCCGTTAGAGGCCAAAACCATGATGCCGGGATCCATCGCAGTTTCTTGCAAAGCAGTGCGCGCCGCCAGAGCCATGTTCCGAATTTTCCTTTCTTGTCCTAACGCCCACTCATTCACCTGGGCGGCTAATTCTACTCCATTCCCATCACCGAAATACTGGTGGACTCGGGCAGGGCCATCCGTTTGCGCGAGTTTAAGATACAAATGCTTTAAAATAGATTATCAATTTCCCGTCCTAGTTGATGAATTGAAGTAAAATCGCCCCTTTAGCGAAGTCGCCCAAGAAACTGTAAATCTAGATGTGCCTTTTTCTAAGACGGTAGCTAAAAGCCGTTTCCATGTTTAACAATAGATGGGTGCAACAAGGAAAAGTTGCACAAATTCTCGAATTCAAACCAAAAGTAACTAGATAGCAGTGCTTAAATGGAACAAATCTATTTAGAATATTTATTTTCTTTTAACGCTTCCCACCTAGAAATGGAATGTTACGAAAACCGTCCCTCGGTTGTCGTCACGCGAGTCCGTCCGTTCCCAAGGCCAGGTAGAACCGTTGATCCATAATGTGAGAATAATGAAACCGAAACAGCTCGCAGCCGATCCTCTCACCGGCGACGTTGCCGTTCCCCTTGATGCACCGCCTCGGCGTTCAGGGAGAATCGATCAATTCCGCACGCAGATAGATCAACTCGCCCGGAGGCTTCGAATCGCGGTGATCTATGGTGGAGATAAGTCAGATGAAGGGGCAGTGATCAACCAAACCTTCAATCCGCGATCTTGGAAAAGCTATCAGACAGTCGCCGAAGATATCGCGGCCTCGCTGGAGCGACTCGGATTTCAACAGATTTTCCTGGTGCCTGACGACATAAGGCTGATCGATTTCATTCAGCGTAATGACATTCAGATTGCGTGGCTTAATACGGGCGGAGTACAGGGCTATAACCCCATGTCCCATGCCGCCGCAATGCTGGAACTATGCGGCATTCCCTATCTTGGCCACGATCCGTTGACCGTCGGCGCTTTGGACAACAAGGATGTCTTTAAGCGCGAGCTCGCATATTTTGGGCTTCCTACCGCCCCATTCGTAACCTGGAATATGGCACGTGGCCCATTCCGCCCCAGGGTCAATAGCCGATTTACCCGCCTCTTCAAGGATCATTGGGGGCCATTTGTGGTAAAACCCGTCTCGGGACGCGCTTCGCTGCATGTCCATGTGGTCGAACAGATGGACGACTTGCCGGATGTCGTAGCGGAGGTCTTTGAGATCACCGAGAATCATGTGCTGATTGAGGCCTATCTACCTGGTCGCGAGTATTGCGTGGCAGTCGCAGGTCAAGTCGTTGCCAAGTCGGGCCAGCTTACGCGGCGCAGCGAGCCCTTCGTCTTTTCCGAAGTCGAGAGGGTTCTGGCGCCCGACGAGAAGATATTTACCTCGATGGATATTAAGCCCATAAGCAATGAACGCATACGGGTCCTCGACCCCGTTGCCGACAAGGATGCTTTCGGTCAATTGCAGGAACTCGCACGCTCCGTGTCGCTCGAGATGGGATTGAAGTCCCTCGTGCGCCTAGACGTCCGTGCGGATGCGCACGGCAAACTGCACGTTCTTGAGGCCAATCCAAAGGCCGACTTGAAGGCGCCGAGCGGCCAGCAGACAAGCATCGTCTGTATCGGGCTCCCCCAACATGGCATGAGCTATGATGATCTCATTTTGTCGTTGCTTGCCGACCGCTTCGATACGTTGCAGAGCGAACGGCGCGGAAACGCCCTGGATCTCTCTGAACTGGCGCAGTAGCGCCGCCGCTCTACAGGAATCGGATGCAATAGGCCATGAACTTTTGGGACACATTAAAACATCGGCTGGTCGATGCCATGACCATGTTTTGGTCTCCGGGCTTTCGCTGTTTCTCTTGATGTATGTCGGCTTCGGGGAACCTCAGAGATCCCATCAGGAATTCCACCTGGAAAAGCTCACGGCACATGGTCGTGTCGTACAGAATGTTATGTCGACCTTTTTGCTCGCTGGTGCCTGCCAACCAACACACAGACAGTGACTTGGGGGAATCGGAACTGCGCGAGAATGATAGGTACTTCCAGATAATTTAGCCGCTCCGCAGAAAATTCGAAAGCGTAGGAAAACTGGCAGTTACCATGCCGCGATCCATCGTCGCTCACCAAGCCGAACGGAGATTTCATACCTTAATTGTATTAGTTCCGACTTGATCTGACACCGCGCCCTTGAAGGGGTGAGGGTTACCGGTTTTGATGACGGTGCAAACCAAACCATCAAAACGCTTAAGGAGGTAACCCTCATGCTACAGAGTACCGAAAAAATCATCCGGCATAGTGTCGGTCTTCTCAATCTGGCGGAAGGGCTCGGCAACGTGTCGAAGGCCTGTCAGATAGTGGGCTTGTCCCGCGACACCTTTTATCGTTACAGGGACGCGGTCGAGGAAGGTGGTGTCAGGGCGCTTCTGGAGAAGACACGCCGGGTTCCCAACCGGAAGAACCGGGTCGGTCTGGAAACCGAGAACACGGTGATCGCCTACGCCATCGAGTGCCCGGCTCATGGCCAGGTCCGGGCCAGCAACGAGCTGCGCATGAGAATGTCGACGTCCGTGCCCCGAGTTGTTCGGTTTTGGCAAATTGCCTCATCGCTTCAGGGAGCTTTTCCAGTCTGACTACATGAAGCAACAAGAGACTGACACTTAATGACTTTGCAAGCAGCACTCTAAGTCGATAGCTTTCATGAAGTGCGCCGAGTCATCGACCACAAGCAGAATCCTGGAGACCGAATTTGGCGACGTGATTCCTAACTTTCTACGCCGAGTTCTTTCTTCCGCTCCTTGGCCCATGCCCCAATTAGCCGGTCGGCGACGATGCCCAAGACGGCGATTCCCAGGCCTGCCATAACGCCGCGCCCGGCATCGCTCGTCGGCAGGGCACGATAGATTTCCTGACCGAGATCCTGGCCGCCGATCAGCGCGGTAATGGCGGTCATCGCCAGGGCCATCATGATCGTCTGGTTGACGCCCAGCATGATCTCGGGGATCGCGACCGGCAGCTCCACCTTATACAACCGTTGCCAGGCTGTTGCACCGCTCATCCGCGCCGCCTCAATCGTGACCGGCGGAATGCGTTTCAGGCCGGCATAGGTATAGCGAATCGCCGGAACGGAGGCATAGGGGATGATCGCAAAGATGATGGCCAGTTCACCGACCCGGAACAGCATGATGGCGGGTATGAGATAAATGAACGAGGGAAAGGTTTGCAGCAAGTCGCAGATCGACAGCACCACACGGGCAACGCGATGCGAGCGGGCGGCCCAAATGCCGGCGGGAACACCGATCATGATGCAGATGACGAGCGCGCTTGAGACAAAGTAGAAGGTCGTCGTGGCGAATTCCCAGTTGCCCACCGCAACGATGACCAGGAACAACGATAGGGATACCAGGACCGTCAGGGTCCAGCCGCCCAACCGATAGGCGGCGACGCCCAGGAAAGCCATGACCACGGACCAGGGAATAGAGTGATAGAAATCCCGTAAGGGGATCAGCATATAGATCGTCACAAAATCCCTTATCGGTCTGATGTAGTCGATCAGGACGAAAGTCACAGCCTTGATACCCTTGTCCAGCTCCAGCGCATCCTTGCTGTCGACCAAAAGCATCTTCTTTGAAAGAACGGAAACGTCGCGCAGGAAGAGCGAAGCCACGATCGTCGTGACCAGCACCACGGCAAAGATTATGAGGTGGGCATTCTTTTCAAAGAACCCCCGCACTTCGTGATGCTCATAGACCGCGGATCGATTGGCGTAGGCCTGGGTAAGACGATCCAAGACCACCGCCATGAGGACAATGGCGACCCCCTGCATCGTCGCGAATCCGAGCTTGAGCTGCTGCAGGGAGAAGAGCAGCTTATGGCCCAGACCCTGCGCGCCCACCAGCGAGCAGATAACCACCATGGCCAGGGTCTGCATGATGACTTGATTCACCCCCAGCAGCAGCGTCCTTTGCGACGACGGCAGTTCCACTTTCCACAGAAGCTGCCGGCGCGTGCACCCGCTCATACGGCCCGATTCAGTGACGTCGCTGGGCACGGTCTGGATCGCCAGGATCGTACAGCGCGCCATGGGCGGCATGGCGAATATGACCGTCGCGATGAGGGCCGGCACCTGCCCGGCGCCGAACATCACCACCACCGGCACGAGGTAGGCGAGGTGCGGCGTGGCCTGCATCAGGTCGAAGATCGGCGTAATGATCGCGGCAGCCCGTTTCGAACGTGTGACCCATACCCCCAGCCACATTCCGACAAGGACGGAAAAGGGCACAGCAACAACCACCAGGGAAAAGGTCTTCATCGATTCCCGCCAGAGCCCGGTCACCGCAAGGTAGCTCATACCAAGAACCACTGTCGCAGCGAGGCGCCATCCGCCGACCCAATGACCGAAGATGCCGAATCCCAGCACAATCGCAACCCAGGGAATGGCCTTCACTTTTTTCTTCCCAGCGAGGGATTCGAGAAGGTCGGCCGGCAATTGCGAAATGCCGGTGAAGGCCTGCGCCTCCATCCAGGGCGACACTTTCAGCGCCTTCGCCAAGCTGAGCAGAATAAAGGGCAGGGAATCGACAATAACGATCCCAAGCAGCACAGCGACACCAATCGTGGCGAATCTAAAACCCCATTTTCGGTGCAAAGCGATTGCCACGACCGCGCTGATGGCGATCCACATCACGGGCAAAAGCTGGTGCGGCTTGGCGCCCTTCCACAGCAGAAACTCAACCCATATCAAGGGCTGCTTTAAGAACCACGCGACCGATCGCGTGAACTGCTTGACCGTAAAAATACCGAGTGTCGCTTCTTTGTCGAGCCATTGGAATGTCGCCGATACCCATTCCTTGATCGGTATCACCCATGCGGCCGGCCAGTGTTTGGCCCCGTCCCAGATGAGCGCGATGACCAGCGCCGCGGCGACCGCGACGAGCAACTGCAGCAGCGGCGAATCCCAGCGGAATATGCGCCCCAGAACGCCATTGGGGCTCGGCCGGGAAGCCGCTATGGTCATGGCCCTTCCTTCCCGAAGAGGGCGGTGGTAATCCGCTCCCGGGATAGTTGGCCGACCACTTGTCCTTCTCGATCGATGACGGCGACCGGATTTACCGCGTTCAATACCTGTTCGGCGACCGCACCGATCTTGTCATTAGCCTGGATCGCGTTTTCTCCGTTGACGGTGCCGCCGTTTACCTCCTCCATCACAGCCTTGACCGATACGATGCGGTCGCGCGGGGCCTTGAGGGCGAACTCTGCAACATAATCGTCCGCCGGGTTCAGGATCATCTCTTCCGGCGATGAAAGCTGCACCATCCGACCGTCTTTCATGATGCCGATCCGGTCCGCCAGTTTGGTCGCTTCTTCGAAATCGTGGGTGATGAAAACGATGGTTTTCTTCAGCATCTTCTGGAGGCGAATGAATTCGTCCTGCATTTCCGATCGGATGAGCGGGTCCAGTGCCGAAAAGGGCTCATCGAGGAACCACACATCCGGTTCAACCGCGAGCGAGCGGGCGATGCCTACGTGTTGCTGCTCCCCGCCCGCCAGTTCGCGCGGGTAATAGGACTCCCGGCCGCCGAGGCCGACCAGGTCCACCATCTCCTGCGCCCGCTTCAGGCGAGCGGCTCGGTCGATGCCTTGGATCTCGAGCGGAAAGGCCACATTGGACAGGACGTCACGATGTGGCAGCAGGCCGAAATTCTGGAACACCATGCCCATTTTATGGCGCCGAATTTCGATCAGTTCCTTTTCATCTGCAGCCAAAAGGTCGCTGCCCTCGAAGGTGATTGACCCCACCGTGGGATCGTTCAAGCGCGTGATGCAACGGATCACCGTCGATTTGCCGGAGCCGGACAGGCCCATGATAATGAGAATTTCGCCCGCATGAACGTCGAAGGACACATCCTGAACGGCGCCGATATAGTTTTCGCTGTTCAGGTCTTCGGGAGAGGGTGCGCCGTTGTGACGTTCCATGAAGCCCTTGGGGTCGGCCCCAAAGATCTTCCAAATGCCCCGGCACTCAATCTGAACGTCCTTTTCCATGCCTCCCCCGTCTCGGTCCTTGGCCCGGCGGCCTTTTAAAGCTTGATGCCCCATTCCTTGAAAGACGGGAGCCCGGGTACATTATTATGGATTGCCTGCTTCACCAGCGCCGAAAGTTAACACGAAACCCCCGGCCGTTCTAGCAAGAGGTCGTCCCGGCGATGCCGCTGATTTCCCTCTTCTCTGCGGTCGGTCTCTGACGGAAGAGCCGCTAGATCTGCGGGGCGGCGATTTGGGCATCGGAAGCACCAGGGACCAAACCGGCCTCGGAAGCGTATCCTTCGCGCTTCGGGTCGCTCGAAAACAAAGAGCCGGGCGCCACTGCTGTCGCGCCCGGCTCAGTCTTTGGCGGTCGTATCGACCTTTTAGGATTTTACATGCCGGTCCACTTGGCAATCAGATCTGAGTTGTCGGCAATCCACTGGTCAGCAGCTTCTTCCGTCGACAAGCCGTCGACATCGACCAGCAGGGACGCGGCAGCAATCTGCTCGTTGTTGAAGTTGATCGCCTGTAGGACTGCCCAGGCGGCCGGCCAGGTTTCGGCGATGCCTTCCCAGGCAGCCTTCTTCAGCCAGCCCGAGTGAGGTGCGCCGCAATCGCCCGTGGCCTCAGGATTGACTCCCCAAGAGGCGTCGGTCATGCACTTGTCGCCTTCGGGCTCCGGGAAGTCGATGAACATGCCTTCATACTTGGCTTCGATGTAATTCGGCGTCCAGTTGAACAGAACAATCGGTTCTTTCTTGGCAACGGCTGCATCGAGTTCGGCCCAAAGGGTCGCCGCCTGACCGACGTTGATGGCCACGAAGTCCATTTTGAGGGCCTTCACGCGCTCGGAATAGTTCTTGCCCCAGTCGGCAGGCGGTCCGACAAACCGGCCCTTGGGCGCGGTCTCAGCTACAGAAAAAATTGCCGCGCATTTGTCGAGCGCTTTCCAGTCCGGCAGTCCCGGGCACTTGTCAGCGACGTATTGGGGCACCCACCACTCTTCGCGGGTCGCAGCGTCATGCGTCCCGGCGTCGACCATGCCGTCTTCGTCACGGGCCTTTTCAAAGGCGGTCTTCATCGAGCCTTCCCAGGCTTCGATCTGGAAATGCATGTCGCCCTCGGCAATTGCCTTGAACTGCAGTTGCGAGTCGGAGGGGGCATATTCGACAGTGTAGCCCATGCCTTCCAGCACCTTGCCGACCACAGTCGACAGCACCAATTGGCTGGTCCAGTTGTTTTGCACGATGATGATGGGATCATCGGACTCGGGCACTTCTGCCCAGGCCGTGCCCAGGCTGGTACTGGCCAGCAAGGCGGCCGCGGCCAAACCGATTGCTGTGCCTCTAATGACAGACTTCATGGTGATCTCCCTGTTGGTGAAGATTTTTCGGGCTAAAGATTTCACGCCGGAAGGCGCCGTTCACGCTTCTTGTTCTTACTTGTGATCATTAGAGTACCAAAATGGGCCATTGGTATCAATCGGAGAGTCAGGTTTTTGTTCCAGGCGGTCTCGTTTTTTCTTAAGTAGCTATAATATAACGTTTTATATCTTTTGCATTTCCGCGTTACCGGTCTAAACTAATGCCGAATGGTATGAAATTGGTCTGACTAGTCCGCCGATAAACGTTGATTTGCACCCGCCGCACAGGTCGGGGGGCCTCGACGGCAAAGGAACGGCTGACTAGGCTCATGCCGGCAAGGGGGACCGATAAGATGAGCGCTTCCCAAGTAGAGATGCCCGCTGCGCCGGGATCCGGAACGATCACGGCGGTTCGTCCGACAAACATTCTGAAACCCGGGCTGGCGCTCTGGGCGGCTGACCTCGAGCGCTATCCCGTGCCCGGCGGCGGGGCCATCGTGATCTTCCTTGAGGCCGGCGACAGGCTGACCGTGACCGACCGGGAAGGGCGCCAGGGCGCCGAGGTGGTGGCCTTCGCACAGGATGGGACAAGCGACCCGGCGGCGCTGGGGACCCGGGACCACGGCGAGGCCAGCGGCCTGAAACAGATTCTGGGCAGCGGCTCGGAAAGCGCCCAGAGGGTCCATGCCGGCCTGGCGCGGCGCAAGCTGTCGCTCGCCAACGCACGCGCTGCAAAACTCTTTGGCGGCGAGTCCCTGGCCGGTGCCAGCGCTGAGTTTACCGCCGAAAAGGACCTGGTCTGCATCGTAGGGGCGCCCGGCGAAGCCATGATGGTGGATGCGCAAGATCCGCCGACCGATTTGACCGTGATGGTCAGGCGGGTCCGCCCGCGTGTCGGCAACGACGTTCCCTTGCCGGAGCCTTTGGCCGATCCGCGCCTCGACCTGCGCATCGCTGCGGCGACGGCCTCCGGTTATGAGGTGAAGGCCGGGGAATACATCCAGATCATAGATGTGGCGGGCCGCGAGTGTTCCGATTTCCAGGCCTTCACCCAACGCGGATTGGATGGCCGGCTTGAGCGCTCGCTGGATCCCACCACCACCCGCACCTTGATGGGCGCGGCCTATCCCGGCCCGGGGTTGTTCTCGAAATTCTTCGACCAGGACATGCAGCCTCTGGTGGAGGTTATCCGCGACACGGTAGGGCGCCATGATTCCTTTGGCTTGGCCTGCGCGGCCAAATACTACGAGGACATGGGTTATCCCGGTCACGCCAACTGCTCGGAAAACTTCAACGGGGCGCTGGGGCCTTATGGAGTGACCGCGCGCAAGGGCTGGGAAGCGATCAACTTCTTCTACAACACCAACATCGACGCACAGAACGTGCTCTACTTCGACGAGCCCTGGTCGCGGCCCGGCGATTACGTCCTGCTGCGCGCCATGACCGACCTGGTCTGCTGCTCGTCCGCTTGCCCCTGCGACATCGATGCCGCCAACGGCTGGACTCCCACCGACATTCACGTCCGGGTCTATTCCGAAAAGAACCTCTTCTCCAAAGCGATTGCACAGCGCATGACACCTGACGCCGACGCCAAACTCACTCGGGAAACCGCGTTCCATCCGCGCACCTCCGAGCTCACCCGCGACATGAGCGAATACAAGGGCTACTGGCTGCCCAACAAGTTCCATAATCATGGCGCGATCGATGAATACTGGACCTGCCGGGAAAAAGCCGTGGCGCTCGACCTCTCCGCCTTGCGCAAGTTCGAAATCCTGGGGCCCGACGCGGAAGCGCTGCTGCAGCACTGCCTGACGCGCAACGTGCGGCGTCTGGCGGTGGGGCAGGTGGTCTACAGCGCCATGTGCTACGAGCACGGCGGCATGATCGATGACGGGACGCTGTTCCGCTTGGGCGACAACAACTTCCGCTGGATCGGCGGCGACGATTACGGCGGCGTCTGGCTGCGCGAGCAGGCGGAAAAACTGGGCATGCGGGCCTGGGTGAAATCCTCCACCGATCAGTTGCACAACATTGCAGTCCAAGGCCCGCTCAGCCGGGAGATTTTGAAGTCGGCATTCTTGACTCCGCCGGCCCAGCCGAGCGTGGCAGAGCTCGGCTGGTTCCGCTTCCCCGTGGGCCGTCTGGGCAACATGAACGGCCGCCCGGTGGTGGTGTCGCGTACCGGCTACAGCGGCGAACTGGGCTACGAGCTGTTCTGCCACCCGAACGATGCCCCCACACTGTTCGACGCGGTGATGGAAGCGGGCGAACCGCTGGGTGTCGCGCCCTTCGGTCTCGGGGCCCTGGACATGGTGCGCATCGAGGCCGGCCTGGTCTTCGCCGGTTACGAGTTCGACGACCAGACCGATCCCTTCGAGGCCGGCATCGGCTTCACGGTGCCGTTGAAGACCAAAGAAGACGACTTCGTCGGACGGGACGCGCTTCTGGAGCGCAAGGCCCATCCGCGGCGTACCCTCGTGGGTCTGGAAATGGACGGCAACGAGACCGCGGCCCCTGGCGACTGCGTGCATGTCGGCCGCGCCCAGATCGGCGAGGTCACCAGCGCCACCCGCTCGCCGATCCTGAAGAAGAACATCGCCCTCTGCCGGATGGACGTGAAGCACGCGGCGCTGGGTACTGTCGTCGAAGTGGGCAAGCTCGACGGCCACCAGCTGCGCCTGCCGGCCAAGGTCGTGCGCTTTCCCTTCTACGATCCGGAGAAAACCCGGGTGCGGGCCTAGGAACTGTGGACGTCTATCACATCTGGGCCAGTCTCAAGAACGGCGTCAAAGACATCGAGTTCGCCGACGATGCGAAGGCTTATTTTGAACATCTGAAAGGGCAGGGGCACATTGCCGGCTACCGCATCACCCGGCGCAAGCTGGGCCTCGGCCCGCCGCAACTGCCGGAATGGCACATCACGCTGGACTTCGAAAACATGGCCCAGATGGACGATGCTTTCGGCCTGGTATCGTCGCGCGCGGGCCCGGTGGAAAGCTTCCACCATGCGGTCAATTCCAAGGTGGAGGAGGTTTTCTTCGCGCTCTACCGCGACTTCCCGGACGCCGGGCGTCAGCGCGGCGCGGAGAAGTTCTAGCAGTCTGTGACCCTGCCGGCGGATGTGTGAATGCGGTAGGCCGGAGAGCCGGGGCGACGTGCCGTTATGGGCAGAGTTCCCCGCAACATACCCAATGTAAGCGTCCGGTTATCCCGCTCTATCCCGCGACAAAGCGGCTGTTACGCTCAGGTCTGAGCGTAACCACCCAACATCATCTGCGGTAGGGCTGGCTCACCGAACGGTCACCGATGTGGTGATGGGTCTTGAGTTGCACAAACCGCCTTGCGGCGTTGTCGAGGGCGAAGCCGGCGACGACGGAACGTGCTTCCGGTTCACGCTATCTTTGCAAATTCTTTAAGGCTTCTTTATCCGAACATTAAATCAGTCTGCAACTATTCCTCTGGTTCACGCTCGACTGATCGGGCATTCGACAAGCCAACCGGAGGACCAACGTGTCGGCCGACAAGCATTTCGAGGCAATCGAGACGGCGCCGACGTCATATCAACGGCGCGAGCACATCGTTCGCACCTAACCATATTCGAAGAAAGAGAGGAAACATGTTCAAGAAACTTCTCGCTGTTGCCGTTTTGGTCATCGCCGGGTTCCTG
>CAJHXM010000755.1_pt1 | contig 12933 bp, 12 predicted proteins | sample 9198461 | NCBI WGS metagenome assembly CAJHXM01 (sample SAMEA7708299, study PRJEB35096) | sediment metagenome | biome: marine neritic benthic zone biome [ENVO:01000025]; feature: sediment [ENVO:00002007]; material: shallow marine sediment [ENVO:03000034] sea grass bed [ENVO_01000059] ...
GCCTGGAACGACTGGCGATGTACATCCAGGGTGTCGACAGCATTTTCGATCTCGATTGGGATGGCGTACCCAAGGACCAGGGCGGCAAGACCTACGGCGATGTCTTCCTCCAGTCCGAGCGCCAGTTCTCCACCTTCAACTTCGAGGTCGCAACGACGGAGGCGCTGTTCCAGCATTTCAAAGACGCGGAAGCCGAATGCCGGAACATTTTGGCCTTCGGACAGAACAGCGGCGATCTGCTGCCCTTGCCGGCCTATGACCACTGCATGAAGGCAAGCCACCTTTTCAACCTGCTGGATGCCCGCGGCGTAATTTCCGTGACCGAACGGCAGGCCTACATCGGCCGCGTCCGCGACCTGGCCAAGGCCTGCTGCGAAGCCTGGGTTGCGACCGGGTCGGGGGAGGAGGCTTAGGGCATGAAATTTGGCGACTACTTGCACGCGGCCACCCCTCACCCTCCCAATGGCCTGTCGGCCCTTGGGTCCCTCCCTCTCCCTCAAGGGGAAAGGGTAAGAAGGCCAAGGCTCATGAAACAGCGTCCCCTCTCCCCGCCGAGGGAGAGGGACAGGGTGAGGGGGCGTCTCCGTCAGAGCCGTAATCAGCCTCTGGAAATCTTCGATGCCTGAACTCCTGCTGGAGCTGCTGTCGGAGGAAATCCCGGCCCGCATGCAGGCGCGGGCGGGGGAGGACCTGCGCCGCCTGGTGGCGGATAAACTCAAAACCGCCGGCCTCGACTTCACCGACGCGCGCGCCTATGCCACGCCGCGGCGCTTGGCTCTGGTTGTCGATGGCCTGCCGGACAAGCAGCCTGACATTACCGAAGAAAAGAAGGGCCCCAAAGTGGGCGCGCCGGAGCAGGCACTGGCCGGCTTCATAAAGGCGAACGGGCTGGACTCCATCGATGAAGCCGAAGTGCGCGACAGCGGTAAAGGCAGCTTCTATTTCTTGGTCAGACAGATCGAGGGCCGCCCCACCGGAGAGGTCCTGTCCGAAATCCTTCTGGAGACGGTGCGCGGCCTTCCCTGGCCGAAATCCATGCGCTGGGCGCAGACCACGAGCCGCTGGGTGCGGCCGCTGCATGGCTGCCTGGCGCTATTCGGCGGCACGCCTCTCGAAGGCGCCCTGTCCTTCGGCGACCGCTCCTTTGCCTTCGGCGGGAAAACGCTGGGTCATCGCTTCTTGACACCGGGCGCCATTGAACCGGCTTCCTTCGCCGATTACCGCGACAAGCTGCGTGCGGCCAAGGTGATGCTGGACCCGGCGGAGCGCCGGGCGGTGATTGCCGAGCAGGCGGCCAAGCTCGCGCAGGCGGAAGGGCTCACCGTGAAAGGCGATCCCGCATTGCTCGACGAGGTCACCGGTCTGGTCGAATGGCCGGTGGTGCTGATGGGCCGGATCGATGAGGACTTTATGGCTTTGCCGCCGGAGGTCCTGAGCACCGCCATGCGGTCGCACCAGAGATATTTCTCCACCCTCGACGCCGGCGGCAAGCTGGCCAATCGCTTCATCTTCGTGGCCAATATGGAAACGCCGGACGGCGGCAAGGCGATTGTTGCCGGCAACGAGCGGGTGCTGCGCGCCCGCCTGGCCGACGCGCGGTTTTTCTGGGACCAGGACCGCAAGGCCAGTCTTGCCAGCCGGGTGCCGGCGCTGGAGCAGATCGTTTTCCACGCCAAGCTGGGTACGCTGGCGGAAAAGGTTGACCGGGTGGAAGCCTTAGCGGTGGCGCTGGCCAAGCATATTGACGCTGCGGCGGCCGACCCCGTGCGCTCGGCCGCTCGGCTTGCCAAGGCGGATCTGACCACTGGCATGGTGGGCGAATTCCCCGAGCTGCAGGGGTTGATGGGGCGTTACTATGCGTTGCACGATGGCGAGCGGCCTGAGGTCGCCGAGGCGGTGGCCGAGCACTATTCGCCGCTTGGCCCGGCCGATCGCTGCCCCAGCGCCCCGGTGTCCGTCGCTGTCGCGCTGGCGGACAAGCTCGACATTCTGGTGGGCTTTTGGGCCATTGATGAAAAGCCGACAGGCTCGAAGGATCCTTACGGTTTGCGCCGCGCGGCCCTGGGGGTCATTCGGCTGATTGTTGAAAACAAATTGCGTCTGCCGCTGATCCAGGTGATCGGGCACGCCGTCGAGTCCTATGGCGCTGCCGGCGTTTCTGCCGATGGTGCGGGCGTTGCGGCGGGCCTTCTCGATTTCTTTGCGGAGCGCCTGAAGGTTGTTCTGCGCGATCGGGGCGTGCGCCACGATCTCATCACCGCGGTCTTCGCGCTCGGCGGCGAAGATGATTTGGTCCGGCTCTTGACCCGGGTCGAGGCGCTGAAGTCCTTCCTCGACAGCGATGACGGGGCCAACCTGCTAGTCGCCTATCGCCGTGCCGCCAACATCGTGCGGATCGAATCCAAGAAGGATAAGACCGGCTTCGACAAGCCGGTGGACAAGGCTCTGCTGGCTCAGACCGAAGAGGAAAACCTGGCCGCGGCTCTAGCGACCGCAAGCGCTGCGGCTGCGGAGGCGCTGGCTGCAGAGGACTTCGGCGCCGCCATGTCGGCGCTGGCCGGCCTGCGCCAGCCGGTAGACGACTTTTTCGACGATGTGACGGTCAATGCCGATGAGCCGGAGTTGCGGGAGAACCGCTTGCGGCTGCTTTCGGCGATTGGCGCGACCCTGGCCGAAGTCGCTGACTTCTCAAAGATCGAAGGATAACAAGAGATCATGACCAAGTGGGTCTATCAGTTCGGCGGCGGTACGGCCGAGGGCGATGCGAGCATGCGAAACCTGCTGGGCGGCAAGGGCGCCAACCTGGCGGAGATGTCGACCTTGGGTCTGCCGGTGCCGCCGGGCTTTACCGTCACCACCGACGCCTGCAATCACTATTACGATCAGGGCGAGAGCTACCCTGGCGATCTGGCCGATCAGATGAATGCGGCACTCACCAAGGTCGAGGAAATCGTCGGGGCGCGTTTTGGCGATCCGGACAATCCGCTGTTGATTTCGGTGCGCTCCGGCGCGCGGGTATCCATGCCGGGCATGATGGACACCGTCCTGAATCTGGGTCTCAACGACGAGACGGTAGAAGGGCTGGCACGTCATTCCGGCGACCGGCGCTTTGCCTTCGACAGCTACCGCCGTTTCATTCAGATGTTCGGCGATGTGGTGATGGGGGTCGATCACCATCACTTCGAGGAAATCCTGGAATTCAAGAAAGAAGACCTGGAAGTGACTTTGGACACGGACCTCAAGGCGGAGGACTGGGTCCAGGTCATCGAGGACTATAAAGCCAAGGTCGTCGAAGAGGCGGGCGAAGCTTTTCCCCAGGCGCCGGAGGACCAGGTCTGGGCGGCGATCGGCGCGGTCTTTAAATCCTGGGGGAGTCCGCGGGCGGTGACCTACCGCAAGATCCATAATATTTCCGGCGAGTGGGGCACGGCGGTGAACCTTCAGGCCATGGTCTTCGGCAACATGGGGGATGACTGCGCCACCGGGGTGGCCTTCACCCGCGACCCTTCGACCGGAGAGAATACCTTTTACGGCGAATACCTGGTGAACGCTCAGGGGGAGGACGTGGTGGCCGGCATCCGGACACCGCAGAATCTGACTCTGCACGGCAAGTCGGCGAACAACTCCAAGCTGCCGGCCATGGAAGAGGTGATGCCCGATGTCTTCCGGCAGCTCGATCAGGTGCGCGGCAAGCTCGAGACGCACTACCGCGACATGCAGGATATCGAATTTACTGTACAGCGCGGCACGCTTTATATGCTGCAGACCCGCAGCGGTAAGCGCACGGCGCAGGCTGCGCTCAAGATTGCCGCCGATATGGTGGCCGAAGGACTGATTTCCGAAGCCGAGGGGCTAAGGCGTATCGATCCGGCCTCGCTCGATCAGCTGCTGCACCCGACCCTGGACCCGAGCGCCCAGCGTCGGATCATTGCCCGCGGCCTGCCGGCCTCGCCGGGAGCGGCTTCCGGCAAGGTGGTCTTCTCCGCCGATGCCGCAGAGCAGCGGGCGCAGGCCGGGGAGACGGTAATACTTTGCCGCATAGAGACCAGCCCGGAAGATATTCATGGCATGCACGCCGCGCGCGGCATTCTAACCACCCGGGGTGGCATGACGAGTCATGCGGCGGTGGTGGCCCGTGGGATGGGCCGGCCTTGCGTTTCCGGGGCTGCCGAGCTGCGTATCGACTATGTCGCCGGCGTGATGCGTGTGCGCGGCGTGGAGCTGAGGGAAGGGGACCTCGTCACCATCGATGGTGCCACGGGAGAGGTCATGCAAGGGGAAGTCCCCACCATTCAGCCGGAGCTCTCCGGCGATTTCGCCACCGTCATGGGCTGGGCCGACAAGATCCGGACCATGGGGGTGCGGGCCAACGCCGATACGCCGATGGATTGCGAGACGGCACGCAACTTCGGCGCCGAAGGCATCGGGCTCTGCCGGACCGAGCACATGTTTTTCGAAACCGGGCGCATCGTTGCGGTCCGGGAAATGATCCTGGCCGAGAACGAGGCCGGCCGGCGCAAGGCGCTGGAGAAGATCCTGCCCATGCAGCGTCAGGATTTCATCGAGATCTTTAAGATTATGGCCGGTCTGCCGGTGACCATCCGCCTGCTCGATCCGCCGCTGCATGAATTCCTGCCCCACAGCGAAGCCGAACGCCACGAGGTCGCCCAGGCCGCCGGGGTCAAGGAAGATCAGGTCCGGTCTCGGGCCCTGGACCTGAAAGAGACCAATCCCATGCTGGGCCACCGCGGCTGCCGGCTGGCGATTACCTATCCGGAAATATACGAAATGCAGGCCCGCGCGATCTTTGAGGCCACGGCTCAGGTCGCCAAGGACACCGGCGAGACCGTCGAGCCCGAGGTCATGATACCCCTGGTCGCCATGCGCGAGGAGCTGGATATCCTGAAGACCCTGGTTGACGGCGTCGCCGCCCAGGTCCGTAAAGAATCCGGTGTCGACATCAAGTACCTGGTCGGCACCATGATCGAGCTGCCCCGCGCCTGCCTGCGGGCGGCGCAGATCGGCGAGGTGGCGGAGTTCTTCTCCTTCGGTACCAACGATCTGACTCAGACGGCCTTTGGCCTGTCGCGCGACGATGCGGGGAACTTCCTCGGCGCCTACGAGCATCGCGGCATCATTCAGCAGGACCCCTTCATCTCAATCGACCAGGACGGCGTCGGGGAGTTGATGCAAATCGGCGCCGAGCGTGGCCGTCAGGCCCGTCCGGATATCAAGCTGGGAATTTGCGGCGAACATGGCGGCGATCCGGCGTCGGTGCACTTCTGCCAGAAGGTCGGCCTGGACTACGTCTCCTGCTCCCCCTTCCGCGTGCCCATCGCCCGCCTGGCCGCGGCTCAGGCGGCGCTGGAGGCGGGGTAAAGCGCCGCCCCGGCCAGAGAGTTCTTCTGACGCTTGATGCGGCGTTTAGCCCATCGAGGCCGCCAGGCCGAAGCGGCCATAGCTCATCAGGCGCGTTCACGCCGAAACCAAGTTTCATGAAATCACCGATGGCCTATGGGTTCCATAAGGCGCGCGCGGGTTCTGTCCCTAGGACTGGTTTTCTGTGCCTCAAAGAGAAAATCAAATATTCGAACTTTTACTCAAAAACAAACTAAATATAGATCAATTAATATTAATATTTAAGGTTAATTAATCTTGAATTTATCTCAAATCCGAAACGATAATACTTGATTTACTTTTCAGAAACCATTAAGCTCTTCTTAACGAATTCAGAGCGGTCAGTGGGAAGAGCAGTGATGAAATTGGGTGATGTGGTGGTCCTTTATCCCGGCGTTACCGCCGAGATTGTGGGCAGGACCTATGAGGAGAGCCCCCGGGTGGATCTGAAGACCACTTGGGGTCGGATGAACGGGGTGCCGATTGCGACCCTGCCGCGGGTGACCCTGAATGAGCTTCAGGACAGCCAAAGCAAGGCGGCTTAAGTAGGAAGTGCAAGTTTGGTGCGTGCGAGTGTTGCGAAGTGCGAAATCGAGTGGTGTGAAGAAAAGAGATGACGTGGAAAATGGGTCTCTGTGTGGTGATGGCCTGGGCCGTAGTTTCGGCAGGTTCCCTGGCCTTGCAAAGTTTTGTAGGTGAATTGGTGCTTTTTCTCTAGTTCGATAAAGTGCAGCTTTTCCAAGATAACGGCCCGTAAAGCCTCTCATCGGCGCCGGTTCGAGGAAAAGTGATCTAGGGAAGTCTGACCCCCGCCAGCCTTTGGTTGGCGGGGTTTTTTTTGTGCGTTGATTTTGCTGCTGCCGGGCGGCGCTACTTGCCCCAATTTCGGCGGGCCTGGTTCTCCGCCGCCTTTTTTTGTTCCGGGCTCAGGATCTGCGCCACGGCGCCCAGGTTGGCCATGGCCTGCTGTTTGAGCGGACTGCCGGCATCGCTCCAGATCACGGCAATAATCAGCCAGAAATAGGCCTGGTCGAAATCCTGCTCAACGCCGATGCCGGCCGCGTAGAGCCCGCCAAGGATGACCTGCGCATCCGAACTGCCGTTTTCCGCGGCCTTGGTCAGCCAGAGGACGGCCTGCTCCACATCCGCCTCTATCCCCTTGCCCCGCAGCAGCATTTCGCCAATGAAGTACTGGGCGCGCGCATCGTCTCCGATCGCCAGGGGCTGAAATTCCTGCAGGGCGGTTTCGAAATCCTCGTTTTCGTAAGCGCTCAGGCCCGCCGCGAAATCAGCCCGGGCCTGGCCCTGAAAGATCAGGCAAAATCCCAAAATCAACCATAAGCGCTTCATACCAATTTCCCCTTCGCACAGCCGGGATTGAGACGCCCTAAATAGGCGCCCCATTTTCATGGCAAAGCGCGACCCCCCGACGACTGCCAAGCAAATTTCCCGTTAGAATAGCACGCGCGCGCCGCAATGGGAGCCTTCCTTTGGTGGGCAGGCCGCTATGCGGAAGGGCCGGGGGACAGATCAGCAGGTCCGGCAGGGTTCGATCGGCAGTTGGCGCTGCAGCCAGCCCGGGCCGGCGGGGCTCCCAATCATACCTTCGCGCACATTCATCACCTCGGTAAAGCCGGCGCGGCGCAGGGCGTCCTGCGCGACCGTAGAGCGGTTGCCTCGGGCACAGATCATGGCGATCGGCTGGTCCAGGTCGCCGCCGACCTCCGCGATCATTGCGGCCACGAAGCCCGGCAGTCCCTTGGGATGATGGATGGTCACCTGGCGCGCGCCCTGCGGTATCCCGGTTTGACGCCATTCTTGCGGCGAACGTACGTCCACCAGCAGGATCTCGCCGGCCGAGGCCTTGGTTTGGGCAGCGGGCGCGGTCAGGGCGCCGCCGCCGGCCGCGCTTAAGGCCGCCGGGGCCAGCAGGATCACCAGCACCGCGAAAGCGAACAGCAGATAGAAACGCCAGCGATGATGATGGTGGGGTTTCGTGGACAAGGGATCCTGATTTCTCAGCATTGTTCCTCTCCGTCCATTTGCATCGATCATCATTATATCGCAGGGTGGATTGCCGATGGGAGAAATAAATTTGACCGCTGGGATAGATCGCTGCCTTTGCGGCCTGGCCGCCGGCCCTGTCAAGGCGGCGCTTTTCAGGCGATGAACGGCTGAATGCCGGTTGGTCCGATACATCTGATCCTGGTCTCCCGGGAGGTCGCCTCGAATTTGGCCCCTGCCTTGGCGCGGGGCGCCGCGGATGCCGCTTTCCCCCCGGCCCGGGTGATCTTGCTGGCCGAACCGCGCTGGCGGGAGCAGGCGGGATATCTGAAGACTGCGTTGGCGGCCCACCGGATCAAGGTCAAGACCGTGGTCCTCAAGGGCAGCCTGGACTTGGCCTCGATTGAGGTTTTGGAACGGCAGATCGAAAGGCTGCTGGAGAGGTTTTCGCCGGCAGAGCGGGCAGAGGTCGTTCTGAATGCCAGCGGCGGCTCCCGGCCTTTGGCCCTGGCGGCGACGTCGGTTTTCATCCGCCGGGGACTGCCGGTCTTTGCGGTGGATCCCCGCCGGGATCATGTGGCTTGGCTCGCCGACGGCGGGCGCGAGAATTTCGACATTCCCGATCAGGCGCGGCTGGAAGACCTGCTCAGGGCGAACGGGTTTTCCGTCGCCACGCCGCCGCCGCGCCGTCAGCCCTTGCGAAAAGAACTGCGCCGGGTCTGCGCGACCCTGGCGGCCGACGCCGGCAGCTTCGACAGAGCTATGGGCCTCTTCAACCGCTACATCCACAATGTCCGCCGGGTCTCCGGTGGGTTCCGTACGCAAAAAATCCAGGAAAAACATATCAAAAACAAATCTTTCAAAAGATTACTTGATCTGTTTTTGCAGACCGGTCTGCTTAAAGAACAAGACGGCAGGCTGTTCTTTGAGGATGGCGATGCGGTGCGCTTCCTGCACGGCGGCTGGCTGGAGTTCCATGTCTATGGCGTCCTCGAACAACTGCGCCGGGACTGGGCCGGCAAGGCGCGCCGGCCACGCATTCAAGACGCCGTCGCGGCCCTGAACATCGAAGGCCCTTCGGGCGTCCCCAACGAAATCGATGTGGCCTTCCTGGCCAACAACCGTCTCTACCTGATGGAATGCAAAAGCGGCTATTTCCGCAAGGGCGGCAGGGGCAGCAGCAAAGCCAGCACCATGCTCTACAAGATCGACTGGATGAAGGATTTGGGCCGGCCCGGCTGCAAGGCCGCAGTGGTGGCTTACCGCGACCTGCCGCGCCACGACCTGGAACGCGCGGCGCAGATGGACATCGCCGTGGTCAGCGGCGCCGCGGCGATCGGCGATTTGCGCCGCTTTCTGGCGGGATGGATCGATTCGGAATGAGTGCGTTCTGTGCCATTTTGCGGTTTAAAGAAATCCTATAATTCATTGAATTATATATTTTAAATCTTCCTGCCGTAGAAAAGAATAGCTAAATCGCAAACCCCGTCCCAAGCGAAAAGTGGAATCCGCTGTGATAGTGGCGGTGGCCGAAGCCGTAGTAGCCGTAATAGGGGTAACGGTAATGGGGATAGCGGTGGTAGGGCCCATAGGGGTGCAGGTGTCCCTTCCGCGCGTAGCGGTTCGGTCTGGGAACCTCGACCCACTGGCCGTCGGCTTCGCGGCAGGCCCGGTAGAGGCTGGTCTCGGTCTCGCCCTCGACCGTGACCGTGGTTTGGTAGTCCCGGCAGGGGCGCTCTGACTCCTCGGCGTAGGTCCGGGTCGGCGTGACGGTGCCCCGGTGGCCACTGGCCGGATTGGTCCAATTGCGGGCCTCACCCAGGGGGCTGTTTTCGAGCGCAGCCTGGGTGGCCTCGCTTCGGATTTGCCGGTCCGTGCTATCCAGCCGTTCCAGCGGCCGCGGCGGCGCCGTGGTGCAGGCGGCCAGCGCACTGAGCGCTGCGAGAAAGACGGCGTTGCGGACCAGTTCTGGCGAGAAGATCGACATCGCGCCACTATGCCAGAAACCCGCCGGACTGTTGAGTCGCAGCGCTTCGGTTAAAGCGAATTGTGAAGAAGAAATCGGCGCCATGGATAATAAGTTTTTACATCTATAAAACTATATAATGAATTGTAATATTTAGAAAAATTATCAAACACTGATCCAATCCGGTCTTTCAGGCGTTACCCTTGTGCTTCCCGCGACCAGAGCGGCACCTCCCTCCAGCCGATCCAAACGCAAAAGCGCCAGGCCCATGCCATTGGCGACGCTGCGGATGGTCCCGACTTCTTTGCCGTCGCTCAGCACCGCCGTGCCGGGTTCCGGCGCCCCGCCGGCGAAGCGGATCGGCAGCAGGCGTTTCTTGATCAGGGCGCGGTACTTGGTGCGGGCGGTCAGTTCCTGGCCCATGAAACAGCCCTTGTCCCAGTCGACGCCGTTCAGCTCGTTGAAGCCGCACTCCAGCAGAATCGACTTATCCACCTCCATATCGCGGCTGCCGTCGGGCACGCCCAGGGAGATCCGCAGGCCGTCATAGTCCGCCTGGCTGCCGCTGTCGAAGCCGGCCAAGGCGCTGCTGCGCGGCAGAATGGCCCGGGCACCCAGGGCGCTTAAACGCGGATCCGTGAAGACGACCCCGCCTTCTCTGGCCTGGGCGCTGCCGGGTTCAGCGCTCAGGTCCAGCGCTGTCAGAGCGCCCGGTCCGATAACCGCGGCCACCTCATAGTCGGCGTCCGCATCCTCGATGGTCACCTTGGAGCGCAGGCGATACATGCTCAGGCGCTTTTTGAGGTCGGCGCGGCGCTCCCGCTCGCAATCCAGCAGGAATATTTCCTCTTCCATTGCCGGCGCCTGGGCCAGGAAGAACTCGTGCAGAAACTTCCCCTGAGGTGTCAGGAAAGCACTCCAAATAACTTGTTTCGCTGATATTTTTGTCACGTCGTTGGAGATAATTCCTTGCAGAAAGCTGCGCAGGTCGGCGCCGCCCAGCTTCAGAACGCCGCGATTTTCCAGACGAATGAATTGTGCCTGCGTCATGATCCCCAAACTTGTGCCAATGTTACCATTCTAACAGTTGGCATCTGGCAGGTTTTGGCGCAAGGGCAGGCTGGCCAGCACTTCCTCCAAGGGGAGGTCGGAAAGGCTGGGGCGTTGCAGGATCTGGACCGAGGGCCCGCGGGGGGAGACCTTTTCCGGATCGGACTCCGCTGAGAAGAGAACGACGGATGGCGCGCCGGCGGCGGCGATCAGGTGCATCGGCCCGGTATCGTTGCCCACGGCGGCCCAGGCCCCCCGGGCCAGTTGTGCGATCTCGGGGAAATCGGTTTGCCCCGAGAGGTCCCGTGCCGCGGGACAGGCGGCCATGATTTCGTCGATGGCCTTCCGCTCGGCAGCCGTGCCCAGCAGCAGCGGCGTCACCTGCTGTGCCGCCAAGGCTTGCGCGAGCCCGGCAAAGGCTGCCGCGGGCCAGCGCTTAGCCGGCCGGTGCGGTGCGGCGCCTGGGACCAGCAGGGCATAGGCGGGCGGCAGGTCAAAGCCGGCCAGGTCGGCCCTTAGGAAGCTCAGGTCCGCATAGGGCGCGACCGTGACGCCGGCCAGCGCCAGTTGCGCCGCCTCGCGCTCGGCGATGTGCAGGCGACGGTCCCGGGGCGGCTGATAGCGGTGGGAACAGCCGGCAACCACCCCGACCCATTCCGGCTTGGGGCTTCCCAACAGGGCAAAATAGCCGGCGCTGCGGTCGGAGCGCTGCAGGTCATAGATCCGCGTGAAGCCGGCGCGTCTCAACCGCCTGGCCAGCAGCATCCAACGGTCCGGGCGCCACAAAGGCGGGCGTTCGTCCAGCCAGATGTCGTCAACGCAGTTCGTCGCCTTGGCCAGGGCACCATAAGGCGCGGTGGTGAGCAGGGTGATTTTGGCATCGGGGTGATGGGCGCGGATCGCCTGCAACGACCGCAAAGCCAGGACAAAATCGCCCAGCGCGGAGAGCTTGATCACCAGAATCGAGGGCGACGCAGTATCGGCCATGTCGGCGCGCTTGTAGCGGCAGGGACGGGACGTGACAAGATTGTCGGCTGGACGGGGCCGCGCCTCGACAGTTTGGCTAAGCCGCTGTCTTTGCTTTAATCTGCCGGCTGGAAGAAAGAATCCTTATTAAGCAGCGGGCAAATGGCTGAACTCGACATCGAAGGCGCAACGGCGTTGCGGGCAGAACGCTGGAGCGATCCGGGCTGGGAGTCGGCCTGGTGGTGGCTTTTGCTGCCGGTCTTGGCCTGCGCCCTCTTGTCCCTGACCCATGTTTTTGCGGGGGCCTGGTATGCGCGCTGGATCGGCGGCGAGCAGGGCCTGCTCGAGGGCTCCCACGTGGTCATTCCGCTGATCTCCCTCGCGCTCGCCCTGCGCCTGCTGCTCTACCCCCGGGTGCGGGGCAATCTCTGGCTGAGCTGCTGGGTTGGCCTGGCCGCCCTGGGATCCTTTTACATCGCCGGAGAGGAAGCGAGCTGGGGACAGCACTATCTGGGCTGGACGACCTCCGAGACCTGGGTTCAGATCAACGACCAGGGCGAAACGAATCTGCACAACACCTCCTCCTGGTTGGACCAGAAACCCCGCACCCTGCTGGAGATCGGCGTGATTGTGGGTGGCATTTTGTTGCCGCTGGCGGCCTTGTACCGCCCGCAGATCCGGCAGGTCCGCTGGGCCCTGATCATCCCGCCCCTGGCCTGTCTGCCGGTGGCTTTGCTCGCGGAGTTCACCCGTCTGTCGGAGGTATTCCTGAGCGACGGCCGCTTGTTCCAGCGAACCAGCGAGGCGCAGGAGCTCTTCTTCTTCCTCTTTGTGCTCTTCTATCTCGTCTCCCTGCGCCGGCGCTTGCGCGCCGCCGCGGATCCGGCGCCGTGAGCGGCCCGGTCCTGCGCCCGGCGGTGCCCGGCGACGCGGCGGCTGTCGGCGCCTGCGCCCGTGCCGCCTATCAGCTCTACGTGCCGCGCATGGACCGGGAGCCGGCGCCCATGCTGGCTGACTTTCCGGCACAGATCGAACAGGGGGTCGTGACGGTCCTGGAGTCCGATGGGGCGCTGCAGGGTTTCCTTGTGATGATGCCGCGGCAGGAAGATTTTTTTGTCGAGAACGTCGCGGTCCATCCTCTGGCACAGGGTCAGGGATTGGGCCGGGTTCTGATGGCGGCAGCGGAATCCGCGGCCCGCACGGCGGGGCACAGCCAACTGCGCCTTTACACCAACGAGGTCATGACCGAAAACTTGGTCTTCTACCGCCGTCTCGGCTTTGTGGAGGAGGGCCTCAAGATTGAGGACGGCTATCGCCGCATCTACCTGGTCAAGCAACTGACATGATGGAGTCCTAATGCCCCGGCTGCTGCAGGCCCTGGCGGGTGCGCCGGAAGGTGGCGCGGAACGGCATTTCCTGCGTCTGGCCGTGGCCCTGCAGCGGGCCGGTGTTGAGCAGCGCATTATCATGCGGCCGCACCCGGCGGGCCTGGAGGTCCTGCGCGGGGCTGGGATCGAGCCGGTGACGGCGCCCTTTGGCGGGCCCTTGGA
>CAJHXM010000464.1_pt1 | contig 12835 bp, 13 predicted proteins | sample 9198461 | NCBI WGS metagenome assembly CAJHXM01 (sample SAMEA7708299, study PRJEB35096) | sediment metagenome | biome: marine neritic benthic zone biome [ENVO:01000025]; feature: sediment [ENVO:00002007]; material: shallow marine sediment [ENVO:03000034] sea grass bed [ENVO_01000059] ...
GACAGCGAGCAGGCCAGTCCGGTCAGTGACAGCCTCGAGCAGGCCGAATCGCAGAACTTGCCAAGCCAGGCCGAAGCCCCGCTCGATACCGACTACGAAAACTTCTACACCAACGACGGCGCGGCCGAAACGGGCGGCGCCGCCCTGGGACCCGAGAGCAACCCTTTCGAATACCGCGGCACGGGCGGCGGTTTAGATGGCGGCGAAGAAGGATCTTCGCTGGAACAGCGCCTGTCCGAGCGGCCCAGCCTGCGCCAGCACCTCGTCGATCAATGGCAGATCGAAGCCACCAGCCCGGCCGACCGCATTATCGGCATGCATCTTATCGACATGCTCGATGAGTCCGGGTACCTGCTGGAAGATTTTTCCGGCCTGTTCGAATTGCTCGGCTGCGAGGCGGAGAACGTCGAGGCCACGCTGGCGCGGATGCAAGGGCTGGACCCGCCCGGAATTTTCGCCCGCTCTTTACGGGAGTGCCTGGCGCTGCAACTCGCCGATCTGAATCGTCTCGACCCGGCGATGGAGCTGCTCCTCGACAACCTGGATTTGCTCGCGAAAGGCGACCTGCAAAAATTGCGCAAGATCTGCGCCGTCGATGCGGAAGATCTGGCCGACATGATTGCTGAAATCAAAGCGCTGGATCCCAAACCGGCACTGTCCTTCGATCCGGAGGTCGCCGAACCGGTCATCCCGGACATCCTTATGCGCCCGCAGCCTGCCGGCGGATGGCTGCTGGAACTGAACAGCGAAACCCTGCCGCGGGTTCTGGTGAACAACCATTACTACGCCACGGTTTCCGCCAAGACGCGCAGCAAGGATGAAAAAGAATACGTCAGCGAGTGTTTTCAATCCGCCAACTGGCTGGTCCGGTCGCTGCATCAACGCGCCACGACCATCTTGAAAGTCTCCAGCGAGATCATCCGCCAACAGGACGGGTTTTTCCGCCATGGCGTGCAGCATCTGAAACCCCTGACCTTGAAAGACATCGCCGAGGTCATCGAAATGCATGAATCGACGGTCAGCCGCGTGACCACAAACAAATATCTGGCGACGCCGCGCGGCACCTATGAACTGAAATATTTCTTTACCTCCTCGGTGTCCGGGACCGACGGCCTGGCGCATTCCGCCGAATCGGTGCGCCACCGGATAAAAGTCCTGATCGAGGCGGAAAGCCCAAAGAAAATTCTTTCTGACGATTCCCTGGTGGACATGCTGCGCCAGGACGGCGTTGAAATCGCCCGCAGAACGGTCGCAAAGTACCGGGAATCCTTGCGAATTCCGTCTTCCGTGCAGCGCCGGCGCGAAAAAGCGGCTCTTCGTTAACTTATTAGAATATAACGATTATTTTTGTTGCCCCTTGGGGAAAACGGCGGAAATCTGCGACCTTTGTCCCCGTTATTCACACCTATTGACTCGCCAAGGGTGCGCTTCTATGTTGCGCGCCGTCGCCAGAGCCGACTATGCTCTCCAAGGGGCGAATAGCTAGTCTCATAGCCTGAAAAAAGAGCCCATGCAGCTTACCGTTAAAGGTCAGCAGCTCGACGTCGGCGACGCGCTGCGCACTTATATAGACGACAGTCTTTCTACCATCCTGGACAAGTACTTCGGGGATGCGCTGGATGTGGATGTCACCCTCTCCCGGCAAGGGCATCGTTACCGTGCGGTTGTTGCCGCCCATGTGGGGCGCGGGATCAACCTGGAAGCACAGGGCGAGGCTGACGAGCCCTATCCGGCGTTCGATACCGCGGCAGAGCGCCTCTCGACCCGGCTGCGGCGGCACAAGCGGCGCCTCCGCGCACGTCATAAGAACGGATCAATTGAAGAAGAGAATTGGGTTGCCCAATCCTATATCCTTTCTGCCGAGGGCAGCGATAGCGAAGATGACACCGAGGGCAGCGTCAGTGAAAACGGTCAGTCCATGGTGGTCGCCGAGATGACCACGGAAATCCCCAGCCTGACAGTCAGCGAAGCCGTTATGCGCATGGATCTTGGCGACCTGCCGGCGCTGATGTTTCGCAACGAGGCCCATGGCGGCCTCAACATGATTTATCGACGCAAGGACGACAACATTGGCTGGATCGACCCGCGCGGCAATCGCGGCACCTAAACTTCTGCGAGTCCACAACAGTAATATGAACATGAACGATCTGATCACGCCCAAGGGAATCATTCCCGCTCTGCGAGTCACCAGCAAGAAACAAGCGCTGCAGGAATTGGCAAAGCGTGCGGCCGAACTGACTGGCCAGCCCGAGCGCGCCATTTTCGAAGTATTGACGGAGCGGGAACGTCTGGGGACGACAGGTGTGGGTCACGGCATTGCCATTCCCCACGGCAAGCTTGCGGAGCTGCCCCATCTCTACGCGCTGTTTGCCCGCTTGGAAAACCCAATCGATTTTGATTCTCTCGATGAGCAGCCGGTCGATTTGATCTGTGTCCTCTTAGCGCCGGAGACCGCAGGTGCCGACCATCTGAAAGCCTTGGCCCGGGTATCGCGTCTGCTGCGCGACCGCAGCACCTGCGAAAAGCTGCGCGGCAGTGACAACACCGATGCGCTCTATGCCCTGCTCACGGATTCGGCCGCCAGCCACGCGGCATAAAACGCGGGCATCCCCTCAACAGCAGGCTTTCAGTGAACGCTGACCGGCTCCAGGCCTTGCTGGCGTACGGCGGCAAAAGCCACGTCGCGGCTCGGCATGGCGCCGATCTCGGCACCGTTGGCGGCGAAGATTTGGAAAATCATCTGCCCGTCAATCACGGTGGGTTTCACATAGGCCAGCGACTCGATTCCCATCATCATCATGTCTTGTGATGACATGGCCTGAATGCGGTCTTGCGCGATCATGACCGGTCCTTTCCGTTGCCCGTAGCAGACGCCTTTGTTGTTTTTCGAACCACCGTCGCCGCCGAAGTCCCGCCGCTTTCGACTTTGATTGTGCGGACCCGGGGCGCCACTTCGGGGCGCTCCAGATCGATGTGCAGCAGCCCCTTGTCCAGAGAGGCGCCGACAACTTCAATGCCTTCGGCCAGCACAAAGCTGCGCTGGAATTGCCGGGCCGCTATGCCTCTGTGCAAGAACAGACGCTCGCGGCTGTCCTGCTGCTTGCCGTAAATAACCAGCTGGTGGTCTTCGACCTGCACCTGCAAATCGTCCGCCGCGAAACCCGCCAACGCCAGGGTGATGCGCATGCGGTTTTCCGAGAGCTGCTCCACATCATAGGGTGGGTAGCCGTCAGCGGTCTTGGAGATTCGATCGATGGCCTGCTCGAACTGCTCAAATCCAAGCAGGAGCGGGCTGTTGAAAAGTGACAGGCGTGACATTTGTCAGCGTCCTCCTCCGGTGAGCAAGGTGTGCTGTCTAAGAGGCCCTCCGGGCCCTCTAAGCATTTGCGGGCGGCCCGTTACGGCACCGCCTGAGCTATAGATGAGGACTTCAGCCGCCGAAATCAAGCGCCGCCAAAGAACATAATACGAACAAACCGGGGCGCGGCGACTAGAAAGTGATCTGCCCCTCGCCCGATGCCCCGGCATCGGTGTCAATCTCAGCCATAAGGGCCTGATTTTCCGACAGCAATTTCTGATCCACGGCCTTGAGGGACAGAGCGATGGTGCGGGCCGCCTCACCGTCATAGAAGTAGAGAACCGCCTCCAGCCGCCGGTCCCCGTCCTCCCAAGCCAGAGTTCTGCCATAGGGCGTGCGAAAGAAGCCGCGCAACATTTCCGTTTCGGCATCGGGGGGGCCGTAGGTTGCCTCCAGGCGCTTTTGAATTATTTCGGCCGGAACGGTCGGGTTCAGGGTCTGGGTGAAGTCGATGGCCATCGCCCGCGCGCCCAGCTTCGAATGATTATACTGAACCTCCGTTCGGGTGCAGGCCGTCCGGGTGACCGTGCCCCGGCTCGGCTGGCAGGCCTCCAGGTTCCAGAGCGACGACGCCAGGTCGCGCTCCAGTTCCGGATAAACCGGATCTTGCCGGGTTTGATATTGCGGATTGTCGGCCTGAAGTCTGGCCCGGGCTGAGTCTTTGGCCTCTCCCAGCGCAATGCCGCGAACGGCAAACTCCGCCGCCTCGGCCTGAAACACCGGCGCCCATAGCCACAGCAGAAGAGAAAGCGCCCCGTACAAAGACTTGCCCATGACCGCCATGCTAGAAGGTCTTGGGGGGGAGGGTCAAAGCCAGACCCAAACGATCATCGGCACGGCCACCGCCAGAATCACCAGATCGAGCGGCAGACCCATACGCCAGTAGTCGCCGAAACGATAGCCGCCCGGGGCCATCACCAAGGTGTTGCACTGATGCCCCACCGGGGTCAGATAGGGCGACGCACTGCCCACTGCCACGGCCATCAGGAAGGCATCTGCCGATAGGCCCAGGCCCATGGCGACGGCAACGGCAATCGGCGCCATCAAGACCGCTGTGGGCGTGTTATGGATCAAGTCCGCCAGCAGCATGGAAACCGCCATCACCAGAGCCAGCATTGCCCAAGCCGGAATTTCCCCCGCCATGGCAAGGACCGCACCCGCGATCACCGTCGTACCCCCGGTCTCCTGCAGGGCCTCGCCCACCGGAATCAGACAGCCCAGCAGGACAATGACGGGCCATTCAATGGCCCGGTAGGCATCGCGCAGCGGCAGCGCGTTCAGGGCGATCAGGACCGCCACGGCCGCGACAAAAGCCACCTGAACCGGCACCGCCCCCACCCCGGCAGCGAAAATCGCCGCCGCGAAGACAGCTGCCGGCAGGACGGCCTGACGCCGCCGAGGCGGTGTCAGGCCGCGCCGGGCCAAGGGCAGACAGCCCAAAATTCCCAAGACATCGGGCATGATGTCGCGGGCACCCTGCAACAGCATCACATCCCCGGCCTTAAAGCGCACCTTGCCCAGCCGGGTTTGCGGCGCCTGGCCCCGGCGCGCCACCGCCAGCAGATTGATGCCATAGGTCTCATGCATCTTCATGCCGCGCATGGAGCGGCCTTCGATGGCCCCGCCCGGCATGACGATGGCTTCCGTCAGGTCCACCTCGACCGATTTCAAATCTGCGGCGTTGATGTCATGGCTGCCCATCTGTTCCAGGTGAACGCCGTCGATGACCGGCTTGAGGACCGCGGGATCGCCCTCCAGGATCAGAATATCGCCCTCTGCCAAAGGCACCATGCCCGAGGGCGCCAGCAGACGCTGCCCGACGCGGATGATCGACATCACCGTGACCTCGTTGTCGCAGAGCTGTTCGATCCGGCGCACCCGTTGGCCGATCAGGGGCGACTTGTCCGTGACCCGCGCCTCTGTCACATAGGCTTCGACCTGGAAGCGCTGCTCCTCCGGCGTGGCGCCGCGTCGGTTGTGCGGGATCAAATGCCGACCGATAAAGGCAATGAACAGCAACCCTACGAGCGCCACGACCAGGCCGACCGGCGTGAAGTCGAACATTCCAAACGGTGCCCCGGCGACATCGGTCCGGTAGGTGGCGATTATGATGTTGGGAGGCGTGCCGATCAGGGTGACCAGCCCGCCCAAAAGCGACGCAAAGGAAAGCGGCATCAGCAGCAGCGCCGGCGAACGCCCGGCTTTAAAGGCGTTCCGGAGCGTCACCGGCATCATCAGCGCCAGGGCGCCCACATTGTTCATGAAGGCGGAAAAAAAGGCTGCAAGACCGTTCCCCGCTGCGACCTGAAGGGTCGCATTGCGCCGGGTGGGCGCGAGGAAGGCCACCAGAAAATCCACCACCCCGGAACGCTGCAGCGCCTGGCTGATCACCAAAACCGCCGCCACTGTTATGACCGCAGGATGGCCAAACCCCATAAAGGCATGCTCGGGCGATACCAGTCCGGAAAATACCGCGGCCAGCAAAGCCAGCACAGCGACCAGGTCATAGCGCCACCGGCCCCAAACAAAGAGGACCATGGCGGCGGCCAGAATGGCGAAGACCAGGCTCTGCTGGAACGTCATGGCCGCTGCGACTCCCGCGGGCTTGTGTCGAGGACCATCAGGATAGCATAGCAAGGCCGCGGAACGTCCAGAGCGGGTCGGGGGCTGGAACCAGGAGTTATCCACAGAACCTTAGCCGCAACAGGGTGTTTTTGCGCTTTGGGAATGTTAGCTTCGCTAATCTCTCCCGGGCGCTGCCGAGGCGAGACATCTCCCTATCCCGCCTCCCGCGGACCCTGGCCAAAGGACTTCGCCGATGCCAAAGAGCGACACGAAAAACCTGACCGTCGTCGACCATCCCCTGATTCAGCACAAGCTGACCTTGATGCGGCAGTCCGATACCCCTTCGGCGGTCTTTCGCCAGTTGCTGCGGGAAATTTCCTTTCTGCTCGGCTACGAGGTGCTGCGCGATCTGGAAATGACCACAAAGACCATCCAAACGCCGCTCACCGAGATGGAGGCCCCGACCCTGAAGGGCAAGAAGCTCGCCTTCGTGTCGATCCTGCGCGCCGGCAACGGCCTGCTGGAAGGCCTGCTCGACTTGGTGCCGGTGGCGCGGGTCGGGCATGTGGGACTCTACCGGGATCCGGAGACGCTGCAGCCGGTGCAATACTACCTGAAACTGCCCCATGCCCTGGAGGAACGCCAGGTCATCGCGGTCGATCCCATGCTGGCCACCGGCAACTCGTCCGCCGCGGCGATACAGCGCCTGAAGGAGAACGGCGCCAGGAATATCAAGCTGGTCTGCCTGCTGGCCGCGCCGGAAGGAGTCGAGTCGTTCAGCAAATCCCATCCGGACGTGCCGGTCTACACCGCGGCCCTGGACAGCCACCTGAACGACCACGGCTACATTGTGCCCGGCCTGGGCGATGCCGGTGACCGCATGTACGGCACGAAGTAGGCGTAAAGGATCGCTGAACAAAGGGAGCCAAATTTTAATTCACCGCAGAGGTGGGGAGGCGCAGAGAAACAAACAGTAGAAATTCATTTCTCTCTACGCCTCTGCGGTGAACAATCCCCTGTTTTCAATTTCAAATTTTTTCTAATGCAATCCGCCGGTATTCCGTCTAAATGCGGGCCAGGAAACAACGCGTCAGGGGAAACACCGTCATGGACATGCCGCAGCTGATCACGATCGAGAATGGCGAGCGGGTCACGCCGACCTTTTCGGCGGCCGAGATGACCGGGCGTCTCGCCAAGCTCCGAACCCACATGGCGGCGGAAGGAATCGAAGCGGTTCTTTTCACCTCCTACCACAACATCAACTACTACAGCGACTTCCTCTACTGTGCCTTCGGGCGCAACTATGGACTGGTGGTCACGCAGGACAAGTCAACCTCGATTTCCGCCAATATCGATGGCGCCCAGCCCTGGCGGCGCAGCTTCGGCGAAAATCTGATCTACACCGACTGGCAGCGGGACAACTATTTCCGCGCCGTCCAAAGCCTGATCAAGGACGGCGGCAAGGTGGGCATTGAGTTCGACCATGTGAACCTGCAGAACCGGGACAAGCTGGCCGCCGCGCTGCCGCAAGCCCGCTTCGTCGACATCGCCGCCGCCGCCATGGGCATGCGCATGGTGAAGTCGGCCGAGGAGATCGCCCATATCACGGAGTGCGCCCGGATTGCCGACGTGGGCGGGGCTGCCTGCGCCGCCGCCATCGCCCCGGGGGTGCCGGAACACGAGGTGGCTTTGGCCTCGACCGGCGCCATGGTGCGCGAGATCGCCAAGTCTTTCCCCCATGCCGAGTTGCTGGACACCTGGACCTGGTTCCAATCGGGGATCAACACCGACGGCGCCCACAACCCCGTTACCTCCAAGAAAATTGAGGCCGGCGACATCCTGAGCCTCAACTGCTTCCCCATGGTGGCCGGCTACTACGTCGCCCTGGAGCGGACCCTGTTCAGCGAGCGCTGTTCCGACGCGCATCGCCGGTTGTGGGAGATTAATTGCCAGGTCCACGACGCCGGCAAGGCGCTGATCAAGCCCGGCGCCAGATGTTGCGATATCGCCCTGGAGCTCAACAAGATCTACGAGGCAGAGGATCTCCTGCAATACCGCACCTTCGGCTACGGCCACTCCTTTGGCGTGCTTTGCCACTATTACGGCCGCGAGGCCGGCCTGGAGCTGCGCGAGGACATCGAAACGGTGCTGGAGCCCGGCATGGTGGTCTCCATGGAGCCCATGATCATGCTGCCCGAAGGCCAGCCCGGCGCCGGCGGCTACCGCGAGCACGATATCCTGGTGGTGACCGAAGACGGCAGCCGCAACATCACCGGCTTCCCTTACGGTCCCGCGCACAACATTATTCAGGCGTAAAGCCCGATCGGAGTCTCCCGATCGGACTCTAATGCCCCGCCATCGCGGCCGGGGAGATGGCCGCGAAGGCTTCGTCGAACACCGCCGGGTCCTTGAGGCTGCGGGCCAGGATCAGGGCGCCCTCCAGAGTGGCCAGGATAAAGAGGGCGCGGCGCCGGAGCGCGGCCGGGTCCGGCGCGGGCGCCAGACGGCTCAGGACCACCCCCAGCCAGACCGCATTGCGCTCAAAGAAGCGGCCGGCTTCCGCGGCGACGGCGGGCGGCAGGGCGTCGGTCTCCGCCCCCAGCATGCCGCAGAGACACATCTGTCCGGTCTCGCCGCTGCTGCGGCCCAGCGCCGCCCGAAAGGCGACCGAGAAACGTTCCAGCAGATCCGCCGGCGCCTGCTCGGGCGCCTGGGGATCGCCGAGCGCAGCCAAAAAGCGATCGCTGTAGCGCCGGGCCACCGCCTCTCCCAAGTCGGCTTTGGTGGGGAAATGATAGTGCACGCTGGCGCTGGTGATCGCGACGGCGTCCGCCAGGTCGCGGAAACTGAAGCCATTGTAACCGCGAGTCCGGATCAGCCCTTCGGCCACATCCAAAATCTCCGAAGGTTTAACGCTGCGCCGGGGCATAGCCAGATCCTTCCGCCGTTTTCTACCATTTGATAGGTATGGTTAATATTCGGCCTAAATAACTGGAAACACAAGAATTAATAATCAACCTATTGATCGGTAAAAATAGAAATCAGGAAACGCTACGTACCTCAAATCCGCGACAGGCGGGGAGCCAGGGTTTGGCAGAGAGTCCCAATCCCGCACGCACCGGCTTGGCGGCCCTCCAGAAGGTTGCCATAGAAAATGGCCCAACCGCGGGGGCCGGGCCATGTTCTAAGATCTGGTGGAGCCGGACGGAATCGAACCGACGACCTCTACAATGCCATTGTAGCGCTCTCCCAACTGAGCTACGGCCCCGCAAGGGAAGGGATAAGGGTCACGGGGGGCCCAAGGGCACCGTGACGCGGCGGAAATTAGGAGTCCTCCGAAAGCAAGGCAAGCGAAAAGTAACTGGAACGGGCCAGGACCGCCAGGCCCCGGTTGGCGGTCACGCGTCTTCGGTTTTGGGCTTTTCGATCACCACCTCGGCCAGATCATCATCGTCATCGATATCTGAGGTATCGGCCAGGATCGAATCGTCCTCATCGTCGTCGGTGTCGGCATCGTCGACCTGGTCTTCGACTTTCTCTTCCGCCTTCGGCTCCGGCTTGGGCTTCGGTGCCGGGCGCGCGCGGCGCGATTTCAGGAGCGCTTCAGGGTCGAACACCGTTTCGCAGGACGGGCAGACGATGGGATCTTTCAGCAAATCATAGAATTTGGACCCGCAACTCTGGCACTGGCGTTTCGTGCCCCATTTTGGATTCGCCAACAGAAACCTCCTTCAAGACCGGGCGGTAAAATGTGGCGAGGCAAGTGCCATGTTCCCCTTAGACTGTCAAAAGGTAAATCACCCCGGCACCCGCAAAAGCCTCGGGCTGTTGCCCGATGGCAGCAATGTGTTAGAGACGGGGCGGCGCGCCGAACCGACCCCGCGCCTAGAGCAACATCCGATCAAGCAGAACCCCAAGGGTTTTGCTTGATCGGATGAAGTTGCTCTAGTTATCAATGTTATAGAGCAGCTTTATCCGCCAGGTGGATCGCTGAAAGCGATTCCACCTGATCGGATGCTGCTCTAGCCATGAGAGCCTGATCGGCTCGTATCGGTCCGATATGAGCCGCGAATCAGTCTCAGTATTTTCACAGGTCGCAGACGATTCACGCATCGGATTGAGTCGATCTGAAGCGGTCCTGCGTCAGGAAGAGAGCCGATTTCCGTGCATCCCGTTACCGCCCAGCCTTCCGGCCCGCTCTCCGGCACGATTGTCCTGCCGGGCGACAAGTCAATCTCGCACCGGGCCTTGATGCTTGCCGGGCTTGCGGTCGGACAGAGCGAGATCCATGGACTGCTGGAGGGCGAAGATGTCTTGGCGACAGCCGCGGCAATGCGGGCCCTCGGCGCCGAGGTGGAACGCGGCGCAGACGGAATTTGGCGGGTTTGGGGCCGGGGCATCGGCGGCCTGACGGAGCCTGACGATGTCTTGGATCTGGGGAACTCCGGGACCGGGGCGCGGCTGCTCCTGGGGCTGCTGGCCAGCCATCCCCTGACCGCGGTCGTGACCGGCGATGCGTCGCTGCGGTCCCGGCCCATGGCCCGGGTGACCCAGCCATTGTCCGCCTGCGGCGCCCGCTTTTTCAGCCGCGCCGGGGAGCGGCTGCCGCTCACCGTCATCGGCACGGCAGAGGCAATGGCGCTGGATTACCGAATGCCCTTCGCGTCGGCCCAGGTCAAATCCGCCCTGCTGCTGGCCGGATTGAATGCCGCCGGCACCACCCGGATAGAAGAGCCGGACCCCAGCCGGGACCATAGCGAGCGCATGCTGCGCCACTTCGGCGCGGCCCTGGCGGTCGAACCCCTGCCGGAACCAGAGCACCCCAACGGACGGCTAATTACGCTGGCGGGACAGCCCGAGCTGACCGCCCAGAACGTACGCGTGCCGGCAGATCCCTCGTCCGCGGCCTTTCCTACGGTGGCAGCCCTCATCCTACCCGGATCGGAGATCACGCTGCCCAACGTGGGCGTAAACCCGCACCGGACCGGCCTTTTTACCAGCCTGATCGAAATGGGGGCGGAAATTGAATTCCACAACCGGCGGGAAGAGGCCGGCGAACCTCTGGCCGACCTGACCGTACGTGCGTCGCGCCTCCAAGGCGTTGAAATACCGCCCGAACGCGTACCCTCCATGATCGACGAATTCCCGATTCTGGCGGTGGCCGCGGCCTGTGCCAGCGGCCCTACCGTGATGCGTGGCCTGGCGGAACTGCGGGTCAAGGAAAGCGACCGCCTGGCCGCCATGGCACAAGGCCTGGCCGCCTGCGGCCTGGAGATCGAGGAAGGGGCGGACAGCCTGACGGTCTTGGGCGCCGGCAACAGCTCCACCGGCGGCAGGCCCCCGGGCGGTGCCCGTATAGAGGCCCGTCTGGACCACCGCATCGCCATGAGCTTTCTGGTGCTGGGTTTGGCTTCGGAAAAGCCCGTGGCGATCGACGACGGCAGTCCGATCGACACCTCTTTCCCCGGATTTTCTCAGTTGATGAGGGACCTCGGGGCCACCATCGCACCGGACTGAGCCGCGCCGCATGGCATCTCCCCTGATCATCGCGGTCGATGGGCCCGTGGCCGCCGGCAAGGGCACCCTTGCGCGCCGCCTGGCCGCCGCCCTGAACTTGGCCTACCTGGACACCGGATCGATTTACCGGGCCGTGGGGGCGAAATTGTTGGCCGCCGGCGGCGACCCGCAGGATGACATAGCGGCCACCGTCACGGCACGGAATCTGGTGCCTGAGGACCTGGAAAGGGCGGATCTGCGCGCCGAAAAGGTCGGCCAGGCCGCCTCCATCGTGGCGGCGCATGCGACGGTGCGCGCCGCCCTGCTCGACTTCCAGCGGGACTTCGCCAGCGAGCCCCCTGCGGGCAAGGCCGGCGCGGTGCTGGACGGCCGCGACATCGGCAGCGTGGTCTGCCCCGACGCCCCGGTGAAGCTTTTCGTCACCGCCGACGTGGAAACCCGGGCGGCCCGGCGCCATAAAGAGTTGCTTGACCGCGGAGAGGAGTCTATATACGCGCGCGTTTTGCAGGATTTGCAGGCGCGTGATGCCCGCGACAGTCAGCGGGCGAGCGCGCCCTTGAAGGCCGCCGCTGATGCGGTGGTTTTGGACAGCAGCACCATGACGATCGACGCGGCGTTCCAGGCCGCTCTGGAGATCGTGGCCCAACGCCAGCCGTAGCGCCGCCTGCGAGACGCGAAAGCCTGGAAACAACCCGACGCAGTTCGGGGCTTTATGAGCCTGGGATGGTCCCAGGAAGACCGGTGGAACCAACCGCCCGGCATGACAAATCGAGTTTGGAAGGAAGTCCCACCATGGCTGAAGCAGCCACCGATACAGCCGATAGCGGCACAGAAAGTTTCGCAGCCCTCCTCGACGAATCCCTCGGCACCCTGGACCGCCTCGAAGGCACCGTCCTCAGGGGCACCATCATTTCCCTCGACGGCGACAGCGCCCTGGTTGACGTCGGCCTGAAGTCCGAAGGCCGCGTGGCCTTGAAGGAATTCACCGAAGGCGGCCAGCCGGCCGAACTGCGCGTCGGCGACGAGGTCGAAGTCTACCTCGAGCGCATGGAAAACAAGAACGGCGAGGCGATGCTGAGCCGGGAAAAAGCCAAGCGCGAGGAAGCCTGGACCCAGCTGGAGAAGGCCTTCAACGACAACGAACGCGTGACCGGCATGATCTTCGGCCGGGTCAAGGGCGGCTTCACCGTCGACCTGTCCGGCGCCGTGGCCTTCCTGCCCGGCAGCCAGGTCGACATCCGCCCGGTCCGCGATGTCAGCCCGCTGATGGGCTCGCCGCAACCCTTCCAGATCCTGAAGATGGACCGCTCGCGCGGCAACATCGTGGTATCGCGCCGTGCCGTGTTGGAGGAAACCCGCGCCGAACAGCGCTCCGAGCTGATTGCCAACCTGACC
>CAJHXM010000014.1_pt1 | contig 12571 bp, 12 predicted proteins | sample 9198461 | NCBI WGS metagenome assembly CAJHXM01 (sample SAMEA7708299, study PRJEB35096) | sediment metagenome | biome: marine neritic benthic zone biome [ENVO:01000025]; feature: sediment [ENVO:00002007]; material: shallow marine sediment [ENVO:03000034] sea grass bed [ENVO_01000059] ...
CGGCGGCGCCGCCCAAGGTGCCGTCTATCCTGGTGGATCAGCTGAAATCCGGCGGCATCATGGTTCTGCCGGTGGGCACCTCGAAACACGATCAGGAACTGCTGCGCATTACCCGCGACGCCGAGGGCGTCCTGCGCGAGGAATCTCTGGGGCCGGTGAAGTTCGTGCCGCTGGTGCCGGGCCTGCCGGGCGATGGCGAGGCGCCCGCGGCGCCGGGCCTGCAGCGGCGCAGCGCGTCATGACCCGGCGGGGCTGGCAGGCCGGGCTCGCCTTCCTGGCGTTGCTGGGACTGGCCGCCTGTATTGGCCGCGCGCCCTCCTATCACAGCGCCAACTGGCAAACGCCAAAGGATCCGCCGCCGATTCCGGCTCGCAAGCCGGCGGTGCCGGCAACCTTCGATTGGCAGCGCCAAAACCAGGGCCTCGCCGCCAGCGGGGAAGTGCAAAGCGCGGCCATCGAAACGGCAAGCCTGTCCCCGCTGCCGGCAGAGACGCAAGCCGCCCAGCCCTTAGCTGCCGCCGCGGCAACTCCCGGGCGGCATAGGGTCGCCCTGGGAGAAACGCTTTACGCGGTCTCCCGAACCTACGGCCTGCCGATCCGAACCTTGATCGACGCCAATGGCCTGGCACCTCCCTATGCGCTTCAGGCGGGTCAGGTTTTGACGGTACCGAGCCCGCGCATTCACGTGGTGCGCAGCGGCGACACGGCCTATGGGGTGTCGCGCGCCTACGGTGTCGATTTGCGCGAACTGGCCCGCCTGAACCGCATCCAGGCACCCTATACCATTGCCCTGGGACAAAAGCTGGTCTTGCCGGCGGCGCGCCGCGAGGCGGCACCCGCGGCGGTTCCGGTGGCCGTGCCCGAATCCCAGCTCGCCGCCGTGCCGCAAGCCCAGCCGGTGCCAAGCGAATTGTTGACCCCGGAGCCGGGTCTGCCGCCACTGCCCAAACGCCGGCCAGGGAATGCCACGGGCACCCAGACCGCCGCGCTGCCGGCGCCGGCTGTAAAAATTCCGGCGCCCAGCAAGCCGCAGGCGATTCCCCGGCCGCCGCCGCGGGCCGGGAGCAAGTTCCTCTGGCCGGTCAACGGCCGGGTGATCGGCAGCTTTGGCCCGAAGTCCAGCGGTCAGCATAATGACGGCATCAACATCTCGGCGCCGCGCGGCACGCCGGTGGTCGCCGCCGAAAACGGCGTGGTGGTCTTTGCCGGCAGTCAGTTGAAAGGCTTCGGCCGCCTGCTGCTGCTGAAACACGCCGAGGGCTGGGTGACGGCCTATGGCCACAACGACCGCCTGCTGGTCGAGAAGGGCCAGACGGTCCGCCGCGGCCAGGCCATCGCGCGGGTCGGCAGCTCCGGCAGCGTCCGCCGGCCGCAGCTGCATTTCGAAGTCCGCAAGGGCACCCAGGCGGTGGAGCCGACCAAACACCTGACCCGGCAGAAAAACGCCTCGGCGCAGTAGCGTTCCAAATTACACCTGTCATCCCGGCAAAGGCTGAAAGCTTTTAAAGGCCTGACCCATCCCCATCCCGACCTGCTCCGCGGCTTACGCGGCCCCACAGGGGGCACGGTCCGCGTCGCACCCATCAAGGGGGAAGGGGCTCGATGGTGGGCGCTTCAATAGCCCTCCCCCCTTTGTGGGGGAGGGTTGGGTGGGGGGTGAGGCCACAGCCCCAATGCTGCCAACAAATCCAAATGTCATCCCGGATAAGCGTCATGCGACACATTCCGGGATGACACCCTGAGGCCGGTGCTTGCTCAATCCAGCTGTTTGCCCAGACGGCCGGCCAGGTCCTGGATGTACTGCCAGGCCACCCGGCCGGAGCGGGAGCCCCGGGTCACGGTCCATTCCTTGGCCTCGGCATGGAGCTGGTCACGCGGTAGGTCCAGCTCGTAGTGCCCGGCGTAGGCCTCGATCATCGCCAGGTAGGTGTCCTGGTCGCAGTTGTGAAAGCCGAGCCAGAGCCCGAAGCGATCGGAGAGGCTGACCTTCTCCTCGACGGCTTCCGATGCATGGATCGCCGTCGAGCGTTCGTTCTCGATCATGTCCCGGGGCATCAGATGGCGCCGGTTGGAGGTGGCGTAGAAAATCACGTTTTCCGGCCGGCCTTCGATGCCGCCCTCCAGCACCGCCTTCAGGGACTTGTAGCTGGCGTCTTCGCCGTCGAAGCTGAGGTCGTCGCAAAAGAGGATGCAGCGCTGCGGCCTGTCCCGCAGGCCCTGCAGCAGACGGGGCAGGGAGGGAATGTCCTCGCGGTGGATTTCCACCAGGAACAGGGGCTGGTGACCGGCGTTTTCTGCCTCGGCATTGACCCGCGCGTGCACCGCCTTGACCAGGGAGCTTTTGCCGGTGCCCCGGGCGCCCCACAGCAGGGCGTTGTTTGCGGGAAAGCCCTTGGCAAAGCGCAGGGTATTATCGAACAGGGTCTCGCTCTGACGGTCGATCCCCTGGAGCAGCCTGTAGTCGACCCGGTTGACCTTGGCCACGGCCTCCAGGCTCTCGCTTTCGGCCTGCCAGACGAAGGCATCGCTGCCGGCCATCGCCAGATCCTCAGGCGCGGCCGGCGCCAGGCGCTCCAGGGCGGCGGCGACCCGCGTCAGGAGGGGCAGCAGGTCGTCATTCTTGGCTTTGCTCATAAGCGCTCCCGCAGCCCCGAAGGGCTTCGAATTCCGGCGAAAAACTAGCTAGGGGTGGTTGCGCCGTCAACGGCCACGCCCTAGATATAGCGGACCCTAGGCCGGGCCGGCCAGCGTTGCAATTCGGGGGCGCAGCGCTATAGTCCGCCGTCCCGTTCCGAGAAGAAAGGTCGCCAGATGTTCATTTCGCCTGCCTATGCGCAGACTGCCGGAGGAGGCGGTGATGGCGGCATGCTGGTCCAGCTCCTGCCGCTAATCCTGATATTTGTGGTCTTCTATTTCCTGCTGATCCGGCCGCAGCAAAACAAGATGAAGGCGCACAAGGCCATGGTGGCCGCCTTGCGCCGCGGCGACCGGGTGGTGACCGCCGGCGGTCTGATCGGTACGGTCACCAAGGTCCTGGACGACTACGAAGCCCAGATCGAATTGGCCGATGGAATCCGTGTGAAGGTCGTGCGCCAGATGATCCAGGAGGTGCGCACCCGCGGCGAGCCGGCTGAGAAATCTTCGAGCAAGGAAGACAAGGACGGCGGTGGCGACAAAAAGGCGGGCGCCAGCCCGGCGAATGACGACGGCGGCAAGTCCGGGGGGATCCTGAGCGGACTCTTCGGCGGCAAGCCCAAGTGATCCGTTCGGCCCTGTGAATTTCTTGAGACAAGACTGAGAGCGCCGCGAAAGCATGGTCCATTTCCCCAAGTGGCAAGTCATCCTGGTGGCGGTGGTGCTGGTGCTCGGCTTGCTTTATGCCGCGCCCAACCTGGTTAGCCGGGATACGGCCGAAAGCCTGCCGGGCTGGGCCCCGAACCAGCAGATCCACCTCGGCCTGGACCTGCAGGGCGGCGTTTATCTGCTGATGGAAGTGGATCTGGAAGAGGTTTTCAAAGAACAGCGGGAAGAGCTTGTCAACGTCTTGCGGGCTGACCTGAAGGAGGCCCGGATCAAGTACCGGAACCTTGGTATTTCCAATGAAGCGGTCGGCTTCGACTTGCTTGACCCGGAAAAGGCGGAAAGGGCGCGTGGGATCATACGCGACCGGGCCGTCGATCTGGACCTGAGCGAGCCGGAAACCGGGCAGTTCCGGCTTTCCATGTCGGACACCGTTCGGGCGGCGCGCGCCAAAGACACGATGGATCAGACGACCGAGATCATCGGAATTCGGCTCAATGAATTCGGCACCAGCGAACCCAGTATCCAGCGGCAGGGTGAGAACCGGATCGTGGTGCAGTTTCCCGGCGTCGATGACCCCGAACGAGTCAAAGAGCTGATCGGTAAGACCGCCAAGCTGGCCTTTAGGTTCGTCGTCGAAAATTCCGGGTCCCGCATTCCCGCCGGCGCGGAACCCCTCAAAACGAATAACGTCAATCCGCTGACCGGTGTGAAGGATGAATACGTCGTCCGCAAGCGGGCCATCGTGAAGGGTGAAAACCTCACCGATGCGCAGGCGACCTTTCAGGACGCTCAACCGGTGGTCAGCTTCTCCTTCGATACGGTGGGTGCAAAGCGATTTGGCGATGCCACCCGCGACAACGTGGGCCGGGTGTTTGCCATCATCCTTGACGACGAGGTGATCTCGGCTCCGGTGATTCGGGAGCCGATTTTGGGCGGCAACGGAGTCATCAGCGGTACCTTTACGGTCCAGGAAGCCAACGATCTTGCGCTGCTGCTGCGGGCCGGCGCCTTGCCGGCAGATTTGACTTTCCTCGAGGAACGCACCGTCGGTCCGGGCCTGGGTGCGGACTCCATCGCGGCCGGCAAAATCGCCTCCGTGCTCGGCCTGGTGTTCGTCATCATCTTCATGGTGGTGGCCTATGGGAGGTTCGGGGCCATGGCCGATGTGGCGCTGGTGACGAACCTGGTTCTCATTGCCGCGGTGCTTTCCACGCTGCAGGCCACCCTGACCCTGCCGGGAATCGCCGGCATCGTCTTGACCATCGGCATGGCGGTGGACGCCAATGTGCTGATTTTCGAGCGCATCCGCGAAGAACTGCACGTCAACAGCCGCGGACCGGTGAACGCCATCGATGCGGGCTACAAGCGGGCCATGACCACGATCATCGATTCCAACGTCACCACTCTGATTGCGGCCGTCTTGCTGTTCCAGTTCGGCTCCGGTCCGGTGAAGGGCTTTGCCGTCACCCTGGCCATCGGTCTCGTGACCTCCATGTTTACCGCCATCATGCTCACCCGCTTCCTGGTGGTCACCTGGCTGCGGCGCACCCGGCCGCAGACCCTGCCGATTTAGGGGAGGGGCGCGATGAGCTTAATCACGAGACTGCCGATTGCCCCCAACTTTAACTTCTTGGGCAAGCGCAAATTCACTTTGGCTTTCTCTGCCGGTCTGATGATCCTTTCGGTTGCCCTCTTCCTGATATCGGGCCTCAACTTCGGAGTCGACTTTCGCGGCGGCATCCTGCTGGAAGTCGAAATCACAGAGCAGGCGGATATCTCGCAGCTGCGCGACAGGGTCTCCGGGCTGGGGCTCGGCGATGTGACGATGCAGACCTTCGGCGATGAAAAAGTCATTCTCATCAATGTGGAGCGACAGGATGGCGCCGAAGGCGCCCAGAGCGGTGCCATCTCCAGTCTGCGGCAAGCCCTGGGCGAGTTGGTTGTCGAGTACCGCCGGCAGGAATTCGTCGGTCCAAAAGTCGGTGACGAGCTGAAGCGGGCCGGCATTTTGGCCACAGTGCTGGCGCTGCTGGGTATCGGATTCTACATCTGGTTCCGCTTCGAATGGCACTTTTCCATTGCCGCCATGGCGGCGCTCGCGCATGACGTGATCGCGACAATCGGGTTCTTCTCCCTGACCCAGATCGAGTTCAATCTGGCGACCCTGGCCGCGGTGCTGACCATCGCCGGTTATTCGATCAACGACACGGTGGTAATCTTCGACCGCGTGCGGGAGGAACTGCGGCGCTATAAGAAATTGCCGTTGGTGGAAGTTTTGAACCGCGCGGTCAACCGCACCCTGACCCGAACGGCGCTGACCTCTGTGACGACCCTCCTGGCCCTCTTCGCCCTGTTCATTTTCGGCGGCGAGGTTATCCGCGGGTTCTCCATGGGCCTGATCTGGGGCGTGGTCATCGGCACCTATTCCTCTATCGCTTTGGCCGTCCCGCTGCTGACCTTCATGAATATGCGGCGTTCGGCGGAAGCCGCCGGACCGCCGGAAGTGGCGTCCCCCGAGGCCTCTTGAGCCTCGGTTCCCGCCGGTGGATATCACCCCGCTGATCCCCCAGGGCCGTCAGGCCATCGAAAGCTATGGCGCCGGCGGCTTCCGGGTCAGCGGTCTTCGCCACGCGGGATCTATTCTTGTCTTTGCCGAACGGACGGTGGCCTGGCCGGTGCCGGAAATTGCCGCGCTGACCTTTGAGAGCCTGGCCCCCTTGTGGGAGGAGGCCGCGCCGGTCGAAGTCTTGCTGATCGGCTGCGGCACCGAAATGGCCTTTATCGATCCGGATCTGCGCGGCGCGCTGCGGGACCGCGGCGTGGTGATCGAGCCCATGGATACCGGTGCCGCCTGCCGCACCTACAATGTGCTCTTGACCGAAGAGCGGCGCGTGGCCGCCGCGTTGATCGCGATCGCGTAATCCTGACGGCGGCGCGAAAAATCGGGGCGCGAAGAAACCGGGGCACAAAAAAACCGGGGCCGCGGAGGCCCCGGTTTCCTTATCACGCGTCTGCCGGTCAGTAGATGTTCTGGGCCGAAACCATGGCAAAGAGCATCGGGAAGGACAGCAGGGTATTGGTGCGGGAGAACAGCATGGCCGTCCGGGCCGCGGCGGCTTTTGCCGCTGCATCGACTTCGACCATGCCCAAGGCCTTCTTCTGGTTCGGCCAGATGACGAACCAGACGTTGAACCACATGACCGCGCCGAGCCACATGCCGATGCCGATGGCCGTGTGCTTGGGCACGCCGTCGATGAAGCCGATCGTGATGGCTTCAAGCAGATAACCGTTCAGAGCGGCCAGAATGATGCCGGTGACGATGGTGGCCATGGCGCCCCAGCGGAACCACCAGAGGGCGGCCGGTGCGATCACCTTGCCGATCGCCGGCTTCTGCTCGTCGGGGATCTTGGGCATGTTGGGGATCTGCACGAAGTTGAAGTACCACAAGAGCCCGATCCACATCACGCCGCTGAGGACATGCAGCCAGCGGAACAGGAAGGGCCAGAAATCACTGCCGGCCCAGCCTTGGGTGCCTAGATAGAGTAGCAATAGGGCGACCGCCAACACGAAGCCGGCGATCACGGTGTTTTGGAGCGATGTTAGGATGCTCGCCATGATTCAACCCCTCTCGAGAGTTCGATACTTCCTGCGTAGTATCGAGGGACATTGTGATTCACGCATCCGCCGGGATCTTGGCCTCTGGTGGCGATGCGCCGATTGGTCCTGTTCGGGTACGACTCGGGACCCCGTAAAGGTGAGGCGAGATTAGGGATTTGCCGGCAATTTGCCAAGTGATTCAGTGGTGTTGCAGGCCTATAGTCCAATCGGATCAATGCCGGAGCCCGTCTCTGTGACAGCCGACGATTATTGCGCTGGCGAACTCCGGCGCTACGATCACGACCGCTACCTGACCTGCCTGTTCGCGCCGGAGGCGAAGCGGGCCCATCTTTTCGCGCTTTACGCCTTCAATCTCGAATTGGCCAAGACCGCCGAGATCGTCTCCGAGGAGATGCTGGGCGAAATCCGCCTGCAATGGTGGCGCGAGGCGCTGGAGGGCATCTACGCCGGCCGGCCGCGGCAGCACGCGGTGGTTGAGGCTTTGGCCTCTGCGGTCGCCGCCGGCGGCCTGACCCAGGCGCAACTGCTGCGGATCATCGATGCCCGGGCCTTCGATCTGGCGCAGCGTGCCCCCCGCGACCTCGCCGAACTGGAGAGCTATGCGGCGGACACGTCCGGCGCCTTGGTCCGGGCGGCGCTGACAATTCTGGGCAGCGCGGATTCCCGGCTCCAGGAGGCGGCCGGCAAGGTCGGGACAGCCTGGGCCCTGACCGGCCTGTTGCGGTCGGTGCCCTTTCATGCCCGTCAGAAAAGACTTTACCTGCCCCAGGACAGAATCGCGGCAAGCGGTCTGCGCCAAGGCGATCTCTTTGAATTGCGAAGCTCTCCGGCGCTGCAGCAGGTGGTGGCGGAAGTGGCGTCGCGCGCGGAACGAATCCTGGGAGAAGCCGAGGCGGCTGCCGTGCCGGGCCGCCGCGTCCTGCCGGCCTTCTTGACGGGAACCCTCTGCCGCCACGACCTGAAGCGCCTGGCGGCCGCCGGCCACGATCCCTTTGCCCCGCCGCTTCAAGCCCCGACGCCGGGGCGCGCCTGGCGTCTGACCTGGGCCAGCTTGCGCGGCCGTTTTTGAGACTCGCTACTCGGCCGCCTGAGCCTGGCCGCCGATCCAGGTCTCCAGGTCCGCCAGCGCGCGGCGGGACTGGGCCGGTTTGCGCTCGCGTTTCTTGAGCTTCTTGCCGTCGCCCGGCACCAGGGGCGGGAAGAGGCCGAAGTTCACGTTCATCGGCTGAAAGGTCTTGGCGTCGGCGCCGCCGGTAATATGGGCGAGGAGGGCGCCGTGCGCCGTTGTCGGGGGCGGGCAGAGGATCGCTTGCCCCAACTTTTCGGCGGCGGCGAAACGGCCGGCCATCAGGCCTACGGCGGCGGATTCGACGTAGCCTTCGACCCCGGTGATCTGGCCGGCGAAGCGCAGCCGCGGCTGGGCTTTGAGGCGCAGCGTTGCGTCCAGCAGATGGGGTGAGTTGATGAAGGTATTGCGGTGCAGGCCGCCGAGACGGGCGAACTCCGCCTGCTCCAGGCCCGGGATCATGCGGAAAATCCGGGTTTGTTCGCCGTACTTCAGCTTGGTCTGGAAACCCACGATGTTGTAGAGGCTGCCCAGGGCATTGTCCTGACGCAGTTGCACCACGGCATGGGGGCGAAGGGCACTGTTGGGGTTGGTCAGACCGACCGGTTTCATGGGGCCGTAGCGCAGGGTTTCCGGACCGCGCTCGGCCATCACCTCGATGGGCAGGCAGCCCTCGAAGTAGGGCGTGCTGCTCTCCCATTCCTTGAAGAGGGTCTTCTCGCCCTCCAGCAAGGCCTGGATGAAGCTCTGGTACTGGGCCTCGTCGAGCGGGCAGTTGATGTAGTCGGCACCATCGCCCTTGTCGTAGCGCGACTGGAACCAGGCCTTGCCGAAATCGATGGAATCCTTGTGGACGATCGGCGCGATGGCATCGAAAAAGGAGAGGTAGGCCTCGCCGCTCAGCGCGCCGATGGCATCTGAAAGGCGCGGCGACGTGAGCGGCCCTGTGGCCAGAATAACCGACTCCCAGCCATTTGGGGGCAGACCGGTCAATTCACCGCGCCGGATCTCGACCAGGGGGGCCGCCGTCAGCCGGGCGGTGACCTCAGCGGAAAAGGCGTCCCGGTCGACCGCGAGAGCGCCGCCGGCGGGGAGCCTATGAGCGTCCGCGGCGGCCATGATCAGGGAACCGAGGCGGCGCATCTCGGCATGGAGCAGGCCCACGGCATTGGATTCCGGGTCGTCGGAGCGGAAGGAATTGGAACAGACCAGCTCCGCCAAACCGTCGGTTTGATGCGCATCGGTGCCTTGTTCAGGGCGCATCTCGAGCAGCACCACAGGCACCCCGGCCCGGGCGATTTGCCAGGCGGCCTCGCTGCCGGCCAATCCGCCGCCCACTACGTAGATAGGATATTGTTCCAGGGGTCAGCGCCTCACAGCCACATTTCCGGTGTGCCGCCAGATTACCCTAAATGGGCGTCAGTCGCGCAGACTTTCCTCAATGGCGGAGGAGAGTTTTCCGGCTGCCGCCTGCAGCGCCGGCAAATGCTGCCGCGCCTGATCCAGGTTCATGCGCGCCTCCAGGGCATGCACGGCCAGGGCGGCGATGACCTTCTCCCGGTGATCGAAGACCGGAACCGCCAAGCCCGCCAATCCCAGGGCATATTCCTGGTTGTTGGTGGCATAGCCCTGTTCGCGGACCCGCAGCAGTTCTTCTTCCAGGAGCTTGGGGTCGACCAGGGTGGTCGGGGTATAGCGCTTGAGCGGCGGGGCGGAGAGCAGGTGGTGGCGCTGCCGCGTGGTGAGATAAGCCAGCAGCACCTTGCCGTTGGCCGTGCAGTGGGCCGGCAGGCGGCTGCCCGCCTGGAACTGAACCCGCAGCAGCCAGTCATTCTCGACCCGATCCAGGTAGACAATATCGCGGCCGTCGAGCAGCGCGATGTTACAGGTCTCGCCGATTTCGCTGACCAGCCCTTCCAAAATGCTGTGGATGCTGCCGATCTGATGGGACATGGAGAGGGTCCCCAGAGCCATCCGGCGCAGCCGTGGACCGATGGTGTAGCGGTCCCGCAGCGGCTCGCGCTGCAGCAGACCGATTTCTTCGAGCTGGCGGGCCACCCGGTGGACGGTCTGCCGGGCCATGCCCGCCCGGGCCGCCATATCGGTCAGACTGACCGGGTGTTGATCCTCGACCACCAGTTCGACCAAAACCATGGCTTTCTGTAAGGCGGTGTTCCGATCCTGTACGGAACTAGTTTCGGTTGTTTCATTCATTTCTTTTTCGCGTGCCCTGGTGGTTGTCTTCTTTTTATTTATACACCTAAGGTGAGTTCTCTCTTTTGTTAGAGAGAAACCTTAGGATCAAACAGTAAACGATTCGATATCAAAATGATACATTCCCCCGGGGGGAAGGTTTGCAAATACTTAGAACTAAATTTTCGTGACACAGTGTCTCAATTTATGCGACACTAACTGTGCTTATCTGCCGGGCTGAAGGCGCCTTTCCGCATGGAAAACGCTATCTCGACGCTGACAACGCGCGCGGTCGCTATTATGGTGCTGCAGCCTTTTAAAAGCCATCCGCTTCAAAGCGGAATGGTTTTCATAAGGATAGAAACGGGTGATCCGACGCTGCTTCAGGGTAGGGCCCCCGCCAACAAAAAAAGGACATAGGGAGGTTACCGAATGAATTCCTGGAATACTTTTGGCCTGCGGCTGAGCGCCGCTGCGTTGGGCGCCCTGGTGGCGCTGCCGGCTTTGGCGGCGGAAGACACGCTGCCGGACATGATGGAAAAACCGGACGGTTTCCCCGCCCGGACCTTGACCATGGTTGTGCCCTACGGCCCGGGCGGCGGTTCGGGCCAGGTCGCGGCCGCGATGGCGCAGGCGGTCACCGAGTTGACCGGCGTCGGCATCAACCGGGACCACAAGCCGGGCGGCAGCGGCATGGTCGGTTTGACCGCCTATATGCCCACCCCGGCTGACGGCTACACCGTTCTGGAGCACATTGACGATGCGACCAGTGCTTACGCCTCCGGCTCCAGCAAGGTGAACCCGGCGGAAGACTTGATCCCGCTGGTCACCTCGCAAATCACTTTCAGCCAGATCTATATCCGGTCCAACGAAGACCGCTACACCGATTGGGAATCCTTCGTCGCCTATGCCAAGTCGCAGGGCGGCAAGGCGACCATCGCCAACGTGTCGCGGGAAGGCTCCATGGAACGTTTGAATCTCAAGTTCACCATGGATCACTTCGGCTTCGACATGCAGCAGATCAGCTTCGACAAGGGCGGCCCGCGCTATGCGGCCCTCAAGGGCGGTCAGGTGGATGCCCTGTTCGAGCAGCCCGGCGACGTCCGCGGCTTCCTGGACAGCGGCGACTTCAAGCCGATCCTCACGCTGCTGAAGGAACGTCCCTCGGCATTCCCGGACGTTCCCTCGATGACGGATGTGGGTCTCACCTTCGAGCCCCTGTTCCGCTACCGCGGTTTCTATGTGAAAAAGGGCATCCCCGAGGATCGCCTGAAGTGGCTGCAGTGGGCGTTCCAGAAGGCCTTTTTCCAGCCCAGCTATCAGGCCTACAACGAAAAGAAGTTCATGAACCTGATCGACAGTTTCCGCGATACCGAAGGGTCCAAAGAACTGATCAACGCAACGGCAAATATCTATCGGGACACTTACAAGAAGATGGGCATCCTGAAAGAGTAATCCTGTTGCAGCGCCGCCTTGGCGCTTGAGACATCCCGGTCCGGATCCGTCCGGGCCGGGATCGTTATAAGGACAGAGTTATGAAAAGGCTGCAGGGCCGCCAAGTCGTGGAGATCGCCTTCTGGTTTATCTTCGCGGTGCTGGCATATTATTTCAGTTTCTCCTTCGACCGGGAAATCGAGATTTATCGCTTCGGCGCATCCGGCTGGCCGCGGGTGATCATTGTCGGCATTTTCGTGGTGACCCTCTGCCTGCTGCTGCAGCAACTGCGCAGCAAATCGGGCGGAACGGAGGCGGAGAAAGAGCCGGGCACGGCGCCCGAGCAGAGTGAAGAGGGCGAAAAGTCCTCGGCGGCGCAGGTCGCCGCTGCGCTCGTGACGCCAGTCATCTTTGCGGTGATCCTGCCCTATACCGGCTTTTACGTGACGACGCCGTTTTTTGTTCTGGCCTTTCTGGTGATCACCGGCGAGCGCCGTCCGGCCTTTCTCGTCGCGGTACCCTTGGCGATCAGCGTGGTGCTGATCCTGTTCTTTACGAGAGTGTTCTATGTGGGCCTGCCGGTCGGCTACTGGCATCCCTTCTATGACATCAGCAACTGGCTCATCACCGTTATTCAGTAGCGGCGCGGGACTTCTCGGGGAAATCGTAAGGCTATGGAAAACTTCATCAACGGCACCCTGCTGCTGTTCGGCAACCCCACCAGTGTCCTGATCTTTGCCGGTGGTCTGCTGGGCGGCATGTTCTTCGGTGCCGTGCCGGGGGTCAGCATGCTGACGCTGGCGGCGATCCTGCTGCCCTTCACCGGAAACCTGACCGCCACCGATGCGATCATGCTTTTCTCGGTGATCTACTGCAGCGGCGTATTCGGCGTCGCGATCACGGCGATCCTGTTCAACATACCGGGCGCGCCGGAGAACGCGCCCACCGCCTTCGACG
>CAJHXM010000188.1_pt1 | contig 12498 bp, 12 predicted proteins | sample 9198461 | NCBI WGS metagenome assembly CAJHXM01 (sample SAMEA7708299, study PRJEB35096) | sediment metagenome | biome: marine neritic benthic zone biome [ENVO:01000025]; feature: sediment [ENVO:00002007]; material: shallow marine sediment [ENVO:03000034] sea grass bed [ENVO_01000059] ...
CCCTGTATTCCGGCACCGGCCTCGGCGTGCCCCATAACCTCATCGGCTGCCCGCACAACGAATCCCTCGGCCTCCAGCGCTGTCATGATCCCGCGCAGAAGGCCATCGTCCCCCAGGCTGTGGGCACCGATTCTGGTCAAAAACTTGAGGCTTCGGAAATCCGGCCGCAGCTCGCTCAACCCGGGCCGTTTGACCGGCCCCACCATGACCAGCTCTTTAACCCCCGCGGACTTCAGGTGCGCTAAGGCGTCCCCTGCGGCGCCCAATCGGACCCAGACGTGTTCCGTTTCCACCACCGTGGCGGGATCGGTGTGCCCTTCGAAAGCCACCACAAAGAATTCGCGCTGCAGCGCCCGGCAGCGCTCCACCATGCGCAGTGGCAGTTCGCCACCCCCTGCAAGGATACCCAGCTTACCGAACATATTACTTAGGGTGTAACAGCGAGCGGCCAGTCTTATGGCTGACGAAGTCAACCATTGCGCGGACGACTTCGACGTCGCTGAATTCAGCCGCGACGGCATCGATGCGTGCCGACAGCGCCTCTGCGGATTCAAAGAGGACCTCATAGGCTGCCTGGATCTTCTTTATATCGGCCCGCGCCATGCCGCTGCGCTTCAAGCCGACCAGGTTTAGGCCCTGAAGCCGGCCCCGTTCCCCCACCGCCAATCCAAAGGGAATAACGTCATGCTCAATGCCGGTCATTCCGCCGATCATGGCGTTGCGCCCGATGCGCACAAACTGATGAACAGCAGACAACCCACCGATGATCGCACCGTCTCCGACCTGGACGTGGCCGGCAAGGGTTGCGTTGTTGGCCAGGATGACACCATTGCCGACCACGCAGTCATGCGCTACGTGGGCGCCCATCATAAAGAGGCCGCCATTGCCCACCTGGGTCAGCATGCCGCCCCCCTCGGTACCGGGGTTCATCGTGACATACTCGCGGATGACATTCTTGGCGCCGATCTCGAGGCGCGAGGCTTCGCCTTTGTATTTCATATCTTGCGGCCGGTGCCCGATCGACGCAAAGGGGAAAATCTCGCAGTGAGCCCCGATCCTGGTCCTGCCCTCGATCACGACATGACTGTGCGCAATGACCCCTTCGCCCAGTTCCACCTGGTCTCCGATAACACAAAAGGGTCCGATACGGCAGGAGTCGCCCAGTTTGGCGTCAGCACCGACGACCGCGGTCGAATGGATTTCGGCCATTAATCGTCCATGATCATGGCGGAAAAGGTAGCCTGCGCCACCAGTACACCTTCCACCTTGGCCTCGCCGCTAAATTTCCAAACGTTACCCCGGCTGCGCAGTTTGGCCACGTGGATCTTCAGCCGGGCGCCCGGGAAGACCGGCTTGCGAAAACGCGCCTGATCGATGGTCATGAAATAGACCAGCTTGCCCGCCGCCGAGCCCTCCAGCGTTTCCACCACCAAGACGGCGGCGGTCTGGGCCATGGCCTCCACAATCAGGACGCCCGGCATGACCGGCTGACGCGGGAAATGTCCCTGGAAATAGGGTTCGTTGATGGTGACGTTCTTGATGCCGACCGCGCTGCCGTCGGCGATCACATCCTGCACCTGATCGATCATGAGAAAAGGATAGCGGTGCGGGATCATTTTCATGATCTCCATGATATCCACCGTCCGGCCCGATGCGTCTTTAGTCCGTTCCTCGGTCATCCCTTTTTGCCCTTAGCCTTCAGCTGGCGGTTCCAAATAGATACCAGCCGAAAATAATCCCGGAGGAGAATCGCCGGGATACCGCCGACGGTCTGCCCCGCGGGAACATCCCGCATTACAGCCGATGCCGCCGCAACCTTTGCCCCCGTCTCCAAAGACAAGTGGCCGCCAACGCCGGCCTGCCCGCCAATTGCCACGTAATCTCCCAGCCGGCTGCTGCCCGCGATCCCACTCTGAGCCACCAGGACACAACCCTGGCCGGTCACGACGTTGTGCCCGATCTGCACCAGATTATCAATCCTGGTGCCCGCGCCGATCACCGTGTCCGGACCGGCCCCCCGGTCGACGGTCGAATTCGCACCCAGCTCGACCCCATCTTCCAAGATCACCCTGCCGAGCTGCGGCACGTCCAGATAGCCGTCCGGATCCATGGCAAAGCCGAAGCCACGGGTCCCAACCCGGGCGCCGGCGTGGATTTGACAGTGTGATCCCACCAGACAGTGGCTGAGCGTCACATTGGCGCCCACGACCGTCCGGGCACCGACCGAGACACCTTGTTCGATCGTCACATTGGACCCGATGACACAGCCCTCACCGATCTCCACTTCCGGGCCCAGAACCGTGTTTGCCCCCACCGAGACGCCTGAGCCGATTCGGGCAGTATCATCGATTACGGCCGAGGCGTGAATGCCGCCCTCGGCTGCCGGGGCGGGATAAAAGGCCGCCGCAATGCGGGCATAAGCGCTATAGGGCCTTTGGCTCAACAGCAAGGCCATGCCGGCCGGGGCGCGCTCGGCATACTGCGCCTCCACGATGCAGGCCCCGGCTTTCGAGGCGAGAAATTGGGGCAGATAGCGCTTGTTGTCCAAAAAGCTGACCATCTGAGGGCCTGCCTGATCCAGCGCCGCGACATCCTGGAAGACCTGTTCCGGGTCGCTGTTCGGCGACAGTTCGGCCCCGGCAAGCCCTGCCAAATCCCGAAGGGTGAAGGGACCTGCCCGTTGGAAAAATCGTGGATCGGCCATGGGATCTCTCATTCCACCGGTGCGGGAGGACTGACTTCGGGCAAATTGCTATTCAGGCGTGCCAAGGCTTCTTCCGTGATTTCCAGATCCGGCTTGACCAGGACCACCGTCGACTTCGCCAAAAGCAGATCGAGCCCCTTCTCGGACGCGATTTCCTGTGACACCCGGATCAGCACCTGCTGCACCTGCGACATCCCCTGGCCAAACAACCTGTCGAGTTCCTTTTTGCGCTCCTGGAATTTTCTTTGCAACTCCGCAGCACGCTTCTCCAGCTCACTGCGCCGCTGGCTATAGAATTCAGGCGTCAGCGTTGTGCGTTGCCGAGACAGCGACAAATCGTCTTCCCGGAATATTTCTTCCTGTTGGCGCAGTTCGGCCTGATAGTCGTCCCTTAGCGCCTCGATCTGGCTGGATAGCGTCTGCACCGCGATCGATTCTCGCAAAATACGCTGCATATCGATCACGCCAATCTTGGGGCTGCGCACCTCTTGAGCTTCGGCGCTCGAGAGGTGGCCGCCACCTATTAGGAGAAGAACAAAAACAAGTGCGCCGATCCGCACTGGACGGAGCCCAAGCGCGAACATGGCCTCAGAACTGAGTGCCGAAGCTAAAACTCAACAGTTCCGTCTCGTCGAAGTCTTCTTTGACAACGGCAAAACCAAGGTCGACGATCACCGGCCCAAAGGGAGAATTCCAGGACATGCCGACCCCGACCGTCACCCGCGGGTCGGATGAGTCGTTGAGCACGACGCCGCCCCCGTCGATATCCCAGACAGAAGCCACGTCCACAAAGGCCCGGCCCCGGACATCCAGATCTTCCGGAAGGCCCGACGGAAAGCTCATTTCCAACGTGCCGGTATAGAAGTTCTTGCCGCCCAAGGCGTCGCTGGTGGTCGCGTCGCGCGGGCCGATACCGGCAAATTCAAATCCGCGCGGGTTGTTGCCACCGAAGAAGAACCGATCGGACACACGGGTGTCCTCACCAAGACCGGTGATGTTACCGACCTCAGCACGTACCGAGAAGGTCCAGTCGTCTTCGACGGTGTAATAGTAACTGCCGCCCAGACGGTTGCTGGCATAGAACACATCGCCGCCCAGACCCGCCACCTCATTCTGCAAGCGAACGACATAGCCCTCGCGGGTATCGAATCGCGAGTCCCGGGTGTCATAGGTCAGCTCGCTGCTGAGGGTAGAGCGATAAGTCACTCCTTGTTCGCTCTGAACCAGGATCGAGTCATTCGAATCCACATCCGACAACTTCCGGCGTTCAAAACCATAGCGGATGACCTGGCGAAAATTCTCCAAGATGTCATAGCCGGCGCGCAAAGAGCCGCCGATCCGCTCCAACTCGAATGAACTTTCATCCTGCTCGCTGGTGATGCGAAAAGCATCGAAACCCGCCGCCAGATTCCGGTCCAGGAAATAGGGCTCGGTGAACCCGAAATCGATCTCAGTCGCCTCGCCAGCCAGAGTAAAATTCAAGCGCAGGTCCTGTCCCTTACCCAGCAGATTGCGCTCCCGGATGCCAATGTTGCCGATCGGGCCCGCTTGCGAGGAGAAGCCGGCACCGAAGGTAAGATCCCCCGTTGACTGTTCCTCCACCGCCACCTTGACGATCGTGCGGTCGGGCGTGCTCCCCGGTTCGTTTTCAAGCTCCACTGTCTTAAAGAAACCGAGATTCTGAATCCTCGCCCGCGAGCGGCGCAGTTTGGAGGAGTTAAAGGCATCGCCTTCGACCAGCCGAAACTCCCGCCGAATAACCTTGTCCTGGGTCCGTTCGTTGCCCTCGATGTCGATGCGTTCGACATAGACTTTCGGCCCCTCCTGAATCTCAAAGGTGATGCCGAGGGTCAGGTTTTCCTTATCGCGTTCTGCGCGCGGGCGCACGTCAACAAAGGCATAGCCCAGGTTCCCGACCGCATCGGTTAGTTCCTCGACCGACTCTTCGATCTCGCTGGCATCGTACCAGTCGCCTTCAAAAGTCGTCAGTTCGCCACGCAGGGTTTCGGGCTCCAAATTGCGCAAGGTCGTGGTCAGGTCGATGGGCCCAAAACGATAGCGCTCGCCCTCCCGGACGGTGAAAGTCACGATGAAGCTTTCCCGGTCGTCGGTCAGTTCCGCCACGACCGAGTCTACTTGAAAGTCGGCATAGCCTTCGCTCAGGTAAAAGCGCCGCAGCAGTTCACGGTCAAAGGTTAGACGGTCCGGATCGTAGGTGTCGGTCGAGGAAAGAAAATTCCAGAATGAGTATTCCGCGGTCGAGATCTCATCACGCAGCGATCCGTCGGAAAAGGCTTCGTTGCCGATGAAGTTGATGGCCCGGATTGTGGTGAGCGGTCCTTCGTTTATTTCAAACGCGAGATCGACGCGGTTCTGTTCCAGCTGAATGACTTTGGGTTCGACGGTTGCCGCGAAACGGCCGCTGCGCCGGTAGATTTCCAAAATCCGCTGGGCATCGCTTTGGGCCTTGGTGCGGGTAAAAACGACGCGGGGCCGCAGCTCAACCTCTGCCGCCAGGGTGTCGTTGTCGATCCGATCATTGCCCTCAAAGGCGACACGGTTGATGATCGGATTTTCCACCACCACCACCACCAGCGTATTGCCTTCGCGCCGCAGGGTGACGTCCGCAAACAATCCGGTTGAAAAAATCCCTTTCAATGAGCGATCCAGCCGTGCCGGATCGAACTGATCGCCAGGGCGCACCAGCATATAGGACCGGACGGTTTCGTCTTCGATCCGCTGAGTACCCTCGACCTTGATATCTTGAATGGTGCCGCCGCCCAGAATCGACTGCGAGACGGCGGGGTTTGCCACGGCAGTGCAGATCAGCAACAGCCACGCAAGCGCAAGTGTTCTAATTCGCCCGCGAATCACCCTATCCCCCCAAGTAGACTGCCTCTAGCTTACGAGATTCTTCATAAAGTCAAAGAGCCCGATTCGCCCAAGGTCGTTGTAGGTTACAAAAAGCACCAGCCCCAGCACTAATGCAAGGCCGATGCGGAAGCTGTATTCCTGCGCCCTTTCACCCAGCGGCCGCCCGATAACGGCTTCGATTGCATAGAACAGCAAATGGCCGCCGTCGAGCATCGGTATCGGAAAGAGGTTGATCATCCCCAGATTGATCGACAGCAGCGCCATGAAACCGATCATCGCCCCGATGCCATAGTTCGCAACTTCACCCGAAATCTGCGCGATGCCAATGGGACCTGCCAGCCCATCGGCGCTCAGCGTCCCCGTGATGATCTTGCCGATGTAGGTCAGGGCATTCCAGGTCAGGGAGACGGTGTCCTTACAGGCCTGCCAGAAGGCCGTGAAGGGCCCGTGTTTGACGAATTCAAATCCGGCGCGGGAAACCCCCAGACGACCGACTTTCTGAGTGCCGCCCAGATTGTCCTCAATCTCCACAAAGGACGGTGTGACGGCAAGAACGACCTCGCGGCCCTCCCGCAGCACCGTGACCTGCATCTCCTGATCCGGCCGGATCATGACATAGCGCTGCATCTCCTCGAAGCGCTCAATCTCCCCGCCATCGATGTTGATCACCCGGTCGCCGGGCAGGAAACCGGCTGCTTCCGCCGCCGAGCCTGGCAAGACCTCGCCGACAACCGCCGGCGTAAAGGACTGGCCGATCGTGGCGAACTGCGCGGTCAGCAGTACAATGGCGAAGATGAAATTCGCCGCCGGGCCGGCCACCACGATCCAGGCTCTCTGGTCCAGCCGTTTGGTGTGAAAGGCGACCTTGCGCTCCTCTTCCGTCATGGCCGCCGTGGCGGCCTCCGAGCCGGGCGCCGAGGCCGCGTTGGCATCGCCGAACATCTTCACGTAGCCGCCCAGCGGAATCAGACTGATTTTCCAGCGGGTCTGCGCTTTGTCGTTCCAGCCAAACAGTTCCGGACCGAAGCCGATGGAAAACACCTCCACCCGCACACCGTTACGCCGGGCGACGAGGTAGTGGCCCATCTCATGAACAAAGACCAAAATCGTCAGAACGATCAGGAAAGGCACAATCGTGTTGAGGAAAACGTCAAACAAAGCCATTCAGCGGGTTACCTATGCAAAAAGTCCAGAGGGCGCGAGCCCCAGGATGTGACGCCTTTCCCAGGTCAAATCTGCGCGATGCGATCCCCAGCAGGACCGCCGATTTGACAGACGTCTGAATAATACAATTTCGCTGGTTATTAAAGGATTTAGGCCCGAAGCGCCGTCTTTGCGGCCAGTTCGCCGGCGCAGCGCCGGGCCTCGGCATCAATCGCCACGACATCGCTTATATTAGCGATTTCGCTATGGTCGGATTGATTGAGCGTCTCTTCAACCAGACCGGCAATATCCAAGAAACCCAGGGACTTGGCCAGGAAGGCTTCGACGGCCACCTCGTTGGCCGCATTCAAGATAATGGGGGCCGAGCCGCCGGCCTCCAGCGCCTGACGGGCCAATCGAAGTGCAGGAAACCGTGTTAAATCAGGGGCTTCGAATGTGAGCTTGCCAATTTCCACCAAATCCAGGGTTTCAACCGGTGCCGTCATGCGCTCAGGCCAGGCCAAGGCATAAGCGATCGGCGTTCGCATGTCGGGCTGCCCCAGTTGTGCCAAAACCGACCCATCCACATAGGCGACCATGGAATGAATCACCGATTCCGGATGCACCAGAATCTCGATCTGCCGGCCCGGCATGTCAAAAAGATGATGGGCCTCGATCAATTCCAGGCCCTTGTTCATCATGGTCGCCGAGTCCACGGAGATCTTGGCCCCCATGTCCCAATTGGGGTGAGCCACGGCCTGTTCCGGGGTCATGCCGGCCATCTCCGCCAGGCTTCGGGTCCGGAAGGGCCCGCCGGAAGCGGTCAGGATAATGCGCTCGACCGCTTCGGGGCGCTTGGTCTCCAAGACCTGGAAAATCGCATTGTGCTCCGAATCCACCGGCAGCAGCCGGGCACCGTGCTGCGCCACTTCGGCGGTCATCAGGCCGCCGGCACAAACCAGGGTCTCTTTGTTGGCCAGTCCGACAACGGCACCCCGGCGCACCGCAGCGAGAGTCGAAGGCAACCCGGCCGCCCCGACGATAGCCGCCATCAGCCAGTCCGACTCGCGTTCCGCCGCCTCTACCACGGCCGCGGGACCGGCGGCCGCCTCGATGCCTGTCCCGGACAGGGCTTCTTTGAGGGCGCCATAGCAGCTTTCGTCCGCCACCACGGCGAGCTTGGCGCCCAGGCGGCGTGCCTGATCCGCGAGGCTCTCGACCGAGCTGTTGGCGGTCAGGGCTTCCACCTGGAAGGCCCCGGGATGGCGCTCGATCAAGTCGATGGTGTTGCTGCCGACAGAGCCCGTCGACCCCAAGATCGAGACTCTCCGCCTGGCACCGTTCGCTGCCGATAGTCCGGCTGACATCTAGTACAATCCTTCCGACACACTCAGATACGCGAACAGCGCCATGCTTGCTGACAAGAGACCGTCCGCGCGATCCAAAACGCCCCCATGGCCGGGTATCAGGTTGCTCGAATCTTTGACCCCAAAGCGCCGCTTGAGCGCGGATTCGAACAGATCGCCCGCCTGAGCGACCACCGCCAGTATAGCGCCGAACAGGGCATAATTGAAAAGATTGCTGTAGCCGAAAGCCGCCAGGACTGCCCAGCTTGCGATTGCCGCCGCCAAAACCCCGCCGCAGAGCCCGGACCAGGTCTTCTTGGGGCTGATCCGCGGTGCCAACTTGGGGCCGCCTAGGGTCTTGCCGACGAAGTAGGCGCCGATGTCCGTGGCCCAGACCGCTGCGACCAGCCAGAAAATCACCGCCAGACCATCGTCGGGGCGCTGCCGCAGCATGATAAAAGCCATACAGCAAAAGGGGATATAGAAGGCACCCGCTGCCGACCAAAGGGATGACGAGGGGAACATCACCCCTTCATCCCGTCGAACAGCCAACAATCCGATAACCGCGCAGACAACCAGCAAATGCCAAGCAGAAAAGGTCTGCTGTGCGTATCCCAATGCAATCAATATTAGCGTTGCCGCAACCGTGAAGACCAGCACGAGTCCCAGCGGCCCTGTCTTTCCCTCACCGCAAATCCGCACCCATTCCCAGACCATCAAGCCGCCGGCCAGGATGATCAGGATGTCGCTGTAGGGTGAGCCGAAATAAAGCGCGGCCAGGACCGGCGGCGCCAGGACCAGGGCCGAGACGACCCTTAGCCCGAGGCGGCCGGATTTATTGGGTGCTGGCTGTTGCGCCATAGCGCCGGTCACGCCGCTGAAATTCCTGGATCGCCGCGATCAAGTCTTCCTTGCCGAAATCGGGCCAGAGCTTGTCGACGAAAATGAACTCGCTGTAGGCGGCCTGCCAGAGCAGGAAATTGCTGATGCGCTGCTCGCCGCTGGTGCGGATCATCAAATCCGGATCCGGCAGGCCAGCGGTAAAAAGCGCCTCTGTGAAGCTTTCCTCGGTAATCTCCTCAGCCTGCAGCCGGCCCTCGGCGACCGCTCGCGCCAGGCGCCTGGCCGCCGAGACGATCTCCTGCCGTCCGCCGTAGCTGAGGGCCACGGTCAGGTTCAGGCGCGCGCCGCCCGCGGTCAGGTCCTCCGCATCGCTCAGCTGCCGGGCCACGTCGGGCGGCAGTTTGTCCCGCTCGCCGATGATGCGCAGACGGATGCCGTTCTTGTGGAAATCGGCGATCTCGCTTTGCAGATAGCGCCGCAGGAGCCCCATCAGGTCGTCGACTTCCGTCATGGGGCGGCGCCAGTTCTCCGAGGAAAACCCGAAAAGTGTCACATAGGGGATGCCCAGTTCGATGGCGCCCTTGATCGTGCGCCGCACCGCCTCCGCCCCCTGACGGTGGCCCAGGGTCCGCGGCATGCCCCGCTCCCGGGCCCAGCGCCCGTTGCCGTCCATGATGATGGCAACATGGGCCGGCGGACTGCCGTTTAACGGGGACCCCATCAATTAGACCTGCAGGATTTCTTCGTCTTTCTGGGCCGCAACTTCGTCGATCTTCTTGGTGTGCGCGTCGGTCATGGACTGGATTTCATCGGCCCAGAGGTGATGCTCGTCCTGAGAAATCTCGTGGTCCTTTTCCATTTTCTTGAGCATTTCCATACCGTCCCGGCGGACGTTGCGCACCGCCACCCGCGCCTGCTCGGCGTATTTGTGCGCAATCTTCGTAAGTTCTATACGCCGTTCCTCCGACAGGGGCGGGATCGGCACCCGCACCAGTTGGCCGTCATTGACCGGGTTGAGGCCCAGGCCGGAATCCCGGATGGCTTTTTCCACCGCCCCCATCAGCGACTTGTCCCAGACTTGAACCGAGACCATCCGCGGCTCCGGCACCGAGATGCTGCCGACCTGGTTCATCGGCACCGTACCGCCATAGGCCTCCACGGTGATCGGCTCCAGCAGACCGACCGAGGCCCGGCCGGTTCTGAGACCGGCGAACTCTCTGTGCAGAGCGTCGATTGCGCCGTCCATGCGCCGCTTGATGTCCCTAAGATCTGGGTCAGCCATGGGTCCGTTTCCTCCCTCAGCTTTTCTTGTTTTCTATTCGGGGCAGCTATCCTGCACCATCGTATAACGACCGCCACCGCAAAGCACCTCGGCAAAGGCGCCGGGTTGATAGATCGAAAAGACTAGAATTGGAATGCGCTTATTTCGTGCCAAATCTATGGCGGAGTGGTCCATGACGGCCAGATCCTTGATCAGCACGTCGCGATAGGTCAGGCAGTCATAGCGCTTCGCATCCGGTACCTGCACGGGATCGGCGTCATAGACCCCATCGACCTTGGTCCCCTTCAGCAGCAGGTCGCAGCCCATTTCGCTGGCCCTCAGGGCCGCGGCGCTGTCGGTGGTAAAATAGGGATTGCCGGTGCCGGCCCCGAAAATCACGATCCGGCCCTTTGCCATGTGGCGCAGCGCGCGCCGGCGGATATAGGGCTCGGCGACGGTCGACATAGGAATGGCAGACTGGACCCGAGTATCCATGCCCAGGCTCTCCAGCGCGTTCTGCAGGGCCAGCGCGTTGATCACCGTGGCCAGCATGCCCATGTAGTCGGCGCTCGCCCGCTCCATCCCGGCCGATGCTCCGGAAATACCGCGGAAAATATTGCCGCCGCCCACCACCACGCAGATCTCGACGCCCATCTTATGGACGGCGTGAATGTCCTGCACGATCTGCTGCACCATCTCCAGTTCCAGGCCGAATTCCTGTTTGCCCATCAGGGCTTCGCCGGAGATCTTCAGCAGAACACGCTTATAGAGAGGGCTGGTCATTGTGGTTCGGGCACTCCCTTATGATCAGACATTTTTCCGCGGCGCGGGACGCGCGCCGGCGGTATCATACACGATTCGCCGGCCGTTCAGCCCTTCAGGGTTGCGGCCACCTCGGCGGCAAAGTCCTCTTCCTCGCGCTCAATGCCTTCGCCCAGGACAAAGCACTCGAAGCCGGCAACCTTGACTTCGCTGCCCAGCTCCTTGGAACTGTTTTCCAGAACCTGGCGGACCTTGTTTTCGCCGTCGATGACATAGGTCTGCTCCAGCAGGCAGACTTCCTCATAGTACTTGCGCAGGCGGCCCTCGACCATCTTGGCGATGATCTCCTCGGGCTTGCCGCTGGCGCGAGCCTGCTCGCTCAAGACATCGCGCTCCCGGTCCAGCAGCGACGCGTCGACGCCGTCTTTATCGATCGCCTGAGGACGCGCCGCCGCCACATGCATCGCCAACTGGCGGCCCAGCGCGCCGGTATCGGCTGCCGTCTCCACACCCACCAGCACCCCGATCTTGCCGAGGTCAGGCGCGACCTGATTGTGCACATAGGACGCGACGTTGCCCTGCCCCACGTCGACAACGGCGACGCGGCGCAGGTTCATGTTCTCGCCAATGGTCGCCACCATCTGGGTAAGCTTGTCCGCAACCGTACCGCCGCCGGGATAGGTGGCCGCTTTCAACTGCTCCAGATCGCCACCGGACTCCAGGGCGAGCTGCGCTACCGTCCGCACGAAATTCTGGAAATCCTCATTGCGCCCGACGAAATCGGTTTCCGCATTAACCTCCACGACGGCGCCGCGATTGTCCTGCGTCGCGACACCGATCAAGCCCTCCGCCGCCGTCCGGCCCGCCTTCTTGGCGGCGGCCGCGAGGCCTTTCTTGCGCAGCCAATCCTGCGCCGCCTCCAGGTCTCCGGCGGTTTCCGTCAGGGCCTTTTTGCAGTCCATCATACCGGCACCAGAGGATACGCGCAGCTGTTTGACGAGCGCGGCGGTAATTTCGGCCATCACTTATTTCCTTTAGCTAGCTTCATTCAATCAATCGGAGCGGTGCGTAACAGCACCTTCCGGCAGCGGGAACCGCTGTCCCCACCCCGCTCATTCTGCCGTCAGCTGGCGGCCGGCTGGTCTTTTGCCGGTGTCTCGGCTTCCCCAGCTGCGGCTTCCCCAGTTGCGGCTTCCCCCGCTGCGGCTTCCGCCGTCGCGGCCTCGGCTGCCGGGGTTTCGGCGGCGGCTTCAGCCGCAGGCGCCGCTGACGCCTCCTCCGCTGCGGCCGCTTCGGCCAATTCAGGCAGGACTTCCTGCGGCGCTTCTGCCGCCTCGCCGGCGTCTCCGCCGCTGTCCGTCAGCTCCGCCTGAATGCCGTCAAGCACCGCATCGGCAATCAAATCGCAATAGAGGCTGATGGCCCGGATCGCGTCATCGTTGCCTGGAATGGGGAAGGCCACGCCCGCGGGGTTGGAATTGGAATCCAGGACCGCAATCACCGGGATATTCAGATTGCCGGCTTCCGAAATGGCAATGTGTTCCTTGTTGGTGTCGATCACCACA
>CAJHXM010000067.1_pt1 | contig 12467 bp, 12 predicted proteins | sample 9198461 | NCBI WGS metagenome assembly CAJHXM01 (sample SAMEA7708299, study PRJEB35096) | sediment metagenome | biome: marine neritic benthic zone biome [ENVO:01000025]; feature: sediment [ENVO:00002007]; material: shallow marine sediment [ENVO:03000034] sea grass bed [ENVO_01000059] ...
CCCGGCCGGGTGCCGCTTGAACTGATCGAGGTACAAACCGGTGTCTATCTCGGCGAAGACGATATCGTCCGCTATGAGGACAGTTACGGCCGTGTGCCGGAAGCGGAGGACACGGTTGCGGCACCCGCATCGAAGGCAGCAACGAACGCCGCATAGTTGCGGCGCAGTTCGTGTATTCTACAGATAAATCAGATACTTAAAGGATCCTGCCCGCTTGCGGCGCAGGGCCATTGAGGCTATTGAGCGGCGCTCACGGTCGCAATGGGCGTGCGCGGCTTCAGCACCCGCACGTTGGTGCCTTCGGCCTGTTGCCAGTGAAGGTCAATTCCCTTCTCTCTGAGAAAGGCCTCGGCAGCGGCGCGCGCGGACCCATGGCTATCTTCAAATCCCTGCGCGAAAAAGCGGCCGCCCTGATCATAAGACACCGTCCAGCGATAGCCCGGTGCGCCCAGCAAATCGCCCGGCTTCGGTTCGTCCCGCCAAGGCTCGATCAGGATATTGTGCTTCTTCACCGCATCGCTCCGCTTCGACCTAACGCTGGGCGGGTTTAGCACAAAGTTTGCCGAGTCGTCTGTGGCGCTTTCGGGGTATTTCGGGGGGATCTTGCCCAGCTTGAAAGCCACTTTAAGCATGGTTCAGGAGTCCTCTGTCGCACATTTGTTATTCTCGGTCCCGCGGAGTTCATTTGAAGAATTCTCATTCAGGGACGCTGAGTCTGCGCCCTAAGAGTCAAAAAATGGTTAACGCGCCTTAACGAGACTAAGTTACGAAAAATCACATGCAATTTTACGTCAAGTTTACCCAATTTCCCGATTATAAGCCTGAAATCTCCTGCGAATGCGGGCAGGAGCCACCTTTAAGCTGTTGAGTTGCCAGGAAATCGAGGCCAAGCGTTATGAAGAACATGTTGGATCCAAAGGATCTGAAACTCATCGTCGCCCTGCTACTGATTGGGATTCTCTCGATCGGGACCTGTTTCTACGGGGCGCGAAACTATGAAGAGTCTATGCTTCGGAATCGGGCCGAATTCGAAGCCACCCATTGGGCCGGCTTTCTGCAGGCCCGTCTCTCCAATCTTCCGGGCATCCTGACCACAGGCAGCATCACTGCGGCCGACGAGGAGTTGCTTGCCTTTGCCTCCGAAGCGGGCGGCATCTTCCGTTACAAGATTTTTGACGCAGACGGCATGATCATCGCGGCTTCCAGAAAAGAGGATCTGGGCACGATCAACAGCAAACCCTACTTTGCAGATGTGGTCCAGAAAGGCGGCAATTTCACGAAGGTCGTGGTCAAGGACATTAGCGACGTCGAGGGCATCAATCAGCGCGTTCTTGAGACCTCCGACATCACGGCCGACGACCTTGCCGGCAAGGCGACCGTAAGTGAGGTCTACGTGCCCTTTATGAAGAATGGAACCTTCCTGGGCGCGGTTGAGATCTATATGGACGGAACTGAACTGGCGGCTCATCTCAGGGCACAGAGCGACAAGGCGATCATCGCCCTGACCGTCGTCTTGGCGATCATGGGGCTTTGCTTCGCCTACTTCATTGGCCAGAACATGCGCCAGCGCAATCTGGATATTAAACGGATCAAGGACACCGAAGAGCAGCTCCGCAAACTCAATGAAAGACTTGAGAACCGCGTTGAGGAGCGCACAGGTGAACTCAATGAGGCCTTGCAGGAAGTCGCTCTCTTCAACGAAGAGCTCGAAATTCGGGTCGATCAGCGGACCATGGAATTGCAGGAAGCTCAAGCTGAACTGCTGCGCAGCGAACAACTCGCCGCCCTCGGTCAGATGACTGCGTCGGTTAGTCACGAGCTTCGCAATCCGCTGGGGGCCATTCGGACGGCAATCTTCTTGATCCAAGGCAAGACAAAGGACCTGGACCTCGATCTAGACCGCGCTTACGAGCGGGCGAACCGGGGCGTCGATCGTTGCGACCGGATTGTCAGCGAAATGCTGGACTTCGCCCGCGCCTCCGAGGTGGTGTCCCAGGCTGTGTCCATCGATGAATGGCTTGACCAAGCACTTGCCGAACTCGTCGTGCCGGACGGCATTCAACTGCAACGCGAGAGCAAATCGGCGGACATTCAAATCGACTTCGACGGCGACCGGCTGCGCCGCGCCATCACGAATGTCTTCGACAATGCCTGCTACGCCATGACGGAGGCGATGAAAGAGGGCAACCTAAAGCGCGAGTTCGTGCTGGCCATTGAATCCCGGGCCGGCAATGGCCGCTTTGAAATGATCTTCACGGACAGCGGCCCGGGCATGGAGCCGGAAGTCCTGGCCAAGGTTTTCGAGCCCCTGTTTAGCACCAAACGGTTCGGCGTCGGACTGGGTATGCAAACCGTGAAGCAGATCATGGAAATGCATAGTGGCGGTGTCGATATCAAAAGCACGCCTGGCGAGGGTACCTCTGTGACTCTCTGGCTTCCCATCGAAGAACAGCAGATCGCCCACGCCGAGGATGCCGCCTGATGGGCCGATCTCTGGACATTTTCGTGGTCGACGATGACCGCGACGTGGCGGAAGGTCTGGCCGACGTTCTGGAAATGTCCGGCCACAGGGTTACCCTGGCGCATAGCGGCGCCGAAGCTGTCGAGCTATTCTCGAAGCAGGACTTCGATATCGCATTCATGGATGTGATGATGCCGGGCATGAATGGCGTCGAGAGCTTTATCGAGATCCGAAAGGTCAAGCCCCACGCGAAGGTCATCATGATGACCGGATATTCTGTGGAGCAGCTTTTGCAGCAGGCCGTCGATAACGGTGCGGTTGGCATTCTTCACAAGCCGGTCGCCATGGAGTCGGTTACCGAAGCTCTCGAGAACGTCAAGGACAGCAAGGGCATGGTACTGGTCGCCGACGATGACCCGGATTTTTGCGACAGCATTCGTGAAACCTTGGAATCGCGAAATTTCACCACCTGCGTAGCCGCCAATGGCCAGGAAGCCTTGGATCGGGTTCTGGCAGGCGGCATCGATGTATTGGTCCTCGACATTCATATGCCGGTGATCAACGGCGTAGAGGTCTATATTGAACTCCAAAAACGCGGCTGCAAAGTGCCGACCGTCGTGGTCAGCGGCTGTAGCAAAGACGAGAGTTCCGAAGTGAGTGCCCTGCGGGACATGTCGGTAACAGGTATCCTGGTCAAGCCCTTCAATCCAATCGATTTGCTGGATACCCTCGATAACCTTGCGAAAGAAGCCGCATGACCGACAGCGCTCCCGATACCGCACCTGACAGCAAGGGCCGGATCCTCATCATCGACGATGATGTCGATCTCGCCGACTCCTTCGCGGAACTGCTCAGCGACGAAGGTTATGAAATCGAGGTTGCCAACTGTGCGGAAAGCGCTTTGGAGATAGCGGGCCGATTCGAGGCTCAAATCGCACTGGTCGACATTCGCCTAGGCAAGTCGAGCGGCCTGGACCTTGTCCAACCTCTGGTCGCAACACGGCCCGGTATCATGCCGGTGATGATGACCGGTAACTCCGACCGGGAATCGGCGATTGGCGCGATTCGTCAGGGCGCCTACGATTTCCTGACCAAACCGGTTCAGTTTGACGAATTGAATGCTGCTTTGGACCGTTGCTTCGAAGCTCTGCGGCTGAAGGAGGCCACGGCCGAAGCCATGCGGGCTATGCAGGCTGCCAAGGAAGAAGCCCAGGCTGCTGACAAAGCCAAGTCGGAGTTCTTGGCCAGTATCACCCATGAATTGCGCACCCCGTTGAATGCCGTGATTGGTTTCTCGGATATCCTAAAAGACGAATCCCTGGGCCCGATCGGCAACGAGCAGTATGCCGAATACGCCGCCGACATAAACCAGGCCGGCCGGCACCTGATCGATGTCATCAGTGACATTCTCGACATGGCCAAGGCCGAAGCTGGAAAACTGGAAGTTCAGGAAGCCGAGGTGGATCTTGTCGAGATCGCTCAGGCCGCCATTCGCACCATGCGGCCGAAAGCCGAAGAGGCCGCCATCAGCTTCGAGGCCAACCTGCCCGATGAGTCCATTTGCCTTATTGGAGACTCGCGAAAGCTGAAGCAAATTCTGTTGAACCTGTTAAGCAATGCCATCAAATTCACCCCGGAAGGCGGTAGTGTCGGCGTCGAATTGCAGGCCGACGAAGACGGCAACGCCGCCATGATCGTTGCGGACACCGGCATCGGGATGTCTGACGAAGACATTCCGAAGGCGCTGGCGCCTTTCGTACAGGTCGACGCACGTTTGGCGCGGCAATACGAGGGAACCGGCCTGGGCCTGCCGCTGGCCGTTGCCATGGCCAAACTGCACAACGGGCAGATCGATGTCGACAGTGAGATTGACGCCGGAACCCGCGTCACGGTGACCTTGCCGGCGGCCCAGCCGGAACCCGCAGAGGCCGCTGCCTAAGGACAATCACTGAATTGTTTGGGGCTCATTAGCGCTCCCGATTGACCCAACCAGAAGCGGGTTTCACCATTACCTTAGGCAATTAGAAACTGGATTACGTCCCCCACGGTTGCGATGGGAGACGATCAGGCCTGAAACGGCCGAATTTTCTGCGCCCCCAGCGAATTTTCTGTAAGATCAAGGACATCCGTTTTTATTGTATTAAATCAAGGATATAACAGCCGGCTCTGAGAATTGTAGAGCAGCGGCAACGTCGCTGCAGCCGGCTATTCCTCCAGCGTTCGCCATTTGGTCATTCTGCCTTTACTTAACCTTTACGATACTGGGGGAAAACTAGTCCGTTCCATCGCCACGCCGGGCGCTATCGAGGATTGGCCCAGCGGAAGCGGCTGCGAATTGCAATACCAACCGATCACAAGAGATTTACGATGGATAGGAAACTCTATGGGCGTGACGGGAAACTTCTCGTCACACTTGGCGTTCTTGTCGTTCTGGCTATCAGCCTCGGATGGCAAGGCTGCCGTGCCTTCGAAAAGGGTTTGCTGAAAGACCAAGCCGTCCAGGAGGCCTCCTATTGGGCCGATTTCCTACGGGGCAAGTTATTCAATATCAACAATATCTTTGTCCACGGCATCATGACCCGGGACGATCAAGCGGTGCTCCGACTCGCATCGGAAGCCGGGCGGATCTACAATTATCGGATTATCGACAAAAACGGCAAAGTCCTGCGGGCGACAAATACAGATGAAATCGGTCTTTCCGTTGCCTCGCCTCAGTTCCACGACATCGTCCAACAGGGTTCTACGCATGTCGAAATCCTGCAGACCTCTCGCAGCGCGATCGACCCCAGTCCGGGAATAGAATCACCCGCCGAAACCGTGACCGTGAGCAAGGCGCTGATCCCCTTCATGTGGGGCGGCCAGTTTCTAGGCGCCATTGAGGTGGACTCGGACGCGACCGCGATGGCTGAGCGTCTGCGCGAGAAAACCAACGCAGCCATTAAAGCCTTAATCGCCCTGCTGGCCGCCATCAGCGCCGCGTGCGGTATCTTCATTACTCTCAACATCAAGCAGCGCAACCAGGACTACAATCGCATTAGAGACGCGCACCGGCAAATGACGGAGGCCAAGGACGATCTCGCGAAACTTAACGGAGAACTGGAATCTCGGGTCGCGCATCGTACCGAGGAATTGAACCTGGCGCTGACGGAGATTTCGGAACTCAACACCGGCTTGGAACAGCGCGTCCAGCAGCGCACCGCGGAACTGCGGGAGGCCCAGCAAGAGGCTGTCAACAACGAACGGCTCGCCGCCCTGGGCCAGTTGACCGCCACGGTCAGCCATGAGTTACGCAACCCGTTAGGTGCGCTACGCACCTCCCTGTTCCTGGTCACCGAGAAAACGAAGGACAGAGGTCTCGGACTCGATCGGGCCCTATTGCGGTCGGAGCGCAGTATCGAGCGCTGCGACAACATCATCACGGAGATGCTCGATTTTGCCCGATCCACCGACGTCTGCGCGGAAAGCACGGCGGTAGACGAATGGCTGAATAGCGTGATCGACGATCAGCCGGAGCCTGAGGGGATCACGGTGATCAAGGAATTCCAGGCCCCCGGCCTGTCCCTGCCGATCGACGGCGACCGTCTCCGGCGCGCCGTGATCAATATATTCGATAACGGCTGCCAGGCCATGGACGAAGAAAAGAAGAGCGGTGATGGATCCAAGGACTATGCCATGAGGATTAAAACCGCCGTCGTCAACAATCGCTACGAATTTTCTTTTAGCGACAATGGGCCCGGAATGGATCGCGAAACCCAAGAGAAAATATTCGAGCCTTTGTTCAGCACGAAGAGTTTTGGTGTCGGCTTGGGTATGCCGACGGTGATGCAGATCTTGGAACTGCACGGCGGCGGCATCGAGGTCTTCAGTGAGCCCGGGGCCGGTACGGTAATGACCCTTTGGCTGCCCCTGGCCAAGGAAGAAAACGCCGCGGGGGTTGCGTAGTGGGACAGTCCCTAAATATCTTCGTCGTCGATGACGACCGTGACGTTGCCGAAGGCCTGGCCGACGTGCTTGAGATGTCCGGCCACCGCGTGACACTAGCCCACAGCGGCCAGGAAGCGATCGAGATATTCGCACAGCAGGACTTCGACATTGCCCTGATGGACGTCATGATGCCCGGCATGAACGGTGTCGAGAGTTTTATTGAAATTCGCAAGACCAAACCGGACGCCAAGGTCATCATGATGACCGGCTATTCCGTCGAACAGCTCTTGCAGCAAGCGGTGGACAACGGCGCCGTTGGCGTTCTTCAAAAACCGGTCGCCATGGTTTCCGTGACGGAGGCCCTGGAAAACCTCGAAGACCGCAAGGGTATGGTATTGGTCGCCGACGACGATCCGGACTTTTGCGAGGGCATCCGCGCGGCGCTCGAGACCCAGAACTTCAACACCTGTGTGGCCGCCAATGGTCAGGAAGCGCTGGACCGGGTCCTGGCCGGCGGCATCGATGTTCTGGTTCTCGATGTGCAAATGCCCGTGATCAACGGCGTCGAAGTCTACATGGAACTCCAGAAACGAGGCTGCACGATCCCGACCGTGGTCGTGAGCGGTCATGGTGGCGAAAACCAGGCCGTAAACGCCCTGCGTGACATGGCCGTGACCGGCATTCTCGTGAAACCCTTTAACCCCGTGGAGCTTCTGGCAACACTGGAGCGCATTGCGCAAGAGGCCCCGTGACTGCTCCTGCGCCAAACACCACTGTGTCCGTTAAGGGCCGCATCCTCATCATCGACGATGACGAAGACCTGGCGGAGTCCTTCGCCGAGTTGCTGGGCGAAAGCGGCTATCAGGTGGAGATCGCTGACAAGCCGGCAGCGGCGATCGAACTCGCCGGAATCTTTGAAGCCCAGATTGCTCTGGTGGACCTGCGCCTTGGCAAGGAGAGTGGTCTCGACCTGCTCGCCCCCCTGATGGAAATCCGGCCGGGAATCATGCCGATTGTGATGACCGGAAATTCGGACCGCGAAACGGCAATTGCCGCAATCCGTGCCGGTGCTTACGACTTTCTCACCAAGCCGGTTCTGTTCAGTGAACTCAATGCCGCCCTGGACCGCTGTGTTGAGGCCCTCAGGCTAAAGGAACAGGCGGCCGAGGCAATGAGAGTCATGCAGGCCGCCAAAGAGGAAGCGCAGGCGGCGGACAAGGCCAAGTCCGAGTTCCTCGCCAACATGAGCCACGAACTGCGCACGCCGCTCAACGCAATCATCGGATTTTCCGACATCCTGAAGGACCAGAGCCTCGGTCCTCTGGGGAACGAGAACTATGCCGAGTATTCCAAAGACATCAACGACGCCGGCCGCCATCTGGTCAACGTCATCGGCGATATCCTGGATATCGCAAAGGCGGAATCCGGAAAATTGACCCTGGAAGAAGACGAGGTCGACATGGTCCACACGCTGCAATCATCACTGCGGATGGTCCGTGTCCGGGCAGAGGAAGCCTCGGTCGCGCTGGAAAGCAAGGCGCCGACTGAATCGATTACAGTTTTGGGCGACTCCCGCAAACTGAAGCAGATGCTGCTCAATCTTCTGAGTAATGCCATTAAGTTCACGCCCGAAGGCGGCCATGTCGAAGCGGGCTACCACCTGACCGAGGACGGTGGACTGATCCTGCAGGTCACAGACAGTGGAATTGGCATCGCCGAAGAGGACATTGACAAAGCGCTGGCCCCCTTTGTGCAAGTGGACGCCCGGCTCAGCCGCAACTACGAAGGCACCGGGCTGGGTTTGCCATTGGTGGTCGCCATGACCGAGTTGCATGGCGGCACCCTCGATTTGAAAAGCGAATTGGACGTCGGGACAACGGTATCGATTTGCCTTCCAGCAGAACGCGTGAAATGCGGGCAGGCGTCGGCGGCGGAATAACACCAAATCTCGATCAGGCGGTCTTGCCCCGCCCGCCCTTGTCACGGAAACGCTGAACAAGGGCCACGCCCTGATGGCCATAACTTCGACCGTGACGAGGGTGAGATGGGCCGAAGTAGCAGGCTACTGCCGCGCAGGGGAAACGACCTACTTGCTGAACGTCTGATAGATCATGCGCGCAATATCGCCTTCGAGCGGGAATGACAGCATGCCCATGACCGAATACCCCAGCAGCCAGGGCATGACATAAAACCGAAAAACAAAAAAGAACCAGGCCACATAAAGCGGCACGATCAGATCGACCAGAAATCCCGGTGTGATCCACCGGAAGGCTCTGATTATCGGGTTGGTGACACGAACGAAGAACTTCATAAAAAAGAAGTCTGAATCGATGGGCAGAAACAGATTCATCGCGCTGCGGCCAATCAGCGTCCACATGACCATGCCCAGGCCGTAGTCCAGCACGATCACCCACAGGGGAAAGGCGTCAAGTGTGCCTTGCATTTGGACCTTGTCCTTTGGATGGCATCAATTCGGCTGGCATTCCGTAAAACGAGACCGGGGGCAGGATTGCAAATCCCGCCCCCGGCAACCCTATCGTTGTGCGACTAGTGTTCCTGGGACAGGATCGCTTTGCCCGTCGGATCACGGATGTCGTCGACCATAGCCTGAGTTTCGGCGTCGGGCTCGGCCGTCATCAGGCTGACCGCCACCATGGAAATCAGGCTGACCGGCATACCGATCATCGCAAATCTCAAACCGTCAAGTTCCAGAATTTTGGACCCGCCGTTTTGGATATAGATGAGGTAAAGAGACCCGGACAGGAAGCCCAGCACCATCCCGGCGATGGCACCGGGACGGTTGGCCCGTTTCCACCAGATGCCAAGCACAAGAGGGAAAAACAGGCCTGAAGCGGCAAAACAAAACGCCCAGGCCACGGCACCAAGGATACCGGTGAGCTTCAAACTGGCGACAAACGCACCCGCCGCACCGATCATAATCAGCAGGATACGCGCGACAATCAGCCGGGTCTTGGTGTCTGCTTTCGGATCGATGATTTTATAGTACAGATCGTGGCTCAGTGCGTTGGCGATGGCCAGCAGCAAGCCGTCAGCCGTGGACATGGCGGCAGCCATACCACCAGCAGCAACCAGACCGGAGATGACGGCCGGAAGGCCGGCAATTTCCGGTGTCGCCAGAACCACGATGCCGCTCCGCATGAACAGCTCGTTGATCTGCAGAATTCCATCAGCGTTGCTGTCGGAAACCGTCAGCATGCCGACGGCGCCCCACTTTTGGATCCATGTGAGATTCATAACATCTTCGATGGATTTTCCGATCAGGCTGGTTGCCAGATTAGGATCGAGCAGCTGCAGCTTGGTCAAGGTGGCCAGCGCGGGTGCCGTGAAGTAGAGCAGGAAGATAAACAACAGCGAATAGGCCACCGACTTACGCGCAGCACGCACAGAGGGCGTGGTGAAGTAGCGCATCAGAATGTGTGGCAAAGAGGCCGTGCCCGCCATCATGGAAAGCACCAGCGTGACAAACTTCCACTCAGAGAGCGGTGATCCGCTTGGATCGTTGTGCAAGTTGAACAGCGCCTTTTGACCAGCGAAGCTTTCTGTTGCCTTCGCGACGCCAACACCCAGCTGCCCCTCGAGCTCGGCAATCCGCGAAACGGCATCGCCATAGCTGAAGTGCGGGATGATACCAAAGCCCTGAGCGTTCGACATCCAGATCACGGGCACCAGGTAAGCGATAATCAGCACGATATACTGGGCCACCTGGGTCCAGGTCACCGCCCGCATACCGCCGAGCATCGAGCACAGCAGAATACCGAGCAGGCCGAACCAGACGCCCACTTCAAACGGAATTTGCAATGCCCGGGCAGCGATGGTTCCGGTCGCGTTGATCTGCGCCGTCACGTAGGTGAAGGATGCAACCACGAGAATGATAACGGCACAAAGCCGCGCCAAGTTGCCGCCATAGCGCGTCCCGATGAAGTCAGGCACGGTATAGCAGCCGAATTTGCGCAAATAGGGGGCCATCAGCGCGTTCACCAGCACGTAGCCGCCGGTCCAGCCAACCACGAAGGCCAGATAACCATGGCCGCCGAAGTAGATGCCGCCGGCCAGCGCCACGAAGGAGGCGCCGGACATCCAGTCCGCCGCAGTCGCCATGCCATTGAATACCGGAGGCACTTCGCGTCCGGCAACGTAGTAGGCGCCCACCTCCATGGTACGCGACATCCAGCCAATGAAGGCATAAATCGCGATGGTGAAGGCAACGAATAGAATGCCGATCGTATCGGCACTCATTCCCAACTGCTCGAGGAGGGCCATGAGGAGAATGAATCCGATGAACCCACCGGTGTAGACTCCATAAATCTTCGGCAGGTTGTCGATAAACTTTGATTTGCTCATAACTACCGCCCCCCTTATTCGTCGAGCCCGGCGGAATCGTCGATTTTGTCCTGCAATTTGTTATGCACAAAGATCAAAATCACGAAGATCGCCAACGAACCCTGCACTGCCATGTAGTAGCCCAACGGAAAGCCCAAGAAGGACGAGGCGTTGAGACCCTTTGCGAACCAGTGCACCACAAAAGAGAAGATGAACCAGAGGATCAAAATGACGATCGTCAAGTTCCGAGTCTTCGTCCAATGCGCCGATCTGGCACCAGATTTATCCTGAGACATGGAATTCCCCTCCCGTTTGTCGTATCCGTCAGTTACGTACGGATCTACGCAGCACGGCCCCCCCAACAACCGCATACCAGAGGCGTGCAGCAGCGAAAAAGGTATACTAAGTTCAGATTTATGCAAATTGCTAAAATGGGGACCACTTGAATGGCGATTTTCTCCACCGCCCGAATCGCGGCATCGCTTCCCCAAAACTGGCGGCGGATTATTGGTGCACGGTTCGACAAGTCCCCCATTCAAACTATTGAAAACATTACTGAATTCATTCAAACACGATCTGCTTATGTTGCCCAGACGTCCCTTTACGGTTATCTCAAAACCCGCATGGGGACGCGCTATCGGGCGATTTTTGAAGACGATGCGTTCGCGCCCTCGATCAATAACGCCAAGTGGCGGACCTACGGCGCCTGTTTATCCGATCTCACAGTGTTTTCGGCAGCGATGTCGGGTGGCGAAAAACGACTCGAGAACGACCAGATCGAAGCGCTGGCACGCCACTGTTTCGAAGCCGCCGTGGCGCACACATTCAATGATGAACTGGCGAGAGAATTGCGCGCTGGAGTTGTCGACGCGTTTAACCGACGCATCGGCGAAACGGCTTGGCCGAATGCGGCTGTCGGCGAGAATGCCTTTACGCACAGCGCGACGGAATTGCTGGATTCAGCGCCCATCGCCGATGAGCTTAAGCGGCATGATGGGGAAATCGTGACCAACTCCATTCGCTTTCGCTGGCGCGATGTCCGCGAGCAACTGCGCAAGAGGATTGACCGCGATGCCATCTGCGCAGATTGGCTCCGGATGAACGCTGGCACAGGCCCCAGCGGGACGATCACGCGGAGCGATGCCGGCGATCGCGGTAGGTGATCCGCTGAGCGAGAACCACGCCCAGCAGGACCAGCAAGCCGCCCAGGATCTGCTCCAGACGGGGATGAACGCCCAGCGCCATGGCGACCCCTATTCCCACCAATGGAATCAGATTCAGATGCAGCGCCGCAATGACTAGACCGAAATTCAGGATTCCCAAATGCCACCCCACCACGCCCAGGGCGGAGGCGCCCAGGCATATCGCTGCAAAGAAGAGGACATCGGTGACGGAAGCCGCCAAAGGGTTGCCATAGGTCAGTCCAAAAGCAATCGCGGCGCCGTAGAGCGGCAGACCGATGGGCGCCGCGGCGGTGGCGGAGATGGCGGAGATACGCAAGGCCGAACAGCCCGACAACCACTGTTGCGCCTTCAGGGAATACCAGCTCCAAGACGCGATCCCCAGCACAACGAAGATCTCGCCGCCGGTCAGCACTATTTGGGCCCCGGCAGCTGTCCAGTCCACCCCAACCAGCAATCCGCCGGGCAAAACGCAGGCCAGTCCTATCAGTACGCCCCGCGAGGGCTTCTCCCCCGCCGTTGCCCAGGAGACAAAGGCGGCCATGATCGGCCTGCTGGCA
>CAJHXM010000392.1_pt1 | contig 12403 bp, 11 predicted proteins | sample 9198461 | NCBI WGS metagenome assembly CAJHXM01 (sample SAMEA7708299, study PRJEB35096) | sediment metagenome | biome: marine neritic benthic zone biome [ENVO:01000025]; feature: sediment [ENVO:00002007]; material: shallow marine sediment [ENVO:03000034] sea grass bed [ENVO_01000059] ...
AGCAAAGATAAGGTGGACTGCCGCCGTAAAGGCAAAAAGGCTATCAATAGTGAAATAGCGGATTACCAGTGACGCCAGCAGGGGGCCCACGACCGCCCCTGCGCCATAAAGAAGCAGCAATCCACTTGACGCTTCGACAAAACCATCTTTTTCAACATAATCATTCATATGAGCCGCCGAAAGAGCGTAAAGGGGCATCGCAAAAATCCCCAACATAAAGGCGAATGGGAAAACAGCAATGGCGCTGTTCGCCGTGAAAAAAGTCATGCCTAATCCGGCCAGCGCAGCTCCTACAGAGACAATGACAATGATCTTACGCCGATCCATGCGATCGGAAGCCCACCCCAAGGGCCACTGACCCAATGCCCCCGCAAGTACGACAATGCTCATAAACAAGGCAATGCCAGTTGTATCGGTGGTGTTATCTTGAGCAAACACCGGGCCTAGAGACCAAAATGAACCGTTTGCCAAGCCCACCGTAAGAGCGCCCACAAATCCCACCGGTGAAATCCGGTAGAGGTACTTGATGCGAATATGGGCCGATTTTAGTGGCGCTGGCGCCGGTGATTTGGTTAGGGCAACGGGAACGGCGGCAAGAGAAACCAGTATAGAGGCAAGGGCGAAGAGCGGAAAAGCGGTAGGATCTTCGAGCGTTAACATCATCTGGCCGATTGTCACGACGGTTAGATTGATGATGGTATAAATCGAAAAGACAACGCCGCGGTTCTCGTTACTGGATTTTTCGTTCAGCCAGCTCTCGATAATCAAATAGAGAACAGCAAAACAGAATCCTGTCAGCGCCCGCGATGGCCACCAGATGTAAGGATTGAGAACCAGAGAGTGTACAAGAACCGTTGTGGAGGCGATCGACACCATTGCTGTAAAGGCGCGGATATGTCCCACGCGCCGAACTAGATAGGGCCCGAAATAGCAGCCTGCGCCAAAGCCGACAAAATAAAAGGAACCCATGATCCCAATATCTAAGGGTGAAAAGTTTTCGAATTGCGCGCGCACAGGTAAAAGCGTGCCTTGAAGTCCATTGCCCATCAAAAGAATGGCAACGCTTAAGAAGAGCGCGATGAGAGGTGAAATCGCAGTGACCATGGGATTGGTTCCAAGAGCATTGACCAGAAGGAAAGCGGGCTTCTAGACGGGGACCTAGAGAAAAGGGAGAATCTGAGAGGGGTGATGCGAGGCTCAGGTCTTGGGGCGGAAAAAGCGCGACAGCGCTCCGGCATTCTAGCAGAATAGGGATACCAACGCCGTTTAGGGTTCGGCAACCCTAAACGAGGGCCGAGCCCTTGGCACCAAGCGATTTGCTATCTAGACGCAGCTGCGCAGTCCGGCATAAGATAACCGTTAGGGCGTCAAGCGGTCACAGCTAAGAGACATTCTTGGAGACCTTGAGCGACAGCCATCTATTGGACAACGACCAGGCGACCTCCGTCGAGATAGAGAACTTCGTCTCCGGAGAACTTCTCCTGCGCGCCGTTTTCAAGAATGATGGTGCAACCCATATCGCAGAAGTCGTCCAGCGTTTGATCCGGTTCAAATTGGTAGGTGCGCGATACCTTCTCGCCGTTTTCAATGATTGTGACCAAGTGAGCTACTGGATCTCGGTTTGTGAGTGTTAGTGCGTGGGCCAGGCCGCCAGACCCAAGAAGACCGATAATCAGCCCCGCTGGAAAAATCATATGAGCTATGGTTGTCGCCGGCCGATGGGTACATAAGCCGCAGGTAAATTTGTTCATTGGTTTGTCTTTCCATTAAGTCTTGGGGTTAGGGCACTTGTTCTCTTCTCTTAACAGTTGAGTGGTTTTCGTAGGGATTAAACCCGAATTTTCTTGATGCTTATCATGACTAAAACCGATAGAAGCTGCTGCCGTCATTGTCTGGGAGACCACGCCGGGCTAGCGCCATTCAAGCCTGTTCCTCATTCGATCGTTGGCGGCTACTACAGCAACGCGAAAAGGTAGATGCCATATCCCCCGAGCAAGGCGGCCCCTTCGAGGCGACTCAGTTTTTGTCCCGTGAATAGCAGCACAACAAGAAGAGCTGCGCTCCCGGCCATCACCCAGATGTCAAGGGCTTGTATCTGTTCATCAGGAGGAAGCGGCACTATCGTCGCGGTTATGCCGAGAATGCCAAGAATATTGAATATGTTACTCCCAAGAACGTTGCCAACGGCCAAGTCAGCTTGGCCTCGAAATGCGGCGATTGCGGAGGTCACAAGCTCAGGCAGGGATGTCCCTACCGCAACAACGGTGAGGCCAATAACCGTTTCAGGTATTTCCAGACGATGGGCAATCGCGACCGACCCATCGACCAGGAGCCTGGCCCCCAGCACGAGGACTGGCAGCCCGATCACCGTCATGATCACGCCTTTTGTCAGAGAGCCCCCAATTTTGTGCGATGGTGTGGCCTTTCCAGAGCCGACATCATCCTCTTGTAGCGCTTGTCGCCGTTCAGATTTAAAAGAAAAGGCTAGGTAACCAAGCAGGGCGGCCACTAGCGCGACACCTTGCCACGCGGTGATGCCACCAGAAAAGGTTAAGACAAGCAATGCCAGACTCGCGCCGAGCATCACCACCCCGTCGCGGTAGATGGCGGCAACGCTGCATCGGATCGGGGAAATAAGAGCAGATAGACCCAGAACACAGAGAGCATTCATGATGTTGCTGCCGACAACATTTCCCATCGCAATGCCAGGACGGTCGCTCAAGCCGGCTAAAAGGCTTGCGGCGAGTTCTGGAGCGGAGGTGCCCAATGACACGATGGTCAGGCCAATCAGAAGGGGGCTGACACGCCAATGGTGAGCGAGGAGGATGCTGCCTTTTACGAACAACTCTCCACCTCCAAGGAGAATGGCTAAACCGCTAAAGGTCATTATCCAAGTCATGATCAGACTCCCACACAAGAAAAGAGAACGCCGGGTCGCTGACCCGGCGTTCCCACGGCGGTACCCTTGGGTGCTGCTATTCGGCGATTTCCAGGTGGCCGTCTTCAATATACACGACCTCATCTCCCTCAAAGGTCATTTCCTCACCGTCCTGTATCACGATGGAACAACCGTCCTCGCAAAAGCCATCGAGCGTCTGTGCGGGTTCGATGATGACGGTTCGGATTGCCTCTTCGTCGATTTCGGTGATCAGCACCTGCCGAGGCGACGTATCTCGGTTCGTCAGGGTGAGCGCCTGTGCCTGGTTTCCCAGGAGCAGGGTCGCCGCGACGGACCAAAGCAATGAAGCTCTCACTGTTTCTCCTTTCCCTCTAGAAGAGCGCAGCTCCGCTACTTATCCTTCGGCGCCGGTTTGTGATCCGAAGCGCCAGTAGCGGGTTTGGCAGAGGAAGCGGACCGCGGCGGTACGCCTTTGGTCTGCTCGTTGGGTTTGGTTGGTTTGTGGGGTTTCATCTGAGGAGCTCCCTAGACGGCGACCATTCGCCGTATGATGAAGAATTGCGCCTTGTTTTTATATTCGACAAGCGAATTTATATGATACGTATTATTGGAAAATATGATGTTATTGAAGCTTCTGATGAGGCCCCAGGGGGCGGCCGCAAGGGGAACTCAACTTGCTAGGTTGAGTTTCCATTTTCTGTATCAATCCTTGGCTTGCGGCGTTGGAGTAATGGCTTCGTTGGGGAATTCTACTGGATGCGGCCCACGGCTCGGTCCGCTCCAAAATGACCGGGACCGCCCTGGCTTGAGAGGGGAGTCCAAGCGGGCAGCCCTGGTCCAGGTGTCACCCAGACTCTTTTGAAGCCACCTGCGTCGGATCAGCGGGTAACCCACGTCGATTTGCCGTTTAGCGAGGTGTACCGGTTTTCCGCGGTAGCCTCGGGTGCGTCTGGAGGTCCGCTTTGCCTCTCCTTGCCGCCGAAGGTTACATTTGACAAGCGAATTTTTTTGGCTGTTGATATCTGAAAAGCAAATGGCTTTCTAAACGGAGGTCCCGGATATGGATATTGAGTTGGCGCGCACATTTCTTGCTGTTGTGGATACCGGCAGCTTCGTTGACGCGGCCGACCGCGTCTTTGTTACCCAGTCGACCGTCAGCATGCGCATCCGATCCCTAGAAGAGCAGCTTGGCAAGTCTCTGTTTGAACGCAGCAAGGCCGGAGCGACGATGACATCAGCTGGAATCCAGTTCCAAAAACATGCTTTGGCCCTTGTGCGGGTTTGGGAGCATGCCCGCTTGGAAGTAGCCCTGCCAGAAGGCTACCAGACAGCGATTACCGTGGGTGGGCAGTATAGCCTCTGGGATGGCTTTCTGCTTCAGTGGCTCGCCCAAATCCGCGCCAAATCACCAGATATCGCGATCCGGACCCAGTCCGGGTTCTCCAATACACTGATGCAACGGCTCGTAGATGGGACTCTCGACATCGGCGTTATGTATACACCGCAAAGCCGGCCGGGATTCGAGGTCGAATTGCTCTTCGAGGAGCAGCTTGTGCTCGTATCCAGCGAACCCAAGCCACCTAAGCGACCGGGGAAAAACTATATCTATGTTGACTGGGGACCGGAATTCCAAGCGGATCACAGCCTCAATTTCGCCGATATTTCAACGCCGGGCCTCTATATGGAATTGGGATCTCTTAGTCTCAACTACCTGCTCGAGAACCGCTGTTCAGGCTACTTTCCCAAGCGGCTGATTGCGTCACATCTCGAGGCAGGGCGCCTTAAGCTCATGCCACAGGCCCCGGTTTTCTCTTATCCTGCCTATGTCGTGTACCCACTGGGCGCAGACAAGGCGGTCTTTGGGCCGCTTTTGTCAAATCTGCGTCGAATCGCAAAAAAGCAAACGCGGCATTGATTGTCCGCCTTTGTCCTCTTCGGCCGCCCGAAAGCTCTTTCCGAGCGGCCGAAGCGATATCGCAGTTTAGAGCGCTGTACTGGCAAATCCGCCGGCCAGCCAGACCACGGCAACGATCGCGATGATCGCTGCGGTGACGCCGCCGGTCCAGTACAATGCCTTCTTGTCGTCTGTGGTCATCTCAGTGCACTCCAAAAGGGTCCCTCGCTGGGACTTTACTTTCTATTTGGACAACCACGATTTCGCGTCAAGTCATATGTGCAGAGGACCTCTAGAGGCCACTCAGAGGAACACATTGGATTCGTTGATCTATTGGATTACCGAATGAAAAACATGAGAAAATTTCGTGACACAAATGACGGAATGGCGGCAGCGATGGCCATTTCCCAGTTCGGCGAGATCCCTAGGGCAGCTTTGCGATTCTCGGAGGCGGACAGGACGGTCGGTACCCATGGTGTTCACGGGCTGACGCTAAGAGACTCCATAGAGATCAGTTTGGGGCTACATCAAATTCAGCTCCGGTAGTGCAACCGAATTCACTTGATTACGCACCCATGTATTCAAGACATCGATTGAAACTATCATTAAAAATCGTTTGCGAGATCCTACATGAGTCTACAACTTATCATACTCTCCCTCGTAATCTGTCTCGTCGCTGAGGACACTCACCCATGACTCGCTCGAAGTTTTCGCGAACCAGTAAATCTTGGAAACCGCACTGGGACTATCGGGAACTCTCAAACTCCGGAGAGCCAATGAAACCCCTGAGAGAGCGCAGGGTGCAAAACTGGATCAACCGGCGCCGGAGGGATCACCTAAGAAAGGCGATTATTGAAGAAATGGATTTCGATAACGAGAGGAACATTGTAATCCACTAGTCGTTGCAAACAGAGTGGGATCGCTTTGGTGGCACGACCAAAGCAGAAGTGTCGACGGCGGAGTAGCTGGCTGCACTTTGGACGCGAGGCTTTCGGATTGAGGAGCCTTGTCTGACTGTACTAATTGTTGAAAGTGGAATTCGTAAATCTCCAATAATTTAGGCACTGCACCAATTATGAAAGTTTCAGCGGCCTCGAACGTGTTTCGATGCTTCAACTCATGCTTCTGACACCAAAAAAATGGAGGCCATAGAAACGCTGATAATTGATGCGCCTACTCTCAAAAGTTACCACGCAAATTGCGCCAAGATGCCCAGGAATGTTGATGGAGTGGGATAATACAGCGGGGCGCCAACAGTGTCGCGACAAGATCAAATTTAACTTTCGAGTGCCTCACAATTAGTGCAATTTTCGCAATTCGTTCCAATTCTTGCATAAATTAGTACAGTGCGACAGAGCTCGAGGGCTAGAGCCTGCGCGACCCTGCTGGCCTTTGTTCTGTCTACGGCAACGAGAACGCTTTTGAGCGTGTCTAGATTTCCACAGCCCCGTCTTGCCAGCGGAGCCACCGCGGTCGGTCTTATCCAATCAAGCGGAAGACCTTGGCCGTGCCACAACATCAATCCAAGCACAGTATCGTGAGTGACCCCCGGGCTGGCCTAGGAACTTCCTATAGCTGTAAAGGAGGCCTTCCGCTAAAGCGTTAACCAAGTGCGACAGGATCAGCAAGGATCGTGGTGACACTATCCGACAGCGATGCCCCTTGACGAACACGAATGGTGTCTTGACGTTGAGGAGACTGTAGTCAATGCGTGTTAAAGATTGATCAAAGTAGGTCCACCAAAGGCCCATTGTGAGACCTGAAAGGGGGCGGAGCCGTACGGCTCCGTCCCTTTCATCGCTTGGGGCTGCTATTCCGTTGGTTCTATCGAAGTCGCAACGTATTCGTCGTCTTGATCTTCATAAGAGACCGTCACCTCTGTTCCGGGCTCGAGGCCCTCGACTGAAATACCTTCACCGATCGTGAAAGTGGTGCCATCCTCGAGCATCAGACTGCCTTCGTCGATGAATGAGATGGTACCGACGGATACCTCTTCGGCAAATGTCACACTCGACAGTGCGAGGAGCGACAGTCCAGCGACGGCTGCCAAAACCCGTTTTGCGGTTCTACGTTTCACGTTCATTTTGAGCTCTCCTGTAGTGGCAAGCCGGGGCCGCCCGGTGCGGCCTACTGCCACCGATGGAATTAATTGGCAATCCAAGAATATTTTACAATCGAATTTTATTCTTGTTTATTATTCGAATAACCAATAAATGGTAACACCCAGTCCCCGTTGAACCCAAAGCAACGAGGCCGCCTGGTTCCGCGCCCGATTATCCTCTCCTCCCGGGCCTCTAAGGCCCCTATGGCGGCCATAATCGGAGGTTTTCCGTTGGCGTCTGCCTAGCGGGTCCTGGCCAGGCTAAGTCCTGATCACCTTCAGGGAGCCGTGGATTTGGCTAGTCGATCCGGACCGGCACCGACACATCAAAATGCTTATGCAAGGCGCCTCGGTTGTTCACTGGGCTCGGCAACCCGGGCCTGAGCGGCTGCCAGGTGTTGCTGCAATAACGCCGCATAAGGTTGCCCGCCAAAGGATGCCATCGGATTTAGCGTGCCAACGAAGCACCAGGACCAGCGATTTGTCTCTATTCACCAGGGGCCTGACGTCTTAGGGGGCGAAGAACCCGTTTTCTCGTGCATCTGGACAGGGGAAGTGACAGGAGACTTCATCAAAACCGGGGCCTATTCGGGATGAGGTATTCTTCTCTAGATACCTCTGACTTTGTTCAAGCACACCTCAAGCGGAGTGCGCCTCAGCTGGTAACTCTAGAGGGGCTGCATTGCGGCTGAGTATCTTATCCAGCTCGCAAGGATCGATTTTCAAAGTCCGAGCGACACGTGAAGAACCGGGTTTTACCGGTAGTTGGAGGTATGTTGCTATGCGGCGATAGGCAGGAAACGAAAGGCTCTGCAAGAGCTCTTCATCCGTCTCCACGACGTAATCGCCGGCAGGCAGACGCTCGTTGCATTCAGGTAAGACCACGGGTCTCCTGAATGTCACCGTCGTTCTGATTGTACGTATTGTCATTCGAAACACCTGTCCAGCATGTTGTACGTCTCGGAAGTGGGCAGGCCGGCCGCCGAATCAAGGCAACACCAACATGAAAAAGTATGGTCTAAAGCATTTGAAAATCGAATGGGCAGTGGTCGCCGCTGCTTTTGCAGGCCACTGGAATAAGCCGTCTGATCTTGGATCTCATAAGAATTTTTCTGTTCAAACCCCGTTCAGCCCCAGTTTCGCTGTAGGAACTAAACACCACACAATAGGCGTGGCCACCCTCCGGCAATAGTCGACCGCTACGTCCAGAACTATCTTATGAGTAAGCCACTGGCCTGGTCCGGCGGCCCAGGTCTCACGGAGGCAATAGAGCATGAATGGATCTGGTGTCGCGAGAGACCAGACTCACGGGGTAAAGCGAGACAATCTGGCGCAGGCGGCGTCTGCCAGCTTGTCGAGAGATCTTTGTCTTCAGCACAGAAAGCTTATCAATAGCGGCCATTCACGCAGTGATCGTCTATTCGGCTAACGTGACGATGCCCTTCGAATTAATTTGAAGCTTCTCGTCACCCTTTACGTCGAGAATCTGTCCGGATTCTGCCTTTAGTTTGCAACCCTTCAAGCAAAGTTTCTTGAGCGTTTCGCCAGGATCCAGCGATATGGAGCGATTCTGCTCTTTTTCCTCAACAAATAAAATTTGTACCACAGCGCTCCTATTCTGTAGTTCCAGCGCTGCCGCATGTCCCAAATCCAAGCCTAAAAGTAGCGTGGAGAGGACGATCACGCATGTAAAACGCCAAGAGAACTGGCAGAGGTTTTGAGGTCCTAGGGTACTCGCGTGCAACAGATCGGTCAGCCACGAACACCAGAAACCCTTCGAAGTCTGATTTCTGGAAGTTAAGAGAGCAGCAGGAGCTAACTTGCCCCCCCGTCTTCTCTTAGGTGAGAGCCTGGTCATTCTAGTTCCCTCACTTGCCAAGCTAGTTGCTGGAACCGGATATATAGGCGCGCATGGCATCCGCCTCCGCCTGGACTTCATCCAGCCGGAGCTTGATAATATCGCGGATGCTGACAATGCCGACAAGCAAGCCACTGTCAACGACCGGCACATGCCGAATCAACCGCTCATCCATCAAGGCCATCACGCCAATGACAAGATCTTTTGGGGCGCAGGTGGCGACATCCACGGTCATCAGTTCGCTTACCTTGTGTTGGAGCACCTCAGCACCGAATTCTTTCAGGCCACGCACGACATCTCTTTCAGATACGATCCCATCAATGCGCTGCCCATCGGCACTCACAATGAGCGCACCAACCTCCTCTGCTTCAAGCGCTGCGATTACGTCAGCTATCCGTGTCTGGGGCGGTACGGTCGCCGCATAGGACCCCTTCGTCTTCAGGATTTTCGCAATTAACATCTTCAACTCCTCTAAACGGGCTCTGGCCAGGTTGTCGCTGGTGACTGTTCCAGGCCACGAAGTTGGGGAACCACCCCACCCTCACTTCCGCGACAACCGCGGAGAGAAGGTGGGGCGATTTTTCGGGTCAGGCCAGCTATTCGACCTTATTCCCTAGGATGGAAGGTGTTTCTACAGGACTTTCTACTCCGGTCAGAAACCCATGCCACCACCCATGCCGCTCATATCGGGCATAGCCGGGGCCTCCCTCTTTTCGGGCTTCTCGGCCACCATTGCTTCTGTGGTGATGAGGAGGCCAGCCACCGAAGCTGCATCCTGCAGCGCCGTGCGTACAACCTTGGTCGGGTCGATGATCCCGGCCTTCACCATATCGACGTAAATACCGTTCTGGGCGTCATAGCCCCAGGTCTTGGATTTCGACTCCTGGAGCTTGCCGACCACGACCGATCCTTCGTCGCCCGCATTGACGACGATCTGACGCAGCGGAGCCTGCAGGGCACGGCGGATGATATTGATGCCGGCCTTTTGATCGTCGTTGGCGGGTTTTAGCGTATCGAGGGTCTTTGCCGCATAGAAGAGCGCCACACCGCCGCCGGGCAAGATGCCTTCCTCGACCGCCGCGCGGGTAGCGTGCATGGCGTCATCGACCCGGTCTTTGCGCTCCTTCACCTCAATCTCCGTGGCGCCACCGACACGGATGACCGCTACACCACCGGCCAGCTTGGCCAGGCGTTCCTGCAGCTTTTCCCGATCATAGTCGGAGGTGGTGTCCTCGATTTGGGTACGAATCTGACCGCAGCGCCCCTCGATATCTTTCTTGGCCCCGGCGCCGTCGATGACGGTGGTTTCCTCCTTGCTGATGATCACCCTTTTGGCCTTGCCCATCATGTCGAGACCAACGTTTTCGAGCTTGATGCCGAGGTCTTCGGAAACCAACTGACCGCCGGTCAGGACCGCCATGTCCTCCAGCATCGCCTTGCGCCGGTCGCCAAAGCCGGGCGCCTTGACGGCGGCGACCTTCAGACCGCCACGCAGGCGGTTGACCACCAAGGTGGCCAAGGCTTCACCTTCGACATCTTCGGCAACGATCAACAGCGGTTTGCCGGACTGCACCACTGCTTCCAGCAGGGGCAACAGTGCCTGCAGGTTGGAGAGTTTCTTCTCGTGCAGCAGAACATAAGGGTCCTCGAGCTCCACCACCATCTTGTCGGCATTGGTGATGAAGTAGGGTGACAGATAGCCCCGGTCGAACTGCATGCCCTCGACCACTTCCAACTCGGTCGTTAGGCTCTTGGCTTCCTCGGCCGTGATCACGCCCTCCCGGCCCACACGCTCCATGGCTTCGGCCAAAAAGGCGCCCACTTCCGCATCGCCGTTGGCGGAAATGGTGCCGACCTGCTGGATCTGCTCATTGGTCTTGATTGCCTTCGAGTGGGTCTTGAGGTCCTCGACGACAGCCAGCACGGCCATGTCGATCCCACGTTTGAGGTCCATGGGATTCATGCCGGCGGATACCGCTTTGCAGCCCTCCTTGACAATCGACTGTGCGAGTACCGTGGCCGTCGTCGTACCATCACCGGCGATATCGCTGGTTTTGGAGGCCACTTCCCGGACCATCTGGGCGCCCATGTTTTCGAACTTATCGGCCAGTTCGATGTCCTTGGCCACGGTGACACCGTCCTTGCTGATGCGTGGCGCACCGAAGGACTTGTCGAGGACGACATTGCGGCCCTTGGGGCCCAGGGTCACCTTGACGGCGTTGGCCAGGGTATCGATGCCCTTGAGCATCTTTTCCCGGGCGTCTGTCGAAAAACGTACTTCCTTGGCAGCCATTATCTGGTCTCCCTTTCCCTAAGCGGCTTTCCGGGAAGTCTTGCGGACTTCCAGAATGCCCATGATGTCAGACTCCTTCATGATCAGGAGTTCCTCGCCGTCGAGCTTGATTTCGGTGCCCGACCACTTGCCGAACAGCACCCGATCGCCGGATTTGACGTCCGGGGCAATTATCTTGCCGCGGTCGTCCCGGGCACCAGGCCCGACGGCGATGATGTCGCCCTGCATCGGCTTTTCTTTAGCCGTATCAGGGATGATGATTCCACCGGTCGTCCGCTCGTCTTCGGCGACGCGGCGAACCACGACCCGGTCGTGTAAGGGTTTGAATTTCATTGGTAATTCTCCCAGAGAACCCCTGCCCAGTTGGGCAGGAGATGTCTTAGCACTCTCCACCCGAGAGTGCCAATATCTGGTAAGTAGTCGGGCAGCGGCCGGGTTCAATACCCCGGAAGAGGAATATTTTGAGCGTGCAGAAGAGGCGAAAAATCGATCGGACGGCCGAACCCTGAGGGCCGACCTCGGGTCATTCCTTGGCGCAGTTTCGGCCCGCTGGGAGGCCGCTGGTTGCGGAGCGAGCGAGCCCAGGGCCTGTGGTGCGATGTGTGTCGCAAGGTCCATTTCGGAGGAGCCAAATGACCTATGCTGGCAATTTCCTAACCCTGATGCTTGAGGTCAGAGAGTTGAATGCGTTCCTCCGAGCGCTCCCTTTAGGGCCATGGTAGACAGTGGCCTTGTGCTCCAGAGATTGTCTTATGGAAGGCACAAGAAGATACCCCCGGCACCTCGGTTACCAATCAGGGAGTTGACGATTCAAGCCGGCAGTCAGTTTTCTTGAACCCCGAGCGCTGCCAACCGACCGGCAAACTCCTTTCTCCAAAGTTCTGTCAGGGCCGTGCACTGCATCGCCCGTTTCAGCCCGTCAATATTTCGCTTGTCGAGATAGTAAAGCCGATGCACCTCTTCAACGCTGGGGGCAGTCGCATTCGCAAATTCCCGCTGGATAGTATCGCCGGCTTGAATCGTCCCCTCCCTGAGGACGCGAAAGTAAAACCCGGTTTTCCCGCTGGACAGGCATACCTTTACTGCCCCAGGCGACCCCATCTTGATGCCAAACTTGAGACATGGAGACCGCGGCTGAGACACCTCGAACAAGACCCCGCCAATTCGGTAGTGATCCCCGATTCGCACATTCGACTCAATCATACCCTTTGTGGTCAAGTTCTCACCAAAATGGCCGAACTCAAAGGGCCCCGGCCCAAACCTATCCTGATAGTACGCATAGTGTTCTGACGGAAATGCGTAGACCGCTTTGTTGGGACCGCCGTGTAGCTTCAAGTCCGCTTGTCCGTCACCATCTA
>CAJHXM010000148.1_pt1 | contig 12388 bp, 12 predicted proteins | sample 9198461 | NCBI WGS metagenome assembly CAJHXM01 (sample SAMEA7708299, study PRJEB35096) | sediment metagenome | biome: marine neritic benthic zone biome [ENVO:01000025]; feature: sediment [ENVO:00002007]; material: shallow marine sediment [ENVO:03000034] sea grass bed [ENVO_01000059] ...
CACAGTTTTCAACCAGGGAAAGCGGTGCTGCATCTTGAGTTCACGCCCCGCGGTGAGCAGGTCTGGCTGTCGGTCCGTGACGAGGACCGGGTGGAGGTCTACGACACCCGCAGTTTCGAGCTTCTGAGCACTCTGCCGATGGAAAAGCCCAGTGGCATTTTCCTGACCGCGCGGGCGAACCGGATTGGGCTTTGATCATGACGGCGGCGCGCCAGACTGCGGCAACGCTCCAGCTCAGCTCCTTGGATTGGGCGCTGCTGGATGGCTATCAGCGCGGCTTCCCCTTGGAGGCCCGGCCCTTTTCCCGAATTGCCGGGGAACAGGGCGTTACCGAAGACCAGGTTCTGACAGCCTATCAGCGTCTTTCCGAGGCCGGATTTATCAGTCGTATCGGTGCTGTGGTCCGGCCGCACCGTGCCGGCTGGAGCACCCTGGCGGCGATGGCCGTCCCGCCCGAGGAATTGGAGACTGTCGCAGCGCTCGTGACGGCCTTTCCGGAGGTCAACCACAACTATGAACGGGAGCACCGGCTGAATCTCTGGTTCGTGGTTACCGCCAAGGACCGCGCAGCGGTTGCCGCCGTCCTGGCCGCCATCGAGGCGCAAAGCGGGCTGGAGGTTTTGGACCTGCCCCTGGAGCGGGCGTTTCGTGTCGATTTGGGATTTCCCCTCAGATGACTCCACAGCTTACAGAATTCGACTGCCGTTTGCTTCAGGCGCTGGAGCCCGGCCTCCCCTTGGTGCCAGAACCCTATGCCGCATTGGCAGAGGCGCTTGGGTGCGACGAGGCAACGGTTTTGGCGCGCATTGCGATACTGCAGAAGGCGGGCACCATCAGCCGCTTCGGTGTGGTTGTGCGTCACCACGAGCTTGGCATCTGCGCCAATGCCATGGTGGTGTGGGACCTGCCGCAGGCGCGGGCCGAGACGGCGGGCGAGTGTCTGGCAAGCCTGCCTTTCGTCACGCTCTGCTATCAACGGCCTCGGCGCCTGCCGGACTGGCCCTATAATCTCTTTTGTATGATCCATGGCCGCAACCGCGACGCTGTCTTGTGGCAGGCGGAAATCGCGACTGCGGTTGCCGATTTGGAACGGGACCCCCGCGCCGTTCTGTTCTCCAAGCGGCGCTTCAAGCAACGCGGTGCGCGCTATGGTACGGCCTTGGAAAACAAGGGAGAGGCCGCATGATGCCCTCGTCCCTGGATGCGACCGATCGGCGGATCATCAACGCCTTGCAAGGCGGCTTTCCCCTTTGCGACAGCCCGTTCGATTTGGTTGCAGAGGCGACCGGCGTTGAAGCCGATACCCTGCTCATGCGGATCGAGCGGCTGTTGGATCAGGGGACGCTGACCCGCTTCGGGCCGCTCTTTAATGCCGAGCGCCTGGGTGGGGCAGTCACCCTGGCCGCCATGGCGGTCCCTGAAGACCGGTTCGAAGCAGTCACGGAGATCGTGAACGGTTATCCGGAGGTCGCCCACAATTACCGGCGGACGCATCGCTTCAACATGTGGTTTGTGGTGGCCAGCGACAGCGCCGAGCGGATCACCGAGGTCCTGACGGCCATTCACCGGGAAACCGGGCTTGAAGTCATGAACCTCCCCAAAGAGGAAGAGTATTTCCTCGAACTCAAACTGACGGCTTGAGCGGGAAGGGGAGATGACGCAATCGATCGACATGGATGAAGGGGACCGTCGCCTCATCGAGGCGACGCAGGCGGGTTTGCCGCTATGCCGCGAGCCTTATGAAGCGCTTGGCGAATCGCTCGGTCTATCCGCTTCGGACATCAGGCGGCGATTGGCGCGCATGCTGGCGGCCGGGGTGATACGGCGCATCGGGGTGGTTCCCAACCACTATGCGCTGGGCTATCGCGCCAACGGTATGTCGGTTTGGGACGTAGACGACAGCCAGGTCGCCCGCCTCGGACGGGCGGTCGGTGCGCTCGATTTCGTTTCGCATTGCTACCGCCGGCCGCGGCGTCTTCCGGACTGGCCCTATAACCTCTTTGCCATGCTGCACGGGCGCAATCCTGCAGAGGTCGCCGAAAGAGCAGAGGAGATTTCCCGTCTCCTGGGGCAGAACAGCCGCAGCCATGATATTCTCTACAGCACGAAAATCCTCAAAAAAACCGGCCTGCGTTTGCGGTCCTCTCAGAAAGGGTAAGGGTTATGTTCCGGCTTTCACAATATATGCAAGAGCTGGTGTCGCCGACCCCGGTGATCCGCCGCCGCCCAAGTGGCCCAGTGGTGATCTGGAATTTGATCCGCCGTTGCAACCTCAACTGCGTTCATTGCTACTCTCTTTCAGCCGACGTGGACTTTGCCGGAGAGCTTTCGACGGCGGAGGTCTTTACCGTGATGGAGGACTTAAAGAAATTCGGCGTCCCGGTCTTGATTTTGTCGGGCGGAGAGCCTCTGCTGCGGCCCGATATTTTCGAGATTTCCGCGCGGGCCAAGGCGTTGGGATTCTATGTCGGGTTGTCCAGCAACGGGACGCTTATTGATCCCGCCATGAGCGAGCGAATCGCCGCCGTCGGTTACGACTACGTCGGGATCAGTCTGGATGGGATCGGTGCCGTCCATGACGCCTTCCGGCGCCAGCCGGGTGCTTACGAGGCGGCGCTCGGCGGTATGCGGCACTGCCGGAGAAAGGGCATCAAGGTGGGGCTGCGCTTCACCATGACCGAACGCAACATCGAATCCCTGCCCGAGATGCTGGAATTGGTCGATCGGGAGGAGATCGACAAGTTCTATCTGTCCCACCTGGTCTACGCGGGGCGCGGCAACCGCTACCGGGAGGACGATGCCTATCACCGCACAACCCGCGACGCGATGGATCTGATCTTCGACCGTTGCTGGGATTATGTCTGCCGTGGGGTCGAGAAGGAGTTCGTGACCGGCAACAACGATGCCGACGGGGTCTATTTCCTGAAATGGGTCGAGGCGCACTTTCCCGAGAAGGCAGCTCATATGCGCGACAAGCTGGTTGCCTGGGGCGGCAATGCTTCCGGCGTCAACATCGCCAATATCGACAATCTGGGTATGGTCCATCCGGATACCTTCTGGTGGCACTATGACCTTGGCAATGTGCGGGACCGCCCCTTCTCCGAGATTTGGAGCGACAGCTCGGATCCGATTATGGCCGGTCTCAGAAGGTCGCCGCGGCAGATCACGGGACGCTGCGGCAGCTGCCGTCATTTCGACATCTGCGGCGGCAATACCCGGGTTCGGGCCATGCAGATCTCCGGCGACCCTTGGGAAGAGGATCCCGCCTGCTATCTGAGCGATGCGGAGATCGGGGCGACGACGCAGGGCCGGCGTGTCACCATGACCCCCTACCGGAGGGACCGCCATGCGGCTACGGCAGGTTAGACGGACCGGATTTCTCCTGGCGGGTGCTTTTCTGGGCGGGCTTTTCAGCGCGCCTGCGGCCGCAGAATTCGGCCAGGTGACGCTGGAAACGCCTGCGTTGTTTCAGGAACACTGCGCGGCCTGTCATGGCAGCGGCAGATTGGGCGGGACGGGGCCGGCGCTCTTACCCGGCAACCTGCGCCGTCTGAAACAGCAAAAAGCCGAAGGGGTCGTCGCCGGCGGCCGGCCGGCGACCCAGATGCCGGCCTTCGCGGAGGTCCTGTCGGCGGCGGAAATCAAGGATCTGGTCGCCTGGATCTATCAGCCCTTGCCGGTACCGCCAAGCTGGAACCTGGCCGATATCCGGGCCAGCCAGGCGGTCTATCACAATCCGGCCGATCTGCCGGATCAGCCGCCCTACGCAGCCGACCCGCTGAACCTGTTCGTTGTGGTCGAAAGCGGAGACCATCACGTGACCGTTTTGGATGGCGACAGCTTTGCGCCGCTGACCCGCTTCCAAAGCCGCTTCGCTTTGCATGGCGGCCCCAAGTTTTCGCCTGACGGCCGCTTTGTCTTTTTCGGCTCACGTGACGGCTGGATCACGAAATTCGATCTCTACAGTCTGCAGGTGGTGGCCGAGGTGCGTGCCGGCATCAACATGCGCAATATTGCCGCCTCTTCCGACGGACGCTGGATTATCGCCGGGAACTACCTGCCTCATAGCGTGGTCATCCTGAGGGCAAGCGATCTCTCGCCTTATGAAGTTATCCCGGTGGCCAACGGCAAGGGAGAGACCTCACGGGTGAGCGCTGTCTATAACGCGCCACCGCGGCAGAGCTTTATCGTCGCGCTGAAGGACATCAAGGAGATCTGGGAGCTGTCCTACGATCCGGATGCACCCCCTATCTATGGCGGGTTCGTCCACAACTACCGCGTTGGCGAGGAAGAGGGGATTGTTGTGGACGAGCAGCCCTTCGGCATTCGCCGGATCAAGATCAACGATTACCTGGACGATTTTTTCTTTGACCCCGCCTACGCAGAAGTGATTGGCGCGGCGCGCAATGCCAAGAACGGACAGGTCGTCAATCTCGACGCCCGCCGCAAAGTCGCCGATCTCGACCTTGCCGGTTTGCCGCACCTGGGGTCGGGGATCACCTGGCGGCGAGATGGCCGATTGGTCATGGCGACACCCCATCTCAAGGAAGCGGCTGTGAGCGTAATCGATATGGAAAGCTGGGAGACCGTGAAAAGGATTGAAACCCTGGGACCCGGATTTTTCATGCGCAGCCACGAAAAGTCGCCCTATGCCTGGGTCGACGTGTTTTTCGGTCCCAACCGCGACGCCGTCCATGTGATCGACAAACAGACTCTCGAGATCGTGCGGACCCTGAGGCCCGCCCCGGGCAAGACGGCAGCGCATGTAGAATTCACCCGCGATGGCCGTTTTGTGCTACTCAGCATCTGGGACATGGAGGGGGCAGTGGTGGTCTACAATGCCAAAACGCTTGACGAGGTGACGCGTATTCCCATGGTGAAACCCTCGGGAAAATATAATGTCTGGAACAAGATCCGCTATGCCGAAGGCACAAGTCATTGACGATTTTATGAAGCAGGCGTCCCTGCTGATCTGTGCACATGGCAGCCCGGGAGTCGGCGACCTTCTGCGGGTACGGGTTGCCTCCTTGCAAAAGCAGGGGTGCTTTGCCGAGATTGCCGGCGCTGCGCTCTATGACGATCCGAAATTGGAATCGGCGATCGCGGGATTGACTACGGAGCCGATATTTGTCGTGCCGCTCTTTATGTCGGCTGGGGTGACCTTTTCAGCGCTTGGTGAACGGCTTGCCGCGATCACGCCGCCGCGCCGCACGGTGCTGTGCCAGCCTCTGGGAAGCCACCCGGACCTGCCGGCTCGCTTTGTGGCCGCAGCCACGCAGCAGGCGCTGGCCAAGGGCTGGCGCCCCGACGAGACAGGGGTTGTGCTGGTGGGCCATGGATCGCGGCGGAGCGATGTTTCTCGCCGGGCAACGGAAACCGTTGCGGCAACCGTAGCAGACGCGGGGCCTTTTGCTGAGGTGGCCGTGGCCCTCCTGGAGGGAGGGAATGCGTTTAAGGAGGTGCTCGCGGGTATGAAAAGCCCGAACATCGTTGTGATGGGCTGTTTCGCCGAGCAGGGCCGCCATGTCACGGAGGACCTGCCGGCGCTGGTGTCTTCCGCCGGCCGGCCGGCTGTTTATGAAGCCCCCATCAGCGCGGCACCTTGGTGCGATCAGCTGATTATCGACCAAGCCGAGCGGGCCGCCGCCGAGCTTGAATTGCACTAGGAGAGCCAAATGCGGTCCAGGTTGCAAACAGATCCGCGCCCGGATCCAATTGATTCGGAAGCAAAGCTCGCCGACGCATTGGCAGCCTTTGACGCGGTGAATGCCCGCGACCCCGATCTAGAGGATATCGACGGGAAGAAGGTCCCGAAGGCCTTGATCTACGGGCACCGCATGAGCGAGTGCCTGGAATGCTTCTGCCCGAATGCTTCTTTGCCTCTGAAGCTCGCGGCCCGTTGCCAGCATATCGAACGCTGGAAGAGCCCGCGCCAAGACTATCCGGCAGGCCGGGCCGGTTACCTGCAATGGCGGCAGGATCTAAAGCGGTTCCACGCCGACCGGGCCGGCGCCCTATTGCAGGATCTGGGCTTTCCCGAGGCGACCGTGGGTCGGGTACAGAGCCTGCTGCGTAAGGAACGGATGAAGAAGGATCCGGAGAGTCAGGCGCTGGAAGATGTCGCCTGCCTGGTCTTCCTGGAGCACTATTTCGACGCCTTCCAACAGGATCATACTGCGGAGAAAGTTGTCGATATTCTGCGTAAGACTTGGCGCAAGATGTCAAAAGAGGGCCAGGGAGCCGCCGGCGCTCTTCGCCTGTCGCCCGAAGCCCGGGACCTGGTGAAAAAGGCACTCCGGCAGGATTGAGTCTCCGCCCGGCAGACTTGACTATGGTCAATTCGGCTGCACCGAAGGCCCGCTAACCTGATCCCGCGCTCGCGTTGGACGAGGAGAGTGGAGATGATCGGACAGGCGATCCAGTCAGCCCTTGCCGAGAACGACCCCTTGGCCGGGCCCAGCTCGTATAGCTTGCTCTGCCTCCCAGAGAATCGGCTCTCTGCGCGGCAGCGGCGCGTTCGCAGGCGCTTGGCTCAGACCGGCCGGCGGCGCCTTCAGGTTCCGCCTGGCCGCCGCCTGGTGCAGGAACAGAGCTTGGCAGCGGATTTCTACAATGTTTTGAGCGGTGTCCTGGTCGCCACGCGCCACGGGGCGGCGGGACAGGATCAGGTCGCAGGATTTTATTATCCGGACGATTGGATTTTGCCCCAACAACCCGATGCGGATTGGCATTTGTCGGTGAACAGCCTGACCCAGGCTGTATTGGAGGTTTACAGCCTGCAGGATGTCCGCCAGGCTTGTTCTGAAGATCCCAGCCTTGGATTCGATCTCTTTCAATTGAGCTGCAGCGAGCTGTCTCTGCGGCTGATCAATTCCGAGCGCTTGCGCAACCTGTCAGTCGAAGAACGCCTGGCGGCCTTTTTTGTCGACGGCGGGCGGCGACTGGGACGGCAGGCGGGAGGTGGTATTCTTCTTGAACTGCCCATGCCGCGAACCATGATCGCCGGCTATCTAGGGATCAGGGTTGAAACCATCTCACGCATTATCGGGCGCTGGAAAAAATCCGGACTTATCGAGCTTGATGGGGCGCGGAAGGTCATAATTCCTGACTTCGCTGGCCTAAAAGCGATCGCGGAGGGGCGAAAAGCAGTAGAGGCTTTTTGAGACCGCTTCCCTTCTCGCTGTGCGCTGCCCAGAAGCGGTTTAGCTCGGCGTGCTTATGGCGGCGAGCGAGTTGTAGAGCAGCTTCAACCGATCCAGCGCCATTTCTGACAGTGCCTGCGCCTGAAACATAGCCGCCTGATCAACTGCCTGCGCCGTCACGCCGTCATAGAATGCAAAGGCGTCTTCAGCGCCCTGCAGGGCCTTTCGAATGCCTGAGTCGTTGGGGGAGGCGGAAGACCTTCGGGCCGGATCGATCCTGTCGTTTTCGCCGTGGCTGTCGGGAACACCAAGCGCCGGCAGAACCTCCCGGGTAATCGCCTGGATCTGCCGCTCCAGGTTTGGCGGCAGATTCAGCGTGGCAAGAGATTGCAGGAAGGCGGTTTCCCCTTGCTGGGCCGTGGAAAGCAGCTCCTTTTCGGAGTTTATCCCCACAGGTGCCGGCCAAAAGGAACTGTTTCTCTCGGGGAGCCGGTAAGCCTTGCGGCGTGCCTGGCGCAGCCGCTGTGCGTGCTGAAGTTCTTCCTTGGCGAGCCGCTCGGCTAAAGCCTGCAGGGCCGGGTCCTCGGTCATACCGGCCAGGTCGCTGAAAAAGGCAAAGGCCTTCTCTTCGTTGCGTACCGCCTCCGCCAGGCATGCGTAAGGCGATAAACGGCCAATTTCCGCCGCGACTGGCGTTGCTTGATCAAGCCAAGCGGAAGGCATAGGAAACCGTGCCTGCGCCGCCGAATCGGAAATTCCTTCTATATGGACCAGATGACGGTCCTCTTCGCCCGCCAGTTCGTCGAACAGCTTGGCGAGGTCGTCACGTTCCTGATCCCGGGCGCGATCGGCCATGAGGCGAAATCGGCGGGCAGCCCGCCGTTCCAGTTCAGATGCGAGGGCAAGAAGCTGCGCCTCGTTCTCGACGTTTGGCAAATCCACGGCCTAGGCTCCGGCACCGTCGCAAAACTTCGTACCTATTTCTTTATCTACTTCCCATGAAGTTATTGCCGGCGGCTTGATTTTGATCAAGTTGAGGCCTTCAGGGCGGGCTTATGTTCCGGGCTTGACGTCATGCCCCAGGGCCGAAGGGAATCTGGAATGTGGCACTGCGGGCAGGAACCGCCGGATCACGAGAAATGCTGGATCGAGAGGATTGGTGCCCCGATTCGTCGATTCACGGCCTTTGCGGGAATCCTGGCGGTCCTTTGGCTGGCGGTCGCGCCGGCGCCGCTCGCGGCGGCGGCGCTTGAACGCTTCCTGCCAAAAGTCGAGCCGGGCGAGCTCTTCCCCGGTGCGGAAGCATTCGGTGAGCCTGAGGGAAACCCGGCGGCCGTTCCGCTTTTGAAGGCTGGCCAGCCGGTCGGTTATGCCTTCCTGAACTCCGATTTCGTCAACGCAGTAGGCTATTCCGGCAAGCCCATCCATGTGATGGTCGCGCTGGATCTGGAGGGGCGGATCACCGGCGCCGAGATGGTCGACCATAAAGAGCCGATTGTCTTGGTGGGGATACCGGAAAAAAAGATCAACGACGTCATTGACGGCTATATCGGCTTCGATATTCCCGCTTTCGCGCGCTCGGACGGCAGCGACCACGACGTAGATATTGTGAGCGGCGCCACCGTCACCATCATGGTGATCGATGATTCCCTGCTGCGTGCGGCGATCAAGGTGGCGCGGCGCTACAGTCTTGGCGGGCTGGAACCCGAATCGGCGATGGCGGCGGGGCCGCAATGGGAGGTCCTTGAGGGGCTTGAGGAAACCTACGACTGGCAGACATTGCTTGGTGACGGGTCGGTCCGGCGGTTGCGGCTCACCCTGGGCGAGATCAATCAGGCCTTCGAGGATGCCGGCGACCCCGAAGCGGTTGCGCGCCCCGAGCTGGGCGCGCCCGAGGAGGAGTTCATCGATCTTTATGTCGCCGCGGTCAGTATCCCTTCGATCGGGATATCTCTTTTGGGACCCGCGGAATACGCAAACCTCAAGAAAACCTCGCAATCCGGCCAGGCTGCGTTGCTGGTCATGGCCAAAGGCCGCTATTCCTTCAAGGGGTCGGGCTATGTCAGGGGCGGCATCTTCGACCGGTTTCAAATCATTCAAGGCGATGAGTCTCTGCGGTTCCGGGATCGCAACCACAAAAGACTCGGCCAGCCGGCCGCCGCGGGCGCACCACGCTTTAAGGAGGTTGGTCTCTTCACGGTTCCCGAGGCGTTGGCTTTCGATGCCGCCCGCAGTTGGCGCCTGGAGCTCCTGATCAGCCGGGCCGTCGGACCCACCCGCAAGGCCTTCGTAACGGCCAATCTGGCTTACAAGCCACCCGAAAAGTATCTCCGTAGAGTCGATGTCCCCGCCCCCGCCGCCGAAACGGCCGGCAAGCCGCCAACTGCGCAGAGCCTGGTCCTATGGCAACGCCTCTGGCGCGACAAGGCCGCGGAGATCGCCGTTCTCGCCGTCGCATTGACGCTGCTTACAGGCATCTTTTTCGCGCAGGACTGGCTTGCCAAACGGCCGCGCCTGACCGAGGGCGTCCGGGTCGGCTTCCTGGTCTTTACCCTTTTTGGGATCGGCTTTTACGCCAACGCGCAGCTCTCCGTCGTGAATATCATGGCCTTTTTCAGCGCTCTCATGTCCGATTTCCGCTGGGATTACTTCCTGATGGAGCCCTTGATCTTCATTCTGTGGTTCTCGGTCGCAGCGTCCCTTCTGTTCTGGGGGCGCGGTGCCTTCTGCGGCTGGCTTTGTCCCTTTGGGGCGCTGCAGGAACTCCTGAACCGCGGCGCGAAGCGCCTCAAGGTGCCGCAGGTAACAGTGCCCTGGTGGCTGCACGAGCGGCTGTGGGCCGTCAAGTATATGCTGTTTCTGCTGCTCTTCGGTGCCTCGCTTTACTCCCTGGCTTGGGCCGAGCAGCTCGCGGAGGTCGAGCCCTTCAAGACGGCGATCATTCTCAAGTTCCAGCGTGACTGGCCCTTTGTTCTCTTTGCCGTCAGCCTGCTCGCCGCCGGGCTGTTCATTGAGCGCTTCTATTGCCGCTACCTCTGCCCCCTAGGTGCGGCGCTGGCCATCCCCGGCCGCCTGCGCATGTTCGACTGGCTCAAACGCTACCGTGAATGCGGCAGCCCCTGCCAGCGCTGCGGCAACGAATGCATGGTCGGGGCGATCCATCCGGAAGGGCATATCAATCCCAACGAATGCCATTCCTGCCTGCACTGCCAAACTCTCTACCACGACGATCAGCGCTGCCCGGTGATGATTCAACGGCGGCTAAAACGGGAGCGCCGCGAGGCGCTCTCTTCAAAGAACCTACCGCCTCACAGCAAGGCGAAATCCGGGAACAAGGCTTTAGAACTGGTCGACTTCCTGCCGGATTGACGCGCTCGCCAACAGACGGATGGGCTAATGGAAAGAGGAGAAGACAAAGATGTTTAAGGCAAACGAGACGAAATGCGGAATCTCGCGGCGGGATCTCCTCGGGAGTTCCGCCAAGGTGGCCACACTCGCCGGAGTCGGCGGTGTTACGGCCGGCGCCGGAGCCACCGGCCTGGCGGTCATGGCGCCGGCGTCCGCGCGTGCGGCAGAAGGCGGGGCCGCGAACGTGGCGCCGGGCGAACTGGACGAATACTACGGCTTCTGGAGTTCGGGGCAGGCCGGCGAAGTGCGCATTATCGGTGTTCCGTCGATGCGCGAGCTGATGCGCATTCCGGTTTTCAATCGCTGTAGTGCGAGCGGTTGGGGTCAGACAAACGAAAGCCGCAAGATTTTGACCGAAGGCCTTCTGCCGGAGACTCAGCAGTATCTGGCCGCCCATGGCGAATCGCGTGGCGGGACCTGGCTCAATGGCGACGCCCACCACCCGCACATGTCCTTCACCGACGGCACCTACGATGGGCGCTATCTTTTCATCAACGACAAGGCCAACACGCGGGTCGCCCGCATCCGCTGCGACATCATGAAACCGGATAAGATCGTCGAGATCCCCAATGCGGCGGACATTCATGGCCTGCGGCCGCAGAAATTCCCCCGGACCGGCTATATCTTCGCCAATGGCGAGCACCGTATCCCGATCCCCAATGACGGTATGATTCTCGACGAGCCGGGCAAGTACCATTCGATCTTCACGGCTCTCGATGGCGACAGCATGAAAGTGGCCTGGCAGGTCATCGTCGATGGCAACCTCGATAACTGCGATGCCGATTATCAGGGCCTCTACGCCTTTTCGACCTGCTACAATTCCGAAGGGGGCGTCACCCTGGCAGAGATGACCTCCAGCGAACAGGACTGGGCCGTTATCTTCGACCTGAAGGCGATCGAGGCCGCCGTCAAGAAAGGCGATTACCAGGAGATCGGCGGCGTGCCCGTGCTGGACGGCAAGAAGGGCTCTTCCTACACGGCCTATGTTCCCATTTCCAACTCGCCGCACGGCTGCAATACGGCCCCGGACGGCAAGCATGTCGTGATCAACGGTAAGCTATCGCCCACGGTCTCCGTGATTGATGTGACCAAGGTGCCCGATGTATTCGCCGGCAAGTCCGAGCCAAGGGGCTGCATTGTCGCGGAGCCTGAATTGGGTCTTGGCCCGTTGCACACGGCCTTCGACGGCAAGGGCAACGCCTTCACGACACTGTTCCTCGACAGTCAGGTCGCCAAGTGGAACATCGAAAAGGCCATCGAGAAGTTCAGCGGCAAGGATGTCGATCCGATCCTGGAGAAGGTCGATGTGCAGTATCAGCCGGGGCACAACCATACCTCCATGGGCGAAACCAAGGACGCCGACGGCAAATGGCTGGTATCGCTCAACAAGTTCTCCAAGGACCGCTTCATCAACGTGGGTCCATTAAAGCCGGAGAATGAGCAGCTGATCGACATCACCGGCCAAACCATGGAGGTGGTCCACGATGGGCCGACCTTTGCCGAGCCGCACGATTGCATCATTGTCCACCGTTCTTTGGTCAACCCAAAACACATCTACGAGCGCAACGACCCGACCTGGGAAGAAGCCCGCCGTTGGGCCGAGAAAGACGGGGTCGACCTGGATTGGGGCGAGCATGTGATCCGGGACGGTAACAAGGTGCGCGTCTATATGCACTCGGTTGCCCCGACTTTCAGTCTGGAGAAGTTCACGGTGAAACAGGGCGACGAGGTCACGATTTTCGTCACCAACATGGACGATGTCGAAGACCTAACCCATGGGCTCACCATGGCGAACTATGGCGTTGCCATGGAAATTGGCCCGCAGGCCACCGCCTCGG
>CAJHXM010000665.1_pt1 | contig 12385 bp, 14 predicted proteins | sample 9198461 | NCBI WGS metagenome assembly CAJHXM01 (sample SAMEA7708299, study PRJEB35096) | sediment metagenome | biome: marine neritic benthic zone biome [ENVO:01000025]; feature: sediment [ENVO:00002007]; material: shallow marine sediment [ENVO:03000034] sea grass bed [ENVO_01000059] ...
ATTCATCCAGGCGCTTGGTGGCCCAGGGGGAAATCAGGCCGTTCAGGCGGTGTTTGGCGATGCCGTACTTTTCTTCCAGCAAGCCGCCCATTTTCTCAGGATGGAACAGGCCCAGCGGCGATTCGAAGATCGGGCTGAGCTCGTCGCCGGCCTTCAGGACATAAATCGGCTCCTGCTCCATCAGTTCCTTAAGGCGCTCGGCAATCGAGGATTTGCCGCCGCCCACCGGGCCCAGCAGGTAGAGGATCTGCTTGCGCTCCTCCAGGCCTTGGGCGGCATATTGGAAATAGCCAACGATGCGTTCGATGGTTTCTTCCATGCCGTAGAAATCTTTGAAGGCCGGATAGCGTTTGATGGTGCGGTTCAGAAAGATCCGGCTCAGACGCTGGTCGTTGCTGGTATCCACCAGCTCCGGCTCGCCGACCGCCATAATCATCCGCTCGGCGGCGGAGGCGTAATAGATGGGGTTTTCCCGGCAGCCGAGCAGGTATTCCTGCAGGCTCATTTCTTCCTGTTTATCCCGACCATATGCTTCGGCGAAGCGTTCGAACACATCCATATCGCATTCCTCTTCGGGTATCAGGTGGCTCTCATCAACACTAGACTCTTAACGCTAGGCCCATAGAGTTAATATGGTGTTTACGGGCAAGCTTTGCGAAGGGTCCCATGCAAGTTATTTGCCGATTAAGGCAACAATTTGATTCTGCCCTTGGGCTTAAGACCTGAATTTGTATCAAGATTTGGGACCCTTCATCCGGTTAATCGCCAGCATTTACCTGTGATACGCAAATAAGCGATGGTTCCTCTCTAAATTCCATCAGATAAATTTCTTCTGATCAGAATTGAGTCCCATTTTGACAAGGAAAATGGCGCCGAACTGGTCTTTTGCGGCGTTTGAATTAGGGCAGAAAGCGTAAGGGTTTGTGCGGTCATCATGGCAAAGCATGGTGTCATTCTCACCGCCTAAGCCATGAGGCCGCTGAGCGTCAGTTATCCACATTCCTCCACAGGAAAGTTCGCAATCGGGCAATTTGGTCATTTACTGGGCAGGATGCCGGGCAGAATCTCGAGTAGAATACCAGGCCATGACATTGCGAGAATCGGGTTCCCCGACTATTGTTCGCCGTGTCTGGAGTCGGTCCAAGACTGGGTTGCCCGAGACTGGGCGACCATGAGTTAGGCGCACCGCTGCGGGAGACGGAGGTGCGGCAAAATTTGGGGGAAAGGGTAATGGCTGCGATTACCCACGACAGAGGTGTGACTGTGCGCCAGGCCATTGCGGCCTTGGAACAGGCTGACTGCGGCTCGCGGAGCCTTGACTGCATGATTGCCCATGCCATGGACCTGCATCGGGGCGAGTTCGATCAAATCATCATGGAAGAGATGCGCAGCGAGGGATACGCCTGGGATACCATTGCCGATCTCTGGGGGGATCGACTACAGCGCTATACGACCTCCTTGGACCAAGCGGTCACCGGGGAGAACGTCGTTTGCGTGATCCGCTCGGCGCAGAAAGGCAAGTGGGCGGCGGTACATCGTTCGGCGACGGGCGAGGAGACGCTGGCTTGGGGCGCGACCGAGGCCTTGGCCCGCCGCCTGGCCGGCCTGAAGGCCCTGACCCAGGCCATTGTCGCGCCGCGCTACCCGCACCAGGACAAGGCGATTACTATCCCGCGTGGTTCTGCCGCACCGCTGCGCCGCGATAAAGTCGCAGACGACCTGGATATGCCAGCGCTTTCTGAGGCGGCGGAGGGGCCGGAAGAGGGCGCCTGGTCCATTCTGTTTTAGAACCGGCTTATTTTCAATCTGGCCGCAATGACCGGCCGCCTCGAGGAGACCGGATTGCATAAAGACCAAGCGCGGGGCGGCGAAGTGCACGAGGACTCTCCGCCGAACCCGGTGGATTGCGATGCTGAACCCTACATCATCGTGGTGGGGAGCGAGAAGGGCGGGACAGGCAAATCGACAACCGCCATGCACCTTGCCGTGGCCCTGATGGCGCAAGGCTTTCGGGTCGGCACCCTGGATCTCGATGCGCGGCAGGGCAGTTTGTCGCGTTATGTCGAGAATCGCCGTTTCTATGCCGGGGAAACCGGGACGGCTTTGGATCTGCCCCGGCACTGCAGCGTTGCCGCTTCCGAAGCGCCCGAACGCCGCCGCAGCAATGCGGAGGATCAAGCGGCTCTGGACGCTGCCCTGGCGGAACTGGAGGGCTGCGACTTCGCTGTGCTCGACACGCCGGGCAGCGATTCTCATCTTTCCCGCCTGGGGCACGCCAAGGCCGATACGCTGGTAACGCCCCTGAACGACAGCCTTGTCGACATAGCCGTCCTGGCCCTGATCGACCGCCAAAAACGGGAGGTTCAGGCGCCCAGTGTTTATAGCCGGATGGTTTGGGAGCAGAATAACCGCCGCGTTGGGGAAGGCCGACATCCCATCGATTGGATTGTCATGCGCAACCGCTTGACCCACATCGAGGCCCGCAACAAACGCGATATCGCCAATCTGCTGGGCCTTCTGGCGCAGCGGATCGGCTTTCGTCTGGCACCGGGGTTTGGCGAGCGGGTGATTTACCGGGAGCTTTTTCTCAACGGTCTCACAGTTCTCGACCTGCCTGAGTCAGCCGCGGGAAAACCGGCTGTCGCCAGTCACCGCGCCGCCCGGGATGAAGTGGTTCGGCTGCTCGAGGTGATCGGTATCTTTGAAGAGGCGGAGACGCGCGAGGCGGTTTAGCCCCGGGTTCCTGCGGCAGGCGGCTCTTACCTTTTGAGGACCAGGCAGTCCTGCTGACTGGCGTTAAGGCGCGCGCAGAGCGCCTCAGCCGCTGTCCTATCCAAAAAAGGGCCGCTGCGGACCCGGTACCGCCGACGCTGGTCGCTGTAGCTTTTTTCGTCGATTCGTAAGTTGAGGTTGGCGAGAATCTCTGGGAAATCCTGTTTCAGTCGGCGCATTTCGCGGCTTGCGCCGTCGACCGAGGGCACCGATACCATCTGGATGTCATAGGCGTTCAGCTTGCCTTCCGCGCCCAAAGTCGCCGCCAGTGCCGGTTTGCGCAGCGGCAGAGGGGCGGAGGAATCAGCGTCGGCGAGCAATTGGATGCCGGACGGAGACGGCGTCTCGGATTCCAGAAGGGACTGATCGTCTTCGGCCGGAGTTTCCACCGGTTCGCCGGCGCCGGGCCGTGCCGGCTCGGCCTCCTCCCTGCTGCCCGGATCCGGCAGGATCACGGTGCTGCTGTCGGATTTGACCGCCAGACTGAAATTGTGACCACCCTGATTCAGGGGTTTTTCCGGGATCAGGATCCACTGGCCTTCGGCGTCGGCTGTGACGGTGCCGATAGGGGTGCCGTTGTCCAGAACCACCAATTCGCTAAAGGCAGGTCCACGGCCGACGATGACCGCGTCGCCGTTGGCCTCGATGCGCACCACGTCGAACGTGGGCTCGATCGCCTGCGGGGCGGTGGCAGGTATCTCATGGGGCTGTGACGCTGGGGCCGCCGTCGAAACCTCCGGTGCGGTGGTGGTGGCCTCGGCTGCCGCTGTTTCTTCCCCATCCCCCGCTGTCGGGGCCGTTACACTGGCGGCCTCTTGTGGGGCTCTGTATTCGGACAGATTCATGAGAGCAATCCACCCCAAGAAGAGGACTAGGGCCAAGGCCAAAACGATCAGAAGCCGGCGGGTCCAGGAATCTTCCGCTTGTGGCGCGCGGGACGGCAGCGCAGCCGCAGTTTCCTTGAGGCCGGCGTCTTCCGTCTGGGGGGCGGCCGGCTCATCGATTTCCGCTGTTTCCAGTCCGACGAAGGACGCTTTCAGGGGCACGCAGGTCAAAAGGCTCGCCTGCTCGCCAAGCTCGAGCGGCGGGGCCTCGGGAGCGGCGGAGGGTTCCGGGCCGGGATCGCCGCCATTGGTCCCGTTGCTGTTGGCCGCATCGGCTGGCAGCGCCGCCGCACGGCGAAACCCCGTTGGCGCCGCCTCGCCTTTGCGGGCCAGCAGGGGGTCCGCCAGGATCGCGCTGCTTGCTTTGGTCATGAGAAGAGGTCACCGGCCAGATTGGCTTCCAGCGGCTTGGAGGGCGATCTTTTGCCGCGCGGTGTCTTTGGTAAAGCTGGCCGGCGCGGCCGGCCTTCCAGGCGGCTTTCGATGTAGTCCCACAGATCGGCAATTTCTTCGCTGGAGCGGGATTTGTCGGAGAGCTCCATCACCGTTCGGCCGTCGATCATACTGCCGGCGAAATCGACCCGCTGGTGCACCACCCCGGGTGCCAGGGTGCCGTGCCTGGATAGCAGGGTAATGGCCTCGCCGGTGATCCTTGCCCGCGCGGTGGCGGCATTGACCACAAACATCAAAGGTTTGCCCAGGTGCTCCACCAATTCCACGGTGGCACCGACGGAGCGTAGATCGTGCGGACTGGGCCGGGTGGGGATCACAACCAGATCAGCAACCTTCACGACCTCGCTGATGGTCGCGGTCAAGGCGGGCGGGGTGTCGATAACGAGGGTCTTGATGCCCAGGTCGCGAAGCTGCGCGACATCTTCGGCCAGCCGGGGAATGGTTGTCTGCACAAAATGAGGGGTTTCTGCGCTGCGGGCATTCCACCAGTCTGCCAGGCTGCCTTGCGGATCCACATCTATCAAAGCAACCGGCCCGCCGCCTTGCCGCTCCGCCTCGACGGCCAAATGCCCCGCCAGAGTCGTTTTTCCGGAGCCGCCCTTTCGGGAGGCAATGGCCAAGACTTTCATGATTTGGTCCCCAATTATTCCCCGGAGCCCGCCAAGCACTCCCAATTCTTCGCCCGGCAAGCTGACAATAATCCCAATCGGATTCTGCAGTCACTACACATAGTAAATTTTCTAAGGGTTCGCCACTATATTTTGTGGGACTACTACATATTGTAGGAGCACGAAATCTCGTAAAGGTTGTATTAATTTAATTTCCTGCTACCCAAAACTTTAATTCTGCCGTCGATCTGCAGGGTGCCAAGACGGACTTGGGGTGGGCCCTTCCCGCCGACAGGTTTCCGCGCCGGGGACAACTCCAGGTACCCAAATTAAGAATACAATAATCATAAGAACTTAAGGCGCCAGAAATGGGAATTTTAGTGCCCGGACCGTCGGGGCTTTAAACGAAGATTAACCTCACCTGTAGATAATACCTCTAGGCGGGCCTTCGGAGTCTGTGTTCCGGAAGGTCTCGCCTTTGGGGCTCCTGCACTCCGCTTTGTAAGGCAGCGGGAGTTTGAATCAGTCTGGGTATGGGTCGAAACGATGTTGAAGCAACTGAATGTTCTGAGCGGTAAGACGAGGCTGCAGGCCTGGTGCGGGTGTATCCGTGACTGGCACGCCTGCACCCGGGGTGCCGTTTCGATCGAACTGGGATTTGTTGCCATTATCCTGGCGACCTTGGCCGTTGGCGCGTTCGATTTTGGCCGCTTCGGTGTTATGAAGACCCGTGTCACCAGCGCTGCGCGCGCCGGCGCCCAGTACGGCGTACAGGATCTGAGCGCGGCAAACGATTCCGCGGGCATGATCGGCGCGGCCTTGACAGATATGAATGCCGTATCGGCCGACCTTTCGGTGCAGACCGCCCGGACCTACTGCGAATGCACGACCGGAGGCGAGGTTGCCTGTGACACGACCTGCAGCGACGGCGGGTTCGCACCGCAGTACGTCGAGGTCCAAATCGGACAGGATATCGAACTGTTGTTTGGCTATCCCGGGGTGCCTGAGAACATCACGGTGGAATCGACCAGCAGCATGCGTGTGCGGTAAGACGCATCAGGAGACGATACAGATGAATATGCTCACTCAATTCTCGAATTTTCTGCGTAACGAGCGCGGCGCTTCGGCGGTCGAATTCGCTTTTGTCGCGCCGATCATGGTGCTTTTCTCGGTCCTGTTGATCGACATCGGCCGGGCCATGTGGGCCAGCACGACCCTGGAGCATGTTGCCCGGGAAGGTGCGCGCTATGCCGCCGTGAGAGGCTCGAGCAGTGATTTTGAGATCGATATCAGTGACGCGACCGCCGTTGACGCCTTCGAAGACCTCATGGAGCAGCGGGCGACCGGGTTTCTGCCGGCGGACATCGATGTCGATGCCGTATGGGCGCCCAGCAACGATTCCGGCGACACCGTAACGGTGACCGTGACCTATACCTACACACCGCTCATTGCAGGATTCTTCGCTTTCGACCCGATTCCGATTTCCGGTAGGGCGGCCATGATCATCATGTAGCCGCTTCCAGCGCCAGCGGCCCCGCCTGGCCGCAAGCCCACTCGGTTTTTCTTGGTCCGGCCCCTCTTGGGGCCGGACTTTTTTTTGCCTATTGCATGGGTCGCTGCGCCATCCTTCACGGCTGGCCAAAGGGCGGCGACATGCTAATCTGGAGCGTGATCGGCTCATATCGAAACGATATGAGCCGTAAATCAGTCTCTAACCTATTAAGGTAGCGGACGTCAGGGAGGCGCGAGATGCCATTTGTGACAGCCGGCGAAGCGGATGCCAAGTTCATGGCCTTGGCGCTGGCGGAAGCCCGCAAAGGCTATGAGGCCGGCGGTGTGCCGGTGGGTTCGGTCATGGCCGAGGGCGGCGAACTGCTGGCCGCCGGCCACAACCGGCGAGTCCAGGAGGGGGACCCCATCGCCCATGGCGAGATGGACTGCCTGCGCCGGGCCGGCCGCCGGTCGCATTACCGCGGCGTCACGCTCTATACCACCCTGAGCCCCTGTATGATGTGCAGCGGTACCATCCTGCAGTTCGGGATACCCAAGGTCGTGATCGGCGAGCGCCGGAACTTCGAGGGCAATGCGGATTTTCTATCGGAACGGGGGGTCGAGGTCGTCTTGATGGAGGACCCCGACTGCATCGCACTGATGGAAAAATTCATCCAGGAGAGACCGGAGCTCTGGAACGAGGACATTGCGGAGTGAGGCCGGTGAGGGTGCTGCAAGAAGGGGCGCGGCGATCGAGACAGAGCCCGACACAGCCGCCTTTTTCCCAAAGACTGGAAAGGGACCTGCCGGATCATGAAACGGTCCAATCGGTTTATATGATCCGATGACCTGGCGCTTTCTGAAAATCCGGGCGGCCTGACGTGAGCCGAGACAACCTTTCCGCCCCGATTTTGATCGTCGAAGACGATCCCAATATCGCATCTCTGGTGGCGAAATACCTGAAGAACGCCGGGCATGAGCCGGTGATCGCCGGTGATGGGAAAACCGGCTTGCAGCTCTTCAAGCGGCTGGCTCCCAAGTTTGTCATCCTCGATCTCAATCTTCCCTCGATGGACGGACAGGAAGTCTGCCGCGAAATCCGCAAGACTTCTGAGGTCCCGGTCCTGATGCTCACCGCACGGGAGGAGGAGACCGACCGCATCGTCGGGTTCTCCTTGGGTGCCGACGACTATGTGGTCAAACCCTTCAGCCCGCGGGAGCTGGTGGAACGCGTCAAGGCGATCCTGCGGCGCACCCGGCTGCAGGCCCCGGAAAAAGCGGTGCTGCGTTACGGCGACCTGACCGTGGATGCGGATAAACACAAGGTTCTCTGCGGCAGTGAGACAGTGTCTCTGACGCCGTCCGAATTCACCCTGCTCTATTGTCTGATGTCGTCGCCCGGGCGAGTCTTTTCCCGGGACGAGCTCATGGGGCAACTCTACCGGGGCGGCGAAGTCGTGGTCGACCGTGTCATTGATGTACATATCGGCAAGCTACGACAAAAGATCGAACCGGATCCCACTGCTCCCCGCTATGTTCTGACGGTCCATGGTCTGGGCTATCGCTTCGTAGAAGCGGAATCGGGGGCAGACCGATGAAGGGGAGTCTGCTTTGGAAACTGCTGGCCATCAATGTACCGGTCATCGGATTGGTCGTGGTCGTGGTCTGGCTGACCATCGATTACTTGGCGGCCGACTACTTCACCGTGCTGATGGAGCGCTACAACATTTCGCCGGCCGAAACCCATCAGATGTTTTTGGATGCGATCCACCGCTATCTGATTCAAGCAAGCCTCGTCGCACTCGTTTTGGCGGTCCTGTTGAGTTTTTTGTTTTTGCGGCGGATCTTGCGGCCGCTATCGCAAATGACAGAGGTTACACGCCGTGTCGGGGCGGGCGACTTTACGGCGCGGGTCAGCGTCGCCTCCAAGGATGAGGTGGGCCAGCTGGGTCAAGCCTTCAATCATATGGGCGACAACCTGGAACGGGTCGAACGCCTGCGCAAGACCATGGTCGCAGATATGGCGCATGAACTGCGCACGCCCCTGACCAATATGCGCGGCTATCTCGAGGCCCTAAAGGACGATGTCGTTCCGCCGTCGCCGCAGACCTTCGCGATGCTGCACGGAGAAATTCTGCGTCTGGTGCGCCTGGTCGAAGACCTTAATCAATTGACCAAAGCCGATGCAGCGCGGACCAGTCTGCAGCGTCGGGAAATCCAGTTGCCGGATATGGTGCAACAGGTGATCGATCTCTATGCGCCGGAAATCCGTACAAGAGACCTTCGGGTCGAGATGACGTGCGATCCTGAGGTGCCGCGGGTTATGGCAGATCCGGATAAGCTGTTTCAGGTCCTGCGCAACCTGGTGCACAACGCGCTGCGTTATTCGCCGGAAGGTGGCGCCGTGACGGTTCTTTGCGAGACGCGGGCGCCGGGTGTCGTCGTGACCCTGACCAATGACGGGGAGGGGATTTCGCCGGACGATTTGCCGCTGGTCTTCGAGCGGTTTTACCGCGCCGATAAATCACGATCCCGTGATAGCGGCGGTGCGGGAATCGGTCTTGCGATCGTCAAGGAGCTGGTCGAGGCCCATGGCGGACAGGTCGGCGCAAGCTCGGTCCCCGGCGATACGCGCTTTTGGTTCTCTTTGCCCGCCTAAGTCATTGTAATATAGCCCTTTACAAAAACTTTAAGTCTTGATCGTTGTTGTTTGCCTGGGGTTGCACGATCTTTATGGCGAACGCCGTCGGCCGGTCGCTTCCGTCCGAGGGGACGTTCCTGTTAGGCTATATCCGGTGTCGCCGGCGTGGCCTTTGGATCATTGAGATACAGGAGAGCTTCCAATGCGGAAATCGACACGTAAAAATCTGACTGGGTCTGCGCTGGCGTTGAGCGCGGCCGTCGTAATGGCGGGCGGGGCCGTTTTGCCCAGCGCTGTGGCCCATGCGGGCGAGCTGCCGGTACAGCTGGCGGCTTGTAATCCCTGTGCCACCAAGGCCTGCAATCCCTGCAATCCTTGTGCGGCAGCGGCCTGTAACCCTTGCAACCCGTGCAATCCCTGCGCGGCGGCGGCCTGCAATCCCTGTAACCCGTGCAATCCTTGTGCGGCGGCGGCCTGTAATCCCTGCAACCCGTGCAATCCCTGCGCGGCGAAAGACTAACCGTTCGGACCTCGCCGCCAACCGGCAGCCGGTCCAAAAGATGTGTCTTCTGTGTCCCGGCCAGGATTTTCTAAGACCTGCCGGGACACTGTTGCATTCGAACACAACAGGATGAGGAGAGAGGCGATGATGCGTTTCAAGATGGCGATGCTGGCGCTGCTTGGCGTCTTCACACTGCCTGCCCTTGCGGGTGCGGCAACGCCTGAGCGTGTTCAGATCACCGGAGAGGTCATGGACACCTGGTGCTATCTCTCGGAGGTCATGGGTGGCGACGATGCGGTTCTGGGCTCGGCGCATCACCAGTGTGCGATCTGGTGCGCGGCGGGCGGCGTGCCCGTCGGTATTCTGGCCGAGGACGGAACCGTCTACATGGTTTTGAAGCTTGGTGACGACACCACCAGCAACGCCAATCCGGGCATTCTGGAAATCCAATCCGACCAGGTGACGGTCGATGGCGATCTCTACGTCCGCGACGGCATCAACTACCTCCTGATCGACGAGATCGTGAACAACGAGGGCCTGGTGCGTCTGACTCACGAAGACTATGGCGTGATCCCACCCTTTGGAGTGCCGGAGCAATGACAAAGCATATCAAACAACTGATCGCTGCCGGCTTCTTCCTGTTGGCGGCATCGGCGGCGGGAACCGCTCAGGCAGCGCAGAGCTGGGGTGTGGCAGGCGAAGCGGAAGCGCGCTTCGATGCCAAGGTGGTCGACATTCTTTGCGAGCTGACCGGCGACTGCCCAGCCAACTGTGGCGACGGCAAGCGCCAGCTCGGCCTGCTGCAGGCCGATGGGGTGCTCATTTTGCCGACCAAGAACAAGGCTCCCTTCAGCGGAGCGGCGGACGAGCTGGTGGATTTCTGCGGCAAGCAGGTCACCGCCGACGGCATCTTCACCGAAAATCACAACGTGAAGGTCTTCGCCCTGCAGTTCGTGAGGGAGGCGCCGGACGGCAAGTGGCGCGGCGCCAACCGGTTCCTCGGCAAATGGGCCAAGGCCAATGGCGAAGACCCCGCGGCCAAAAATCTCAACAACTGGTTCCGCCGGGATCCGAGAATCAAAGCCCTGATCGCCAAAGACGGCTTTCTGGGTCTGGGGCTGGACGCAGATAAGAAGTTTCTGAGCGAGCAGTGATGTTGTTTCCGCGACATATTGGCGTTTGGGCTGTGCTGCTGGCCTGCTTGGTCGGCAGCCCGGCCTTTGGCCACGATCAGGAGAGCCATCAGGCGGCGCTCCCGTCCGGCGCCGCAGCGGGCGTGCCGCTGCCTTTCCCTGTGGATATCGGCGGGCCCTTTGAGCTTACCGATCAGGACCGGAGAACCCGGCGCGACAGCGATTTCCATGGCGGCTACGCCATGATCTTTTTTGGCTATGCCACCTGCAAGGGCACCTGTCCCGTAGGCATGCGGCGTATGGTGGAGGCGATCGATCTGCTGGGCGAGCAGGGCGACGCCATTCAACCGATCCTCATCACGGTGGATCCGGAGAACGACACGCCCGAAGCCTTGAAGGCGACGCTGCCGAAGATCCATCCAAGGCTCGTGGGTTTGACCGGTTCGAAGGCGGATCTGGCGTCGGTTGCCAAAGCCTTTGGTGTTCAGTCTCAGCGCGTGGGTCAGGATATTTCGGGCGATCCGGTGATCAGCCATGGATCCTATAGTTATCTGATGGGCCCCGATGGCAAGTTTTTGACCCTTTTTCCGCCGATTCTGGGCAGTGAAGGCCTGGCGGAAAAGATTAAGCCTTATTTGGAATAATCGGCCTGCTGCGAGGGCCCGCTGTGAGGGCCCACTGTGAGGGCCCACTGTGAGGAATTGTCGGGCGTAGCGCCGCAGGTATGACGAGAAAGGAAATGCAGGATGCTTATTAAGATCAAACACGGGTGGGAACTCCCGGAGGCCGCGGCAACGTCGGAGGACCTGTTCCTCAACCGGCGGCGCCTCCTGAAGGCAGCGGCGGCGGGGCCTTTGGTGCTCGGCGCCGGTAGTATCCTTGCGGCTTGCGATGAGGCGCCGCGTCAGGCTCAGGCTGAAACGCCTGGAGACCCTTCCGCCGGGCTTTATCCGGTTGAGAGGAACCCGCGCTATACCATCGAGCGTCCTCTGACGAGCGAGGAGTTGGCGACTACCTATAACAACTATTATGAATTCGGTTCCTCCAAGAATATCTGGCAAAAGGCGCAGGCCCTGCCGATCCGGCCCTGGCGCGTGCGCCTCAGCGGCATGGTGGAACAGGAGCAGGAACTGGATATCGACGATTTGCTGGCGCGCATGCCTCTGGAAGAGCGGCTCTATCGTCACCGCTGTGGCGAGGCCTGGTCCATGACCGTGCCCTGGAGCGGCTTTCCGCTGCGCTCACTGGTGGAGCTTGCCAAGCCCCTCTCTTCAGCCAAGTACCTAAAGATGGTGTCTTTCCAGGATCCCGGGAACGCGCCGGGTCAAAAGGCGTCCTGGTATCCCTGGCCCTATGTGGAAGGGTTGACGCTCGCGGAAGCGACCCACGAGCTGGCCTTTATCGCGACCGGCATTTACGGCAAGCCGATGCCGAAGCAAAACGGGGCGCCTCTGCGCCTGGCCGTTCCCTGGAAATACGGCTTCAAGTCGACCAAGGGTCTCGTTTCATTCGAGTTCACCGATCAGCGGCCGGTTTCCTTCTGGGAGGCGATCCAGAAGTCCGAATATGGTTTCTGGGCGAACGTCAACCCAAAGGTGCCCCATCCGCGCTGGAGCCAGGCGACGGAACGGGTTCTGGGCGCCGACGGGCGGGTTCCCACACAGCTGTACAACGGCTACGCCGAATTCGTCGGGGATCTCTATAAAGGGCTGGAAGACAAAGAACGCCTCTTTATGTGATCGAAATCTGCTCTAGCGCACGATCGTTTCAGATTGAATCAATCTGAAACGTGAATCGTCCGCTACCTTAATAGTTTAGAGACTGGTTCACGGCTCATATCGCTTCGATATGAGCCGATAAGGCTCTAGCCCACGCGGTGGATTGCGGCGATTTCCGAGCTG
>CAJHXM010000105.1_pt1 | contig 12262 bp, 10 predicted proteins | sample 9198461 | NCBI WGS metagenome assembly CAJHXM01 (sample SAMEA7708299, study PRJEB35096) | sediment metagenome | biome: marine neritic benthic zone biome [ENVO:01000025]; feature: sediment [ENVO:00002007]; material: shallow marine sediment [ENVO:03000034] sea grass bed [ENVO_01000059] ...
GGCCGACACCATCATCAGCATGCCGAGCGTGGCGAAAGTGAGCAGGGCCGGATACTCGAACTGATTCTGCTCTTAACGGCGATTATCTTGCTGATGGTCGGCGTGTTCCGGCGCACCGACGACGACGGCCCGGCGACGACCTTCGCGCTGGTCGGCATGGTGTTCGCGTTGATCGCGGTGGCGTTTGCTCCTGGCGAGGCCGGGACCACATTCGACGGGCTGTTCGTGTCCGATGCCTATACCCGCTTTATGAAAGGCCTGGTCCTGGTCGGGGCCGTGCTGACCTTACTCATGGCGCGCAGCTATCGTGTGCGCGAGCGGATGAACCAGTTCGAATATCCCGCGCTGCTGACGTTCGCCACGCTTGGCATGCTGATGATGGTGTCGGCCAACGACCTGATGTCGCTCTATATGGGGCTGGAACTGCAGAGCCTGTCGCTCTATGTCGTGGCCGCCTTCCGCCGCGACCATCTGAGTTCCAGCGAAGCCGGCTTGAAGTACTTTTTGCTGGGCGCGCTCTCGTCGGGAATGCTGCTCTACGGCTGCTCGCTGATTTACGGCTTTACCGGCACGACCTCTTTCGCTGGGCTGGCCGAGGTGTTCCAGGCAGGATCTGGCGAACCCGTCTCGCTGGGCGTGGTGGTGGGGCTGGTGTTTCTTTCCGCCGGTCTGGCCTTCAAGGTTTCGGCCGTCCCATTCCACATGTGGACGCCGGACGTCTATGAAGGCGCACCGACGCCGGTCACCGCGTTCTTTGCGACGGCGCCCAAAGTTGCCGCCATTGCGCTCTTCGTGCGGGTTATGATGGGGCCCTTCGGCGATCTGGTGGCCCAGTGGCAGCAGATCATTGTCTTCATTTCCATCGCCTCCATGCTGCTGGGCGCCTTCGCCGCGATCAATCAGACCAACATCAAGCGCCTGATGGCCTACAGCTCGATCGGCCACGTCGGCTATGCGCTGGTGGGGCTGGCGGCCGGCACGGAAGAAGGGGTGCGGGGTATCGCCATCTATATGGCGATTTACATCTTCATGAATTTGGGGACCTTCGCCTGTATTCTCTGTATGCGCCGCCGCGATCAGATGGTGGAGGAGATCGAGGACCTGAAGGGCTTGAGCCGGACCTCGCCCATGATGGCCTTGGCGCTGGGTATTTTCATGTTTTCCATGGCGGGCATTCCGCCCCTGGCGGGCTTCTTCGGCAAGTTTTTCGTCTTCATGGCGGCGATCGATGCCGGGCTCTATACCCTGGCGGTGGTCGGCGTTCTGGCTTCGGTGGTGGGCGCCTTCTATTACCTGCGGATCGTCAAGTATATGTACTTCGACGAGGCGGCAGATCCCTTTGACAGCCCCTTGAGCCGGGAAATGGGCCTGGTCTTGGCTGGAACCACGCTGGTGATCGCGCTCTTCTTCCTGATGCCCAGCCTGGTTCTGGAGCCCGCTGCCACGGCGGCGATGTCCTTCTTTCCCGGATGAGCGGCCCTGACTTTGCGCAGGATGCGCCTCGACTTCCGCCGGCATACCGGCTGATAAGCCTAGAAAGCGTCGACAGCACGAACGAAGAAGCGCGCCGCCGCGCCGAGGCCGGCGCCGAGGACGGGACTCTGATCTGGGCGGCGACCCAGACCAAGGGCCGCGGCCGCAGCGGCCGCAGCTGGACAAGCCCGGCGGGGAACCTTTACATCTCCCTGGTTCTCAGGCCGGACTGCAGCTTGGCGAAGGCGGCTCAGCTCGGCTTTGTCGCGGGCCTGGCGGTCAAGGACGGCATCGGTTCGGTCGCGCCGCCCTTGGCGGAGGTGAAGTTCAAGTGGCCCAACGACATCCTGCTCAACGGCCGCAAGGGTTGCGGGATTTTGCTGGAGTCCAAGACCCTGCCCGGCGGTGAGCTCGATTGGCTGGTCCTGGGAATTGGCCTGAACGTCCAGTCCTATCCGGAAGACACGCCTTACGACGCGACCTCCTTGCGTTCGGAAGGCTGCCCGGCGAGCCTCACCGTGGCGGAGGTTCTGGAAGCCGTGAGCCGGCATTTTCTCACCTGGGTGAACCGCTGGCTGGAAGATGGTTTCGGGCCGGTGCGGCAGGGCTGGCTGGGGCATGCCGAGGGGCTGGGGGAAGAGATTACTGTTCGCTTGCCGAACGAGACCCTGAAGGGCACCTTTGTGGATCTGGATGAGACCGGCGCGCTCTTGTTGCGGCTGGCAGACGGCAGCGAGCGCCATATCACTGCCGGCGACGTCTATTTTGGGGAGTGAGAGCCATGCTGCTGGCGATCGACTCAGGCAACACCAATTTCGTCTTCGCTGTCTTTGACGGCGACAGGCTCTGCGGCTCCTGGCGCGCGGCCAGCGATGGCCGGCGCACGGCGGACGAGTACTGGGTTTGGCTGACCCAGCTGATGGCCATGAAGGACCTGAATCCGGAAGACATCGACGGGGCGGTGATCGCTTCGGTAGTGCCGGCGGCGCTCTATCCGCTGGCTTCGCTCTGCAGCCATTACTTCAAGACCGATCCGGTGATTGTCGGGCAACCGGGAGTGGAGTTGGGCATCAAGGTGGAGATGGACCGGCCGGAGGCGGTCGGCGCCGACCGTCTGGTCAATGCCATCGCAGCGCAGCAAAACTTTAAAGGCCCGATGATCGTGATCGACTTCGGGACCGCGACCTCATTCGACGTCGTGGGGGCGGACGGCAGCTATCAGGGCGGGGTGCTCGCCCCGGGGGTAAATCTCTCGATCGAAGCCTTCGCCCTGGCGGCGGCGAAGCTGCCGCGGGTCCGGGTGCGCTGTCCCGAGACCGTAATCGGCAAGGATACGGAACCGGCCATGGAGTCGGGTATCTTCTGGGGCTATATCAGTTTGATCGAAGGCATCGTCGCCCGGATCAAAGAAGAGTTTGGGGCGCCCATGACGGTTGTGGCCACGGGCGGTCTGGCGACCCTGTTTGAGAAGTCGACCGATGCCATCGACCATACCGATCCCGACCTTACCCTGCGTGGTCTCCTGGCCGTCTATCGCTTGAACGCTTCCTGAGGATTTATAAGTGACGCCCTTCAGCGATCCTCCAGGCCGCGAGGACCTTTACTTCCTGCCGCTTGGCGGCACCGGCGAAATCGGCATGAACATGAACCTCTATGGTCATGCCGGGGCCTGGCTGATGGTCGATTTGGGAATTACCTTCGCGGATCAGCGTCTGCCGGGGGTCGACGTCTTGATGGCGGACCCTGGCTTCATTGTGGATCGGCGCGACCGCTTGGCCGGGCTGGTGCTGACCCATGCCCACGAGGATCATATCGGCGCGGTGCCCTACCTCTGGGAGGCTTTGCGTTGCCCGCTCTACGCGACGCCCTTCACCGCCTATCTGGTGCGCGCCAAGCTGGCGGAGGCGGGACTTGACCGGGAAGCGGAGGTGATCGAAGTGCCGTTGTCGGGCAAGTTCTCGGTCGGGCCTTTCGACATTGAACTGATCACCCTGACCCATTCGATCCCGGAACCCAACGCGGTGGTGATCCGCACCGCGGCGGGGACTGTGCTGCATACCGGCGATTGGAAACTGGACGAGGATCCCCTGGTCGGCGAGTCCTATGACAAGAACCGGCTGCAGGCGTTGGCCGACGAAAAGGTGCTGGCCATGGTCTGCGATTCGACCAATGCCCTCGTGGAGGGCGAGGCCGGATCCGAGGCCACCGTGCGCGAACGCCTGATGGAAGTTATCGGCGGCCTGAAGCAGCGGGTGGCGGTGGCTTGTTTTGCCAGCAATGTGGCGCGGCTGGAGACAGTGATCCGGGTTGCCGAAGCGCAGGGCCGCCGGGTGGCGCTGGTGGGGCGGTCCATGCACCGCATCGTCGCGGCAGCGCGGGAGACCGGCTATCTGAGGGACCTGCCGCCCTTCATTACCGAGGAGGAAGTCGGCTATCTGCCGCGCGAGGAGGTGCTGCTGCTTTGCACCGGCAGCCAGGGGGAACCGCGTTCGGCCCTGTCGCGTATTGCCCATGACTCCCATCCTGAGGTGAAGCTGGACCGCGGAGACTCGGTGGTTTTTTCCTCGCGCAAGATCCCCGGCAATGAACTGGCGATCATGGCCCTGCAGAATGCTTTGGTGGGGCAGGGGCTCGAAATCGTTACCGCCGATGACGAGGATATTCACGTCTCTGGCCATCCCGCACGCGACGAGCTGGCGCAGATGTATCAGTGGGTGCGCCCGCAGATCGCCATTCCGGTGCACGGCGAAGTGCGTCATCTGGCGGCCCATGCGGAACTGGCAGCGGCCTGTCAGGTGCCGCAGCAGATCCGGGCGAAAAACGGCAGCCTGATTCGCCTGGCGCCGGGCCATGCGGAGATCGTCGAGCAGGTGGCGGCCGGGCGGCTGGCCTATGAAGGCGGCCGGCTGGTGCCGGTCGACAGCCCGGTGATCAAGACCCGCCAGCGCATGGCTTACAATGGCGCGGCCGCCGTCACCGTCGTCATGGATGACAGCGGCGCACTGGAGGGCGATCCGGAAGTGACCCTGCAGGGGGTACTGGAAGAGGACGGCGACGGAGAAAATCTCGACCATGTGGTGGCGGCGGTCTGCGAAGGGATCAAACGCCTGGGCGGCAAGGAACGCCGCGATGATTTTGCCGTCAAGGAAGCGGCGAGTCAGGCTCTGCGGCGGGCGGTGAAGCGGCAGTTCGGCAAAAAGCCGGTGACGGCCGTCCATCTGATCCGGCTGTACTGAGCAGGATAGAGGAGAAGAAAAGATGATCGGAAGACTCAATCACGTGGCGATCGCGGTGCCGGACCTGTCGGCGGCAACCGCCATGTATCGGGATGTTCTGGGCGCCACGGTCTCCGCGCCGCAAGAGGAACCGGACCACGGGGTGACCGTGGTCTTTGTCGAGCTGCCGAACACCAAGATCGAATTGCTTTGTCCCCTCGGAGAGAACTCGCCGATCAAGGGGTTCCTCGCGAAAAACCCATCGGGGGGGATGCATCACGTCTGTTATGAGGTGGCGGATATTATCGCGGCCCGCGACAAGCTGCAGGCCGAGGGTGCGCGTATTCTGGGCGACGGCGAGCCCAAGACCGGCGCCCACGGCAAGCCGGTGTTGTTTCTGCACCCAAAGGATTTTTGCGGCACACTGGTCGAACTGGAACAGGTCTAGAGAGTGATTGGAAAGCCGCGATGAACTGGTTCACAGGTGTTCTGGTCTACATCATGATCTGGTGGGTGACCTTCTTTGCGGTCCTGCCCTGGGGCGTAAAACCGCCGGAAAATCCGGAGCCGGGACACGCGACGTCGGCGCCCGACAAGCCAATGCTGTGGCGCAAGGCCTTTGCCACCAGCGTGATCGCCGCGGCGCTTTGGGGGGTCGTTTATCTCGGGATCGAGCAGGAGTGGATGAGTTTCCGCCCCTGAGGCAGCTTTTTAGGCCGCCGCAGTCCCCAACGCGGCGGCTTCGGTCGGCAGCCAAAGGACAACAGTGGTGCCGAAACCAGGCGTACTCGTCAACTCGACGCCGCCGCCGTGCTGTTCCATGGTCTGCTTGATCGTCGGCATGCCGAGGCCGACGCCATAGCTTTTGGTGCTGAAGAGTGGCTCGAAGATCTTGTCGAGCGTCGCGTCGTCCATACCACAGCCGGTGTCGGTGATGCTGATTTCGAAGCGCATTCCGTTGAGGGCCGACTTGATGGTGAGTTGACGTTCTTTGCCAGATTCCTCATCGGCCATGGCGTGGCAGGCGTTGTCGTAGCTGTTGATGATGGCCCGGCGCAGACGGTCGCCGTCGAAGGGCACGACCATTTCTGGGTTACGGGCATCGCGGCGAATCTCCACGCCCTCCGGAATCTTCTGTTCTTCGAGCACGGAGTCGAGCCAGCTGTCGATGTTGCCCATCTTGGCTTGGACGTCTGAAGTCCGGGCATAGTCCAGCATGTCGGTGATGATGTGATCGCAGCGGTCGATGCTGCGGTCTGCACGTCCCAACGCCCGTTCCACCCCCAGTTCCTTATCCTTGGTCTTGTTTTGGATCATGAACAGGGATGTTCGAAGCGCACCCAGCGGATTGCGCAGCTCGTGGCTGACGGTAGCGGTGAGCTGACCCAGAGCCGACATGCGTTCGCCGCGCAGCAATTCGGTACGTGCATCGTGCAAAGCGGCGGTGCGTTCATCCACCTGCCGTTCCAAATCGTCCTTCTGCATCATAAGCTCGGCGACCTGCTGCTGCAGTTCGGCAATTTCGGCCTGGGCCGCTTGCAGTTCGCAGTCGGGGGACGGGTCTGTGGACATGCTCAAATCATCCGGCAATAGGGTTTGTTTCATTTTTGCGACCACCGGCCGTTGGTGGACGCATTGCATGAAAGCCTAGGTACTTGGACGTATGAGAATCGCAGGATTTAGTAAATTTGTCGTAAAAGCGGATGTAACTCTTTGTGCCCCTTCGGCCCATCCGGAGGATTAACAAATAGCTACCTGTCAGGCGGCGCTTTGGAAACCTTCCAGAGCTTCCAGCAGGCGCAGTGTATCGAAGGGCTTTACCAGAATGCCGGTGATGTCCATATCGCGCAGGATGTCGGCGGCCCGGCCTTGCTCTTCGGCATGGCCGGTTACCACGATGGTCGGCACCGTTTTTCCCTGCTCTTTCAGGGCCAGGTAGACTTCCAGGCCATCAATGACGGGCATACGGATGTCGAGCACCAGGACGTCGACGTTGCCGGCCAATACCCGGTCCAGGGCCTCCTGGCCGTCGTGAGCAACGCAGGTTGCATAACCCTGGGATTCCAGGGCCTGCTTCATGCCTTCTGTGAAGTCGGGGTCATCATCGGCCACCAGGACCATGCGTTTGTCCTGCTGGATATCTTCCAGGGCCTGGGATATCAAGTCGACCGCTACCGGCTTGTGCAGCACGCCGACAGCCCCGTTCTCGACCGCTTGCTGGAGCAGCTGCTCGACGGAATAGCCGGTCATCATATAGATCCGGGCATCGGGCTTTACTTTGCGGATCTCCATGAAGCTCTCGACCCCGTTCATGCCGGGCATCATCACATCCATGAAGGCCACGTCGAAATCTTGCTTGGAGAAGATTTCGATGGCGTCCGCGCCGCTGTGGGCGAGGGTTACCTCGTGACCTGACATCTCAAGAACGTCGGCGAGTCCCTCAGCCACGTCCTTGTCGTCATCAACGATGAATACTTTCAATGGGGTCATTGTCATTCTACTGGTGGTCGTTTTACGTAGAATCACTCATTTGTGTAAATACTAGGTAAAGATACGGACCTTCTCTGAGTGCCAACCCCCAGAATCTATGATTGCCGGTTGGTTAAATAGTCCCTGATTGTGCTGCATTTGGCCCGGAAATCGAGGATTTGAGCCGGCATGGACAAGGAATGGGACAGTCCCTATACAGAATGGCTTTTCGAACTGTACCCCTTGCGGATTTCCTGAGGTGCCCATGCCGCTGTCTTCAACCCGCCGCCGGACAGGCTCCAGCGCATGATTTTCGGCGCTTTTGAGCGGATGGTCGCCCTGCGCTACCTGCGGGCCCGGCGGCAGGAAGGCTTCATATCGGTGATTGCCGCCTTTTCCTTTTTGGGAATTGCCCTCGGGGTGGCGACGCTGATCGTTGTCATGGCGGTGATGAACGGGTTCCGCCAGGACCTGACGCAGCGCATCCTGGGGGTCAACAGCCACCTCACTCTGCAGGCCACGGAAGGCGCCATCGACAATTTCGATGCCCTGGCCGAACGCCTGCGCAGTTTGCCGGACGTGGTCAGCGTCAGCCCGCAGGTACACGGCAAGGCGGCAATTATGCACCAGGGCCGGGTACATGGCGCCGTGGTACGGGGCCTGCGCGGCAGCGACCTTGAGGCCCGGCCGCTGATCTTCGGTAACATCACCCAGGGCTCGCTGGCCGATTTTCAGGGCGACGGCGTGGTTGTGATCGGCGTCAGGCTTGCCCGCAACCTGGGCCTCGGCCCGGGTGATTCGCTGTCGGTCATGTCGCCATCGGACAAAAAAGAAGAAGGCCTGTCGCGGCCGGTACAGAAACGCTACCGCATCGCCGCTCTCTTTCACATCGGCATGCACGAGTACGATGGCAGCTATATCTACATGCCCTTGGAGGCGGCGCAGAAGCTGTTTCGTATTCCCGGCCGGAGCAATGCCATCGAAATCTTCGTGAAGGACCGGGATGTCCTGATGCCCACGACGGCGCAGATCGAGACTCAGCTCGGCGATGGCTTTCGGACCACCAGTTGGCAAAACGTCAATGAAGGATTCTTTACGGCGATTGAGATCGAGCGCAATGTGATGTTCCTGATCCTCTCTTTGATCATCGTGGTGGCGGCGTTCAACATTCTGTCCGGGCAAACCATGTTGGTGAAGGACAAGGGCGCTGACATTGCCATCCTGCGGACCATGGGCGCCTCGCGCGGCATGGTTCTCCGGGTCTTTTTGCTCAGTGGCGCCAGTATCGGCGTTGTGGGGACGCTGGCTGGTTTTCTGATCGGCATCGCCTTCGCCGGCAATATCGACTCTATCGGTCGGTTTCTGGGTGCAATCGGCGGTGCCGAGTACCTCTCGCCCACGGTGGCCTTTCTGTCCCGTCTGCCGTCGGTCATTGATCCCCGTCAGGTGGTGCAGGTGATCGCCATGTCCTTGAGTCTCTCTCTGCTCGCGCCGCTGCTGCCCGCCTGGCGCGCGGCACGGCTCGATCCGGTGGAGGCGCTTCGTTATGAGTAACCGCCAAACTGACGGGACGGGCGTTGCATGATCTTCAACGCTTTTGAGAGGCTGGTGGCCTTCCGTTATTTACGGGCCCGGCGTCAGGAGGGTTTTGTCTCGGTGATCGCTGGGTTTTCACTGCTGGGCATAACGCTCGGGGTGGCGACCCTGATTGTGGTCATGGCGGTGATGAACGGGTTCCGGCATGAACTTCTGGCGCGCATTCTGGGGGTCAATAGCCACTTGACGGTGCTGCCCGAAGATCGGCCGATCGGTGATTTCGACGATGTCGCGCAGCGGCTGAAGGGCCTGGACGGGGTGGTGACCGTCGTCCCGCAGATCTATGGACAGGTGGCGATCCTGCAGGACGACAGCATCAGCGGCGCTGCCGTTCGGGGCATGCGGCGTGAGGATTTAGAGCGCCGGGGCCTGATTTCGACGAACATCAAAGCGGGCTCTCTGGACGCCTTTTCCGGCATCGACAACATCGTGATCGGGACCCGCATGGCGCAGGAGCTGGGCCTTTCCCTGGGGGACGAGCTGACCGTCACCTCGCCCAATCCGGTGATGACGGTCATGGGGCCGGTGCCGCGCCAAAAGACCTATCGCATCATCGCCCTCTTCGAAGTGGGCATGTACGAATACGACAGCTCTTATGCCTATGTACCCCTGGAGGCGGCCCAGGTCTTTTTCAGCTTGCGGGAACACGTCAATGCCATCGAAGTTTTTATCGACGACCCGGAGCGGGCGGGCGCGGTGGGCGCGCGTATCCGCGACCTGCTGCAGGGCCGCTTCCACATTCAGGACTGGCGCTGGTCGATCCGCGCCTTTCTCAGCTCGCTCGAAGTGGAGAGCAATGTCATGTTTCTGATTCTCTCTTTGATCATCGTGGTGGCGGCTTTCAATATCCTGTCCGGCCAGATCATGCTGGTGAAAGACAAGGGACAGGATATCGCGATCCTGCGAACCATGGGCGCCACCCGCGGCATGATCCTGCGGGTCTTTTTTCTGAGCGGCGCCACCATAGGGATCGTCGGCACTCTACTGGGTTTGATTCTGGGGATCGCCTTTGCAGAGAACATTGAGTATGTCCGACAGTGGCTGCAAAAGGTGACCGGCTGGGTGCTCTTTGACGAGAACATCTATTTCCTGACGGAGTTGCCGGCCAAGATCGATTCCTGGGATATCGTGCTCGTGATCGCCATGGCTTTGGGGCTCTCTTTTTTGGCCCCCCTCATTCCGGCCTGGCGGGCGGCACGGCTCGATCCGGTGGAGGCGTTGCGATATGAGTGACACAGAGACCGGGCAGGGGCTCCAGCTACAGGCGGTTCGGCGCACCTTCCATCAGGGAGGTCAGGACCTGGAAATCCTGAAAGAGGTCTCCTTCAGCGTCGCGCCGGGGGAGATGGTGGCGTTGGTCGGGCCTTCGGGTGCCGGCAAGTCCACCCTGCTGCATATTGCCGGCCTGCTGGAGCGGCCCACGGCCGGAGAGATCGTGATCAACGGCAAATCCGCCGGCAAGCTGAACGATGCCGGCCGGACTGCTTTGCGGCGCCGGGACATTGGTTTCGTCTACCAGTTCCATCATCTGCTGCCGGAATTTTCGGCCCTGGAGAATTTGATTCTGCCGCAGATGATCGGGGGCACCTCCCGCAGTGCCGGTAAGGCGCGGGCTCAGGAGCTGCTGGAGTCGGTCGGTCTGGCGAACCGGGCGACCCACCGGCCGGCCCGGCTTTCCGGCGGCGAGCAGCAGCGCGTGGCCATCGCCCGCGGCCTGGCCAACGCGCCTTCGGTGTTGCTGGCCGACGAGCCGACCGGCAACCTGGACCCGGACACGGCGGACGGCGTTTTCGATATCCTCGAGCAACTGGTGCGCTCCTCGGGACTCGCCGCCCTGATTGCCACCCATAACCTGGCCTTGGCAGACCGGATGGACCGGACCCTGCGCCTCGAGCACGGCACAATTCTGGAAAATTAGAGTTATCCCCAGGACTCTCCCTTGGTCTTGGTGACAGGACTCGGGGTGCCGTGGAATCCTCCCCGTTATGGCGCATGCTGATTTCGTTCATCTGCGGGTACATTCCGCCTATTCCCTGTCCGAAGGGGCGATCCGGACCAAGGACCTGATCGCGCTTTGCCGGCGTGACAGCATGCCCGCGGTGGCGGTGACCGACAGCGGGAACCTGTTCGGGGCCCTGGAGTTTTCCCTGGCCGCCCGAGCGGCCGGGCTGCAGCCGATCATCGGTTGCCAGATCGGCCTGTCACGGGAGGACGCTGAAGGGCGTAACGGCGCCCGCCCGGCGCCGGATCCTCTGGTCTTGCTGGTGCAGAACGAGACCGGCTACCGCAACCTGCTGAGCCTGGTTTCGGCGGCCTTTCTGGAGGGCGATGCCGGCGAGGCTCCGCAGATTTCCCTGGGCCAGCTGGCCGCCGGCAGCGCCGGGCTGATTGCCCTGACGGCCGGACCCGAGGGCGCCGTGGGCCGGCTGCTGCGGCACGGTCAGGGTGATGCGGCGGCGGAGCTGCTGGCCCGTCTGGCCGGGATTTTTCCGGACCGGCTCTATGTCGAACTGATGCGCCACGGCCGGGACGACGAGGAGGAAATCGAGGAAGCGCTGATCGATCTGGCCTATTTGCAGAACCTGCCGCTGGTCGCGACCAACGATGTCTTCTTTCCCAAGGCGGATGATTTCGAGGCCCACGACGCGCTGCTTTGCATCGCTGGCGGCAGCTATGTGGCCGACGACGAGCGGCGGCGGCTGAACGTCGAATACCGCTTCAAGTCGTCGGCCGAAATGCGGCTGCTCTTTGCCGATCTGCCGGAGGCGCTGGACAATACCTTGGTGATCGCCCAGCGCTGCGCCTATTTCCCCGACCTGGTTGCCCCGATCCTGCCGGCCTATCCGACCGAGGCCGGCCGCAGCGAGACGGAGGAGCTGCGCAGCCAGTCGGCGGCGGGCCTGCAGCGGCGGCTGGAAGACCACGTCTTCACGGCGGAAATGGACGACGCGGCCCGGACCGCGGCAGCGCAGCCCTACCAGGAGCGTCTGGATTTCGAACTCAAGGTGATCGGGGAAATGGGCTTTCCCGGTTACTTCCTGATCGTTGCCGATTTCATTCAGTGGGCCAAGGAGCAGAATATTCCGGTGGGGCCGGGCCGCGGGTCCGGTGCCGGCTCGGTCGTGGCCTGGGCCTTGACCATTACCGATCTGGACCCGATCCGCTGGGGATTGCTGTTCGAACGCTTTCTCAATCCGGAACGGGTGTCGATGCCGGATTTCGATATCGACTTCTGTCAGGAGCGGCGCGACGAAGTCATCCGCTATGTGCAGGATAAATACGGCCGGGACCGGGTGGCGCAGATCATCACCTTCGGGAAGCTGCAGGCCCGCGCGGCCCTGCGCGACGTGGGCCGGGTGTTGCAGATGCCCTATCCCCAGGTCGACCGGATCTGCAAGCTGGTGCCCAACAATCCAGCCAGCCCGGTGACCCTGGGCCAGGCCATTGAGGGCGAGCCGCAGTTGCAGGAGATGCAGCGCGAGGATCCCGCCGTGGCGCGGCTCATCGAC
>CAJHXM010000055.1_pt1 | contig 12251 bp, 10 predicted proteins | sample 9198461 | NCBI WGS metagenome assembly CAJHXM01 (sample SAMEA7708299, study PRJEB35096) | sediment metagenome | biome: marine neritic benthic zone biome [ENVO:01000025]; feature: sediment [ENVO:00002007]; material: shallow marine sediment [ENVO:03000034] sea grass bed [ENVO_01000059] ...
GCACCCGGGAATTGGCCTGGCTCGCCTGGCATACCGCGGCGCTGGGGCGGAGCAAGCGCCTGCCCAGGCTGGCGCAGATGCTGGGGGAGGGGAAGCGGCGGGAAGGCGGCGGCCTATCGGCACGCATCGCAGCGGCATTTCGCCAGCATAACGCGGGCAAACAGCCGAGCTACGAGCAGCATTAGAGATCAATCCCGAGGACGCTCGCAGTCTTCTTTGAAATCATCGGCATAGATATACCATTTTGAGAGATCAATCTCGATAACGTGGGCGAAGCCGTTTTGTTGCCTGAACTCAAGTTGCATCCGTTTTGATTTAGGCAATTTATCGAGCCAATTTCGCGCGGTATTTTGGTCCTCAATTTTTACGAGTGTGAACATTTCCTCTAACACAAACTTAGTGATTGTAGTTGGAAGCTCATCATCAAATGAGTAAAGAATTGGGGTATTGAGGCCAATAACTGTGGTCACTCCATCCCGGTTAAAGAATTTTATCTCGATTGTAATGTGGCGTTTTTTGCACGTAATATCGATCCAACCAGCTCTGGCAAAATTATGTCTAAGGAGGAATACCGGAATAACAGAGGAAGCCTCTTTTTCGTGCCAGCTTTGGTAACGCCATCCGTCGCCATAGTCGATTGTGCCAGTATGCGCTGTAGTTAGAATATAGATTCCAATTAGTAAGAATATTTTTCGTGCCATTTCTTCACTCCGGAGCCCGCGTCAGTGCACAGCACCAAATATAAATTTTTGGCGCGCTACTATTCCACAGTTTGAGCGCCTATCCAATCACAATGAACGTCTTTTTTTTGGAGTCGTAAATGCCTGCAATCGGAACGTTTGGTGATATGACGATTGCTATTCGGGGAGACTTGGCGCCGCTGCGTAAGGATCTGGCGAGGGCGCTAGGTCTGACAATGGCAAGTCATGCGCGTCCGGCTCTGGTGCTAGGTGCGCCCATCCGCACGCTTGGCAACAGCGTTTTGCTAGCATAATGCAAGCATGAAGCACTGTGTCGCAAAACAGTACCCCTAGTCGTGGTGGCGGTCGCAATCTCTTTTGAACTGTTTGAGTATATGCTGCATTTTTGACAAATCTACACCGATGGTGTGAGCGAAGCCGCTTTGTTGCCGGAACTCTAGCAACAGTAGTTTTGACCCATGCATCCTATTCATCAAAATCTTTGCAGTCTCCTGGTCATCGATAACCAAATCTTCGCCGGTAGAGTTGGATCGAAGATCTTTGATCACTTTAGGAGGCTCCTTGTCAAAGGAATAGATGACGGGGGCTTCCGGGTCGATTTGTATGATAGGTTCATTGAGATTCATGAATATGATGTTGACTTCACGATGGCCGTTCTTGCATGTGAAATTTACTTGATTGTATTGGGTAAAATAATACTGGAGACTGAATACTGGAAAGACAGAGGATCCCTGTTCCTCTTCCCAGCTCTCGTAAGCCCAACCGTCGCCGTAATCGATTCTGCCACTATGTGCGGTCGTCAGGAAAAATACTGCAAATAGTATAGGCAATTTTTTCATCGCTGCATGCGCTCCAGACTGGGAGTTGGGGCTTAGCAAGTGCTGCAAATCTGCGAACCTGGATCATTCCACAGTTCCCATCTAGATCCAACAATTTTTTGAGTAGTCTTGGAGAAGTGCATGGCATTAGTCGGAACTTTGGGAGAAATTGCGGTTGCCATCCGAGGCGATTTGGCACCTCTGCGCAAGGATTTATCGCGGGCGCAAGACCTGGTGATGGCGACTCAGTTACGAGGAGCGCTCTCTCTGGGGAGCGCGCAGAAAATCTCTAGTGATCGGATTCGTTCAAATTCTGAAAGCGTTTTGCCTGCAGGTGGTTCTCAGTCAAATGCGCTTTCCCGCATTGAAAAATCGGTTAGTGACCTGACAGGATTGGCTCAAGAGACGCGCAACAAGATTGAGTCAATAGACACATTTTTAGGTGTTGCCCTTGGACCCACCCCCACCCAAGAGCGGAAGGGCCTGGGAGAGGGTAAGGCATTGTTTGAAACATTTGTGTCTTCATTTAGAAAGCTGGGAAAAGTCTCCCCGCTTTCGGCAATTCTTTCTGGTCTGGTTATTGAAACGATTGATAGCACAATGCGGCAGAGTGGTGGCATTGGTGATTTGAGTACCACCTTCGAAGGATTAGATGAGCGTCTCAAAGATGCGCCTTCAGATCTAATTCAGTTTGCGGAGAACGAGCAAAAAATTCGGCAACTGGAAGAGAAAATCGACTCTGACAGCCCGGGACAAAATGCCGTCATTCAAAAGAGAATAGACCTATTGGAGTCTTTCAATAAAAAAATTGCGGATCCACTGATCGGTATTTTTACGAACGCATCTGGCCAGACCGAAGGCCCAGCCAAAGAGATCTTGGAACCCATACTTCAAGCCATTCGCCCATTTCTGCGGGACCCATTCACTAAACGTCAGTTTGACCTAAACTTGCCGCCGCTACCCGAAGATACAGAACTCCTAGAGCGAAGGCTGAATAACGACAGAGTTCAATTTGAGGGAGACCCAACAGGCCGAGAGTTGGCCCAAGCCCCAGGCAGCATTGACGGTCTCAATTCTTTCAGCGAGGCAGCGCGTCACGCTAACGAACAGTTGGTGCGGCTTAATGACACGAATGCCAAATATCTGCTGGCAAAAGCGAGCTTCAATGAAGCCGCCCGGGAAGCTGGGGACGCGGTAGCCAGTGAGAATGCAGCGTTCGCCGAACTGAATCCCGAACTGTTGGAAAGCCGGGATCGGCATGAAGCTTTGACCGGCACGCTTGCCGGGGAACAGGATCAATGGGAATCCCTTGGCCGGGCCGTCGAAGAGGGATTGCCCGCCCGGAAAGATGACCTGGCGGTTGTTCAAGCGGCGGCGGCTCCTTTGCGGGAGCAAAACGCCCTATTGGCGTCCGAACGCGATGAGCGGACACTGGGGGTTGAAGCCCTGCGCGCCGAAACGGGCGCCCGTCAGGATGCGGCAATAGCCGCCGGCGCTTATGGCAATGCCCTGGTGGCCTCCACTGAGGAGACCAATATCTTCACCCAGGCTCAAGCCGATGCGACAGCACAATCAGAACAGCTGGAGAAAATTGGCCTGAATGCGCTGGAGGATTCGCTAGGGCTTCTGGAAGACGGCCTACGCGGCAACATCAAGGGCTGGAAGGAATGGGGTGCGGCGATCCTCGGCGTGCTGAGCGATGCGCTAATGGCCTGGCTGCAGTTCCAGGAATCGCAGCAGCAGGGCGGGCTACCAGGAAGCCACCAAGGCGCAGGTTTGTTTGATTTCCTGGGCGGCCTGTTCGGATCGGGCGGGTTCAATATTGGCAGCATATTCGGTAGTAGCGGTGGCGGTCTGCTCGACGGCGTCGGGTCCTTGGGGCTTCCCGCATCCTTCGCGCACGGCGGCTCCTTCCGGGTTGGCGGCGCTGGCGGGATCGACAGCCAGCTTGTGCAATTCAGGGCGACGCCGGGCGAGCTGGTGGATGTGCGCACGCCGGGCTCGGCGCGCTCGGGTGAGGGCAACAGCTTCACCGTAAATTTCAACGGGCCGACGGACCGGGATTCAGTCGGGCTGGCCCTGCCGCAGTTGCGCCGGGAGCTGGGCGGCATGCTGCGCCTGGCCAACGCGCGGGATTTGTAATCCATGGCGCATTTCGACGACATCATCATGCCGCTGACGGCGCGCTTCGGCTCGACGGCGGCGCCGCAGACCATGACCCAGATGGTGACCACCACCTCGGGCTACCGCAAGACCAACCGGCTCTGGTCGCAGAAGCTGCGGCTGCTGCGTCTGACCTGGCTGCTGCGCGATACCGGCATCTATGAGCTGCAGCGCCTCTGGGAGGCGGTGGAGGGACCGGAGCACAGCTTCCTCGCCCGGGACTGGTCGGATTGGAACAGCACCGCCGGCGAGAGCGCGGTGGGCAGCGAGACCAAGGTGACGAACCTGGATCAGCCGCTGCGCAACACGGTGACCGGCCTGCTGGTGGGCGACGGGGCTACCAAGACCTTCCAGATGGAAAAGCACTACGGCAGCGGCAATTCGGCACTCCATGCCCGGGTGATCACGAAGCCGGAGGGGACCGGCCTGGTGATCGCCCTGGACGGCGGCGCCACCTCGGCCTTTGTCTTTTCACCGGCCACGGGAATCGTGACCTTCGATACAGCGCCCGGAGCCGGCGTGGTGCCGACCTGGGGTGGGAGCTTTTACATTCCAGTGGCATTCGTGGACGACGCGGGTTTCGTGCAGGAGATGGCCGATGCCGGCATCCAGGGGCTGGACCTGACGCTGCGCGAGGTGCGGCTGTGAAGTCGGCCAGCGCGGCCCTGCAGGCGCACCTGGCGCAGGCCGACACCACCCTGGTCAACTGCTGGAAGCTCAAGCGGCGCGACGGCACGGTCTTCGGCGCCACCGAGCACGACCGGGACCTTTCGGTCGACGTCGGCGACGGCGACGGCAGCGTGGTCTACAAGGCGGCGACGGGCTATTCGCGGTCCAATGTTCAATTCACCCATGATTTCAAGGTGGACAACCACGAGATCACCGGGGTGCTGGACAGCCTGGCGCTGACCGAGGCGGATATTCGGGCCGGGCGCTACGACGGCGCCGAAGTGCTGCAGTTCCTGGTCAACTGGACCGACCTCAGCATGGGGATCATCCGGATCAGCCGCTCGGAGGTGGGCGAGATCAAAGCCAACGGCGCCGGCTTCACCGCAACCCTGCGGGGCCTGACCGACCGCTACAGCCAGGAGATCGTGGACCCCATCACGCCGGGCTGCCCGGTCGACTTTGGCGACGTGCGCTGCGGTGTGCGCCTGGACCCGCCGGCCTGGCAGGCCAGCACGGCTTACACAGTCCGGCCGGCCCGCGATGCCAAGCTGGGCTCGGTGGTGAAGCCCTCGGTTTACAACGACCGGCATTTCATATGCACCGAGGCCGGGACTTCCGATGTCGCCGAGCCGGCATGGAATACGACGATTGGCGGCACCACGGCCGAGACCGGGGGCAGCACCGTGGCGTGGGAGGCGATCCAGGCGCTGACCATCGAGGCGACGGTCAATCTGGTGACCTCGCGGCGCGACTTCACCCTGACCTATAGCGGCGACGCGCCGGACGCCTTCCTGACCGGCGGGGTGGTGACCTTCGGCGGCAGCAGCCCCAACGCGGGGCTCTCCATGGAGGTGAAGGCCTGGGAGCTGGCCGGGCTGCGCCTGCTGCTGTTCCGGCCCATGCCCTTCGCGGTGGGGATCGGCGACAGCGTGACCGTGACCGCCGGCTGCGCCAAGACAGTGGCGGCATGCAAGACCTTCGACAACATTTTCGGGTTCCGCGGCTGGCCCCATGTGCCGGGCAACGACCGGATCTTTCAGGTGACGGGGTGATGGACCTCTGCCCGGTCTGCGGGCATTCCACCGCGCACCTGAAAGATACGGTTCTGTTCCACAAAGAGACCGGCACGCTGGTCTATGGCGGCGAGTCCGCCCGGCTGTCGGCCTCCGAGTCCAAAGCCTTTGCCGTTCTTTGGGCGGCCTTTCCCGAGCTCGTGGTGCTGGAGCGGATGCACATCGCGATTTACCCCTCGCCGGACGACGAGCCCGCCTATGCGGAGAGCACGGTGAAGGTTTTCATCCATAACCTGCGCCGCCGCATCGCGCCGCTGGGCATGGCGATCGAGAACATCTTCGGCACCGGCTATCGGCTGCGCTTCCCATCCCTGCCGCAGGAGTGAGACTTGACGACAGAAATCACCGTCCCGGCCGCGGTCTTCATCGCCGAGCTGCGGAGCTGGAAGGGCACGCCCTGGATCGAAAGCGGGGCGGTGAAGGGCGTGGGCTGCAACTGCCTGGGGCTGATCGCCTCTGCGCTGGGCAACGTGGGCCTGACGCGCTACCCCGAGGCCCTGGCGCCCTTCAAGGGCATGGCCCTGCCGCCGGACCCGACCAAGCTGCTGCGCGGCCTGAAAACGCACCTGACCCGCAAGGCGCTGCGCGACGCCGCGCCGGGCGACCTGCTGCTGTTCCGCTCCGCCGGCCTCCTGATCCATGTCTCGGTCCTGACCGAGCCGGGCGTGGTGATCCAGGCGCTCAGAGGCAAGGGCGTGGTGGAGCACAAGCTGGTGGAACGGGCGCATAGCGTGTTTGGTATCCCGGGGATCGTCTGATGGCCCAGGTCGCTCTCCAGGTCGCGGGCACGGTCGTCGGCGCAGCCATCGGCACGTTCGTCCTTCCCGGGGTCGGCACCGCCCTCGGGGCGTCGATCGGCGGCACGCTCAGCGGCATCGCCGGCTCGTTTTTTCAGCCGGACCTGCCCGATGCGGTGGGGCCGCGGCTCGACAACCTGGACGTCTCCTCGGCGGCCTACGGGCGGCCGCTACCCTTCGTCATGGGGACGGTGAAGACCGCCGGCACCGTCGACTGGTCGCCGGGGCTGGTGGAGTGGTCGAGCAGGAAGTGGGCGGCGGCTCGGGCGCGCCCGGCCAGACCGCGATCTCCTTCACCTATGCGGTTTCCTTCGGGGTTTCGATCTGCGAGGGGCCGGTGGATGCGGTCCTGAAGGTCTGGCGCGACGCCGATCTGATCTACGATGCCACCAACACCGGGCCCACCGAGGCGACCAAGGCCGGGACCTTCCGGATCTATCTGGGGACAGAGGACCAGGAGCCGGACCCGGCCGAGCAGGCCGACAAGGGCATCGACGACACGCCGGCCTACCGCGGGGTCTGCCGCATCGTCTTTGAGGACCACGACGTCACCGACATCCGGCGCATTCCCAACATCCGCGCGCTGGTGGCCCGGGGCACGGTGACGGAAAGCCTGCCGCTCATCAGCGTGACCGGCGAGAGCAGCGGCACCTCGGGGATCCGGTTCGCGCCGGACGGCCGCCAGGTCATGTTCGGCACCCGGGGGGTCACCGTCAGCCTCTGGGACACGGCGAGCCAGACCCAGATCCTCACCAGCAGCCTGAGCGGGGCCAACAACTCGGTGTTCTTTGCCGGCGGCTGTTTCGACAGCCTGGGCAACTGGTACGCCACCAAGACCGAGGATGTTTCCACCGGGTCGGTCCTGAAATACGCAGCCGAGACGCTGAACCGGATCGGCAAGAGCCAGGAAATCGATCTCGGCGGCGGGCTGGTCCAGGGGGCGATGGCCCAGGTCGAAGCCCTGGACGTGGTCGGCCTGCCCGGTTTCGAGATCGTCATTGCGGTGGGCTTCAACGGCAAGGTCTATGCGCTGGAGACCGGTACCTTCGGGACCACCGACGTCAGCGGCGATCCCCTGATGGCGCTGATCCGGACCATCGACCCGGCCGATTTCATCGGCGGCAACACCACATCGGGCGCCATCACGGTCGACAGCGAGGGCTTCGCCTGGGTCCTGATCGTCTCGGACAACCCGGACATCCTGCTGCTGCGCCTGGAGCCCTCCTTGGGCGCGGTGGTGGAGAACTATGTCATTGCCGGGGTGGACGCCGGCGAGGAACAGATGATGGCCTACGAGGAGACGACCAACTCCCTGATCATCGGTCTGGGGGGCAGCATTTCCGACAACATCTTCCGCTGGGGCATCGACAGCCAGACGATCGAGGCCGGGCCGATCTTCGAGAGCATCGGGCTGCAGGACAACGCGGTCTTTCAGCAGGGTCCCGCCGAGGGCGTGATGTGGTTCGGCAACGGCGCCACCCTGCGGGAAATCGACGTGATCGATATGGTGCAGCTGCGCAGCCTGAACGCCAGCGACTGGCCGGGGGTGACCAGCGCCGCCGACATCGTTTACGACCCCTTGAGCAACGCCCTGGTCAACCACGACACCACGGTGCTCTACCGCTGGATGTTCCTGGAGCGCGCCGGCGGCGGCGCCACCACGCTGGATGCGGTGGTCGATGCCGTCTCCGCCAAGGTCGGGTTGGCGCCCGCCGACATCGACACTGCGGCGTTGGCCGAGCCGGTCGAGGGCGTGGTGGCGGACCGGCGCATGCCGGCGCGCAGTTTCCTGGAACCGCTCGCGGCGGCGCATTTCTTTCGTACGGTGGAGAGCGACTGGCAGGTGATCTTCGCCAAGCGCGGCCAGGCGCCGGTCTTCGCCATTGCGGAAGAGGACCTGGGCGCCGGCCCGGCGCCGGCCCGCGAGCGCCTGGCGAAGCTGCTGGCGCAGGAGCTGTCGCTGCCGGAGCGCATCGACATCACCTATGCCGAGGCGGGCAGCGACTATCAGACCATGACCCAGCCGGCCAAGCGGGTGCCGGAGGCGGTCGGCACACGGCGGCGCAGCCAGCTGGCCTACCCCGGCGTGCTGACCAACGACAGCGCCAAGCAGATTGTCGAAAAGGCGCTCTATTCCACCTGGACCCAGCGCCAGGGCTTCGAGATGGCCGTGCCCATGACCCACCTGTTGCTGGACCCGGGCGACGTGGGGACAGTGACCGAAGGCGGGGTCGCCCGAACCGTTGAGCTGGCGGCGGTGGACCTGCACGCCGGCGGCGTGGTGGCGCTCTCGGCCTTCGAGGACGACCGCGAGACTTTCGCCTCGATTGCCGAGGGTGCGGCGGGCGGCGCGCGGCCGGGCAAGCTGGTCGTCACCGGCCCCAGTTTCTGGCAACTGCTGGACATCCCCTTGCTGCGGGACCAGGACGAGGGGCTGATCCACTATGCCGCGGCCGGCGGCTACGGCAACCTGGCCTGGCCGGGGTTGACCATTCTGGAGTCCAGCGACGGGGTGAACTTCGCCGGCGTCTTCACCGCAGTGCCGGGCGACGGCAACATCGCCCACGGCGCGGCCGCCGCGGCGCTGCCGCCGCCGGCCAAGGGGCCTTACTTCCTGGACGCGGACTCGACCCTTGTGGTGCGCATGCGCCGGGGCACGCTCTCGTCGATTTCCTTCGAGGCGCTGCTGGAGGAAAACAGCAACGTGGCGATCTTTGCCAGCGGCGAGATCGTGCAGTACCAGAACGCGGTGCTGCAGGGCGACGGGAGCTATCTGCTGAGCAACCTGGTGCGCGGCCTGCGCGGCACGGAAAACCGCATGGCTGAGCATGCGGCCAAGGAATTCGTGATCTTCCCGACGGAACAGGCCCTGTTCCGCAAGGCCTATGGCACCGAGCGCCTGAACGTGGCGCGGCTCTACCGCGGGGTGACCTTCGGCGATCCGCTGAGCCGGGGCACCACCAAGAGCGTGACCACCCAGGGCCGCTCCAAGGCAACCTACCGGCCCGAGAGCCTGGCCGGCAGCATTACCGCCAACGATTGGACCGTGACCTTCAAGCGCCGGCCGCGCCTGGGCAACGTCTCGCTCGCCTTCTCCGACATGCCGGTGATCGAGAACGTTCTGGACTTCGGCCTCAGGATCTATGACGGCGCTATCCTGGTGCGGACCATCACGCCGGCAGCCAGCGCCAACGGCTCGGTGATCACGGTCTCGGCCAGCACCGCGACCGGGACGCAGACCGCCCTTTACGACGAACTGGACCAGATCGCCGACTTCGGCGCCGCTCAGACCAGCCTGACCGTGGAGGCCTTCCAGGTCGGCGAGCTGGGCGAGGGCGAGCCGAGCGAACGCATCACCTTGCAGGGATAGCCCATGACCTTCGACCGCACCCAGAAGCCCGAGATGATCCGCAATCAGCCGGGCAACTACCTGAGCCACAATGCCGCCGTCCAGGCGCTGGAGGACAGCGTCAACAAGCATACCACCCACGCGCTGTCTGACGCCGACTATACGCTGACCACGGCGCAGTTCGGCGAGTTCGGTTTTATCGAGTTCACTGGGGCTCTGACGGCGGCGCGCAAGATCACCATTCCGGCCTTCGGTTCGAACCAGCACATTCGGGCGGTCTACCGCAACGGAACCAGCGGCGGGTTCGATCTGACGGTGGGATACAGCACCGGCGCCACGGTCACCATTGCACATGGCCAGCAATGCGAGATCCAGGGCGACGGGACGGACGTGATCCGGGGCGGCGATCCGAACGTCATGGATTTGCCGAGCGTGACTGTGAACGAGACGGAGGACTGGTTCTCATTTTACGATTCCTCTAGCGGCCAATTGGCCCGGGTCTTAGGCGAGAACCTGCCGAGTTCGGGCGGCGGTGGCGGCGGCGGTGTGGGGCCGGCGGATCTGATCCTGCATGTCCAGGATCAGAAGGCCGAAGACACCAACGGCCAGTCGCTGACCGACGACGTTTGGAACACCCGCGACATCAACACGGTGCTGACGAACCAGATCGTCGGGGCCTCGCTGGCGGCGAACCGGATCACCCTGGCGGCCGGCACCTATTTTATTTCCGCCATCATCGATGCGCATGTGGGGCATCGGCATATTTCGCGGCTGGAAAACATCACCGATGCAACCGAGGTGCTGCTGTCGGTTAATACCTTTGCCGTAACGGAATCCAGCACGACGTTTTTGCGGGGTCGTTTCACCATCTCGGCGGAGAAAGACTTCGAGATTCAAACCTTGGTGGCCGGCTCCACTGCGGCTCTCGGCGGCTTTGCGATTGGCAGCGGGACCCCCACCGCGATCAGCCATGAAACCTATCTGGATGCGGTCATCGTACAACTGGACGGCGTGCCCGGGGTGCAGACCACCAACGCGACCCAGACCACGCTGCTGAACGAGGCGCTGGCCGCCTACACGGGGATCCTGATCGAAGCCACCGTGCAGGGCCGCGAGGCCGCCACCGGCGCCGTCTTCGGGCAGACTCTGACGGCCCTGGTGCGCAACGAAGCCGGCACCGGTTCGATCTCCACGGTGCAGAAGTCCACCGCGGTCTCCATCGGCACGGTGACCGGCTGGGCGGTGGATATGGACATCGACACGGTCCCGGCGCTGGACGAATGGCGCCTGCGGGTCACCGGCGCCGCGGCCATGACCATCGACTGGACCGCAAGCATCAAGCGCATCGTCCAGGCCGACTGACGACAGGGAGTCCGACATGCTGAAATTTGCCGCCGCCCTCGGGGCGGTTTTTTTGTGGGCTGACGCCGAATCCGCCGCCAAGGGCGACAGGCTTTGAGCGCCGATCACGAGGCCCGGAAGATGGCCAACGAAGCTTTGGTGCGCATCGAGACCCACGAGAAGGGCTGTGAGGCGCGCTGGAGCGAGACCAACAGCGCCATCAAAGGGCTCTATCGCCGGCTCTGGTGGATGGTTGGCCTTTTGATCGGTGCGCAGACGCTGCTGATCGGCTATCTGGCCGAAAGGATCGCGCCGTGACACCCTTCGAGACGGCCCTGGCCTTCGTCGCCCGCTGGGAAGGCGGTTGGTCCGACCATGCCCGGGACCCCGGCGGCGCCACCCAGTTCGGCATCACCCGCAAGACGCTGGCCTGGTGGCGCGGACGGGCGGTCAGCAAGGACGAGGTGCGCGCCCTATCGATCGAGGAAGCCCACCAGATTTACCGCGCCTGGTATTGGGACAAGTGCCGCTGCGGGGATCTGCCGCCGGCGTTCGCGCTGCTGGTCTTCGACTGTGCGGTCAACCAGGGGGTCGGCCGCGCCCGCAAGGTGCTGGAGCGCGCGGTTGGCGCCAAGGCCGACGGAGAAATCGGCCCCCGGACCATGCAGCGCCTGGAACAGGCCTGGCAAAGCGACCCGCGCGGGCTGATCCGGGAATACTGTGCCCGGCGCAACACCTGGTACGGGCGCCTGTCGAGTTTCGTGACCTTCGGCCTGGGCTGGTCCCGCCGGCTGTTCGATGCCCAGCAGCACGCGCTGGAACTGTTGCCATGACCGCGCTGCAACTCGGCGAGCGTCTGCGGGCCCCGGCCGGCGCCTGGGCGCTCTATCAGCGCGATTCCTTGTTCCGTGCCGCTGATCACGCGCCCTGCCGTCACCAGGTCCGCGAAGGCGATGTCGAGCGCTGGCTGCTGGTCTCCGGCGATCTGCAGAAAAACCTGGAATACAAGGGCCCGATCCGCAACCCGGCCTTCAATCTCTGGTGCTATGACCGCCTGGAACGGCGGGAGGTTCTGGACGGCGACCCGGAGCGCCAGGCGTTCCGCCTGGTCCATGTCGGCGACTGCACGCTCTATGCCGGCCTGGCCTATAAGCACCTGGCGGCCGCCGGCTTCGCCCAGGGCGCGCTGCGCCTGGTCATGGTGCGCTACGACGGCCTGCCGGCGAGCGAGGCCCACCTGATCGCCACCCTGGACGTGACCTGGCCGGACGGACGCCCCGACACGCTTTGCTTCGATGTGCGCTTCGACCCCGGCGGCTGGGGCGAGGGGGGCTTTTCCA
>CAJHXM010000278.1_pt1 | contig 12129 bp, 5 predicted proteins | sample 9198461 | NCBI WGS metagenome assembly CAJHXM01 (sample SAMEA7708299, study PRJEB35096) | sediment metagenome | biome: marine neritic benthic zone biome [ENVO:01000025]; feature: sediment [ENVO:00002007]; material: shallow marine sediment [ENVO:03000034] sea grass bed [ENVO_01000059] ...
CGGCGGCTTCCGGGTCGGCGATAATGGCGGTGGCCGTTGAGGCGGCCAGCATCGCGGTCATGAAGGCGCGCAGCACGCCGTTGCCGCAGGCCGGGTCCAGTTTTCCCGCCGCGTCGCCCACGAGGAAGTAGCCCGGCCCGGCACTGGCCGGCACTTTCTCCCAGGTCACATCCGCGCCGCGGGCCGGGCGTTGCGGCACCTGCGCGCCCGACAGATCCAGGTCCACGACGGCGAGCTGCCCCTCGCCGATCTTGGCGCGCCAGCTCCAGCCCTGGCTTCGGTAGGAAAAGATCGGGTCGTCGGCAGCCTCCCGCCGCGCCTCATAGCTGTAGCTGGCTAAGAGGCGCGGCGAGCCATAGAGGGTCTCCAATCCCAACTTCCGCGCCAGCCAGCGCCGAAACCCTGTCGCATCGATGGTGACAGCGGCATCGATTTCCTCGGCACCGGCCGCGATGCCCCTGACCCCGTCGTTATCGATCAGCGGGGCCGAGGGACCGAGGTCGTAGCGGATTTTCACGCCGAGCTGCTCGGCGCGGTCCGACAGGACCTTGTTCAACTGTTCGCGGCGCACCTGAAAGCCATACCAGGCGCCGCTCTCGTCGTCGCCATAGGGGACGAAGACTTGGGCGGCTCCATTTTCAATCCGGTGACCGCGGTTGCGGTGCAGCTTCAAACTATCGATAGCCGCGGCAATGCCCAGTTGCCGGAAGACCGGCTCCAAACCGGGGTGCAAAGACTCGCCCGGGCGCACCGCCGCCTGGGGTTGGCTTTCGATGACCAGGGTTTCCAGGCCGTTCTGCCGGGCGGTGATGGCGGCCGCCAGTCCCGCCGGGCCGGCGCCCAGAACGATCACGTCATAGCTTTTGCGATCCAACAGGCGGCTCCTATACGCCGATAAAGGGCCGCACCTGCCAGTCGCCGAATTCCCGGTCGGCGATGGCCCGCAGGTCGGTGACAAAATCGATGCTGCGAATCACGCTGGCCTGTAGCCGCCGGTGGTCGTTGCGGCGGCGGCGTTCCCGGTCCGGCACCACCAGGGTAAAGGCATAGATATCGCCGCTGAACCGCTGGCCGGTCTGGCGGTTCACCTCGTCTATCATGGGATCGGCGGCGTCCAATTTTCGAAAGGAGGCCATGACGAAGGCGCCGCCGGCCAGGCCGAAATGATCGCCGGCCTGGCGGCGGACGATTGCGGTCGCCAGCACCCGGCGGGTGTATTCGTCGAAATCAACATTGCTGGTGACCTTGAGCGTGAAGCCGTTGGCCACCGCGGACTCCACATAGTCGGCGAAGTCGAAGGCGGGGTATTCGACCCGCGTCCCCTGCTGGTCGAGGCCGATTCCGGCGATGCCGTCCCAAGGTTCCCTGCCCGCGATCTCCTCGTCCGTCATGGGGGCGATGGAGTCTCTCCGGGGCTGAAAGGTTCGGGTCGTGTCCGGGGCGACGGCGGGCCAAAAGGCGCTCAAGGCCGCGCAGAGTTTGGCATCCTCGGGGAAGGGACTGCCCAGGCCATAGGCGGCCAAGTGGCGCACATTGCCGGTGGTGTCGTCGGAGATCGCCCAGCCGGGCGCAAAGACTCCGGCTGCCGCGTCGGGCAGGACGTGGCAGCGCTCGAAGGAACCGGACCGAAGCCCCGCCGCAGCAGCGGCGCGGGTGCGTTCCGCATCCAGGTCCGTGACCACGGCGCTCACCGTCTGGCCGGCGGCGCGGGAATCTCCCGGGTCGAAGATCTGCGCGCCCTGGTGGGTGATGTTGGGGTCGGGATAAAAGCGTGTATCCGACAGCGGGGCAGGTTCCGCGCCCCAACGGATAAAGCGCCGCAGAGCGGGATCCACCCTGTCGGTCCAGTCCGCAACGGCGCGCTGATCCACAGCCGGATAGAAATCCGGCGCCGCGACAATGCTGAAGCCGGGTACGGTTTCGAGATTGCGCGACAGGCCGGTTTGACGCAGCGTGACATAACCGGCGCCGGTGAAGTCGGCGTAATGGACCGCCTCGAAATTCGGCGCCCGCAGGCGGCCCATCATATTGCGGTCATCGTTCAGCGAGACCAGGCTGCCGTCGCTTTGGACCACGTGGCGGATGTGCACATACTCCGGCGCAAAACGGCCGGTGGCACGCGAGCGTAATTCCAGGCTGCTGGAAAAGAGGCCGATGCTGCCAAAGCCGTTGCTGGCGGCAGCCGGGACCCGGAAGGTGAGGGGCCGGTTATCGGCGCGCCGGGCAATCTCGACCAGTGAGTTGTGTGGTGTCGGCACCAGGCCTGCGGCGCCCAGGTCCGAGGTCCCAAGGACCAGTTCGGCGATCCCCTCGACCAGCCGGTAGGGTGCCGACGTCAGATCGGCCGTGCCGACATGGGACGCCGCGCCCATGGCGTCGAAGAACTGATGCACGCGGGCGATCTTGGTGTTTTCGTGATGGCTTTCCCACTGCAGCGACAGGGTCTCCCCCGCCAGGCATTCCGGCCCGTCGAACAGCTTGTGAAGCGGTACCCAGAACTGCAGCCGGTCGTCGCCTCTTTGCGGCCGCATCGGACCGAGGCCCGCCGTGTCGGCCAGCGCGCCGGGGCGCGAGGTTACCAGGGCTGAGATGTAGGGGGTCCAGCGGCAAGGGATCACATGAATGCCGTCGGTCGGCGAGCTGGGCCAGAAACCTCGGGTCTCGGGCCGGTAGTGCGGCGCCAGGGTGCCGGCGCGGCTGATGCCGGTGCGCGCGTAAGCCATGTCCGCCTGAACGCCATGCACGGCATCTTGTGCCGGCCGGTATTCCTGGGCGAAGAGGACGATGGCGAGGTCGCCGGAAAGCGTGAGACCAAGGCGCGTGGCGAGGGCGCGGGCTTCGTCGGTCAGGTCCTGCAGGCGGGCCGCCCTCGCGGCATAGACATAATTTTCCACCGTCTCGATTTCCGCCACGGTCGGAAAATCGCCGAGGGCGCTGCCGTCCGGCTGCTGGCGCACCGCCGGGGAGGCCAGCGCATGGTAGAGCAGGGACCTGGCCGGGCTGCCGGGTTCGATGCCGCGGCTGGCGCCGGGCGCGAAGTCCTGGAACCCCTCTGCGTTTCGGTCGATGCCCGGCAGCTCTTTGCCGAGTTCGGCCGCCAGATCGGGCGCCTCCGGATCCAGGCCATGGTGGCGCAGCAGTTGTGACCAGCCCTGCGGCGCCAGCCGCTGCAGAATGCCTCGAACATCGTCAATCAACATTATTTTCTCCCAATAAAATCGGTCTGGAATTCACCAGCGGGTCGAATCGCAACGATCCGGGGGCTTGGGCTGCAGCCTGGGAAATGAAAAAGGTCGGCCGGAGCCAGATTGTCTTAAGGTTGAATTGGATCGTACGATAATTGTCAAAAAACGTTTGATATGAATAGTTTAGCAGATCTCTGCCGAGAATTCACCTGCCGATCGCACCTTGGCCTGGGGCGGAAAACTTACGAGTCCGGTCTGACTTTGAAGGGGCTTTCCGCCATCAAGGCGGCGATCTGGTGGCGGTTCATGCTGCGCTCCCGGTCGAGGAATTGGCTGACCGCACTGCGAAAGCCCGCATCGCCGATCCAATGCGCGCTGTAAGTCTCGACCGGCAGATAGCCGCGCTGAATTTTATGCTCGCCCTGGGCCCCGGCCTCGACCCGTGCCAATCCCTGTTCAATGGCAAACTCCAGGGCCTGGTAATAGCAGGCCTCGAAATGCAGAAAGCGATACCGCCCGTCGCAGCCCCAATTGCGGCCATAGAGGGTGTCGCCGCCAATCAGATTCAGGGCGCCGGCCACCAGGTCGCCACCATCTTCGGCGATGACCAAGGCCACCTTGTCCGCCATCCGCTCACCCAGCAGAAAAAAGAATTCCCTGGTCAGGTAGGCCTGCGACCACTTCTTGTCGATGGTGGCGAGATAAAAGCGATAGAAGGCCTCCCAGTGACGTTCCTGAATGTCATCGCCGGTGAGAACACGCAGTTTGATGCCGCTGTCGGCAACCTTGCGCCGTTCTTTCTTGATCGCCTTGCGCTTGCGGGAGGTGAGGCGCTCGAGGAAGTCGTCGAAGCTGCGGTAGTCCTGATTTGTCCAGTGGAATTGCAGTCCCACCCGGGTCAGGAGGCCGGCCTCGCCGAAGCGCTGGAACTCGTCGGCGGTGGGGAAGGTTATGTGCAGGGAGGAGACTTCTGACTGGCTGGCCAACTGCACCATGGCCGCGGTCAGGGCGCCCTCCAGGGTCTCCGTGTCGCTGTCCGGGCGCACCAGCAGCCGCGGTCCGGTCGCCGGGGTGAAGGGCACGGAACACTGCAGCTTTGGGTAATAGTCGCCGCCGGCCCGCTCATAGGCATCGGCCCAGCCCCAGTCGAAAACGTATTCGCCGTAGGAATGGTTTTTCAGGTAAAGCGGCGCGGCGGCGGCCAGGCGCCCCTCGCCGTCGCGGATCGCCAGGTGTTGCGGCAGCCAGCCGCTTTTGGCATCGGCCGAGCCGCTCTCCTCCAGCGCCGAGAGAAAGGCGTGGCTGACGAAGGGATTGTCCGGCCCGGCGCAGGCATCCCATTCCGCCGCCGAAACCTCTTTGAGGCTCGACAGCACGGCTACGGCAATGGGTTCGCGTCCGTCCGGCATAACGGGAAGGGGTCTCCGCTAAAGTGGCTCTGCCAGATAACCTCGGGCGCTTCCGCCGCCAGATCAAGGGGCGATTATGAGGGCAAGTCATGTAATTTGCAGTAAATGCGTTGCCCGCGTTTCGATTATCCTACGAATTTTGCCCAGGACTGAATGTGCCGTTCCTTGTTCTTTCAATTCTTTGAGAAGTTCGTCCGCATTGCTCTGGGTGCGATTGGCCATCTCTCGCAGATCCTTGACCAGAAGACGCTGTGCTGCCTTTGTGTCGGGTACGAGAGTGAGCCACTGGTCCAAGTTGATTGTGTCCGCAATTGACCTTCCGCCGATTGCCAGGGCGAGCTTCTTCGAGAGGTTCGGATAGGCTGCGGTGCACACAATATCGTAAAGCGGCGCAAGGTCGGGTGTTTTGCTGCGATATAGCAAGGCATAATTTTTTGCGTGTGCATCGGCATTGCCGACCAAATAGTGAAACATCACCATGCGTAGAAATGCTAGGCGGTCCGCTGCAGGTTGTCCGGTATGATTTTGGATCAATTCTTGAGATTGGGCAATTCCTGGTCCGCCTTCTTCCTCGTACTTCAATTCCGGTGGAACGCTTAGCGCCTGACAGAAATCTTCCTGATGCAACCGGACAATCTGATTGTCGTTTTTTATGATTCGATCATAGCGCTCAACCAAAATGTAGTCGGTTGTCCCAGCCGCTGCTTTTGACACTTTGGGAGCAGGAAGGCCTACCCTTCTGGCCAGCTTCATGCAGAAGAATTCGTTCTCGGCGGTGCCCTTGAGACCTTCGATGAAAGGTTTCAAGATATGTGTCGTGGGTCCGCCGTTTTGTGCGAGTGCAACTCTCCCTTCGATCAGGCAAACGGCGAGTTTATCCTGCGCGCCGGCAAGCGAGAGTCGGATACCCTCCTCGCCACCGAGCAGTGGTTTCGTGCGTAGGAGTTCAAGGATTTCGATAAGGCCTCTTTCACTTAAGGGTTCCGGTCTCTTCGACGAGAGGTCCGGCAAATCCATCCCACTGGGAAGCAGCATTAATGCCCCGGCGCATTCGCCGCCGATGATTTCCAGCAGGCCGAATGTGTTGCCTTCAGAAACGCCAAGCGCTGAGGCGAGGCGCTGCCGTGCACGGTCATCGGGGAGCAGACCCGAAAAGAATGGCTTTGCTATTCTATCTGGAATTGGTTCTTCGCGCAGCGGCATCGAGACCGAAATCGCTCGATTGTGGGAAGCTGTAAGATACTCCGCCGCATAGGCAAAGCTGAGTGCCCCGCCATCATCTTGCGCTAGGGAACCTACTTTTTGTTCATGTAAGTATACGTCAAGTTCACGCGTCATGGTGACAGCTCACCCCGCGCCTGTATGTTGACTGTCAGTCCAAGTGTCTCGAGAACTTGGATCGTCAAGCCAATGCGGCAACTTTCTTTCCCGTACTCGAGTTCTCGAAGGAAGCGCACACCAACCCCGGCCAAAGCCGCCAGTTCTTCCTGGGTTAGCTTCTGGATTTTACGTTCATTTCGAATCGCCCTACCGAGGGCTTTGCTGTCTTGTATCCGTGCCATAATCATCCCTATCGGGATGGTTATGGCAGAAACTTCGTTCAATTGCACTAAAAAGAACTGATCGGGGTGATTTTTTTCTACAAGCGGACTGAGATTTGAAAATAATCCCGATCGGGACGATAAACTTAAGGCAAAGCTGTGCCAATCGTACCGTGATAGCTGGGAGGACCCGTGACAGGATTGACCTGAAAGCTCGCCAAATTCGACCGTGAGCGATCAATCGCCCTGCAAATACCAGGCGTATTCCGCCGGGCTGATCTGATTTTCGAACTTGTCCAGCTCGGCGGTTTTGCAGGCGCCGTAGGCACGGATGTAGTCGGCGCCAAGGTAGCTGGCCAATTGGTCGCCCTCTTGCAGGCGCTCGACGGCGCGCCGGGGCCGGAAGGGCAGATCGGGATCGTAGCGGTCGCCGGCGTTGCCTTCCCAGGGCTTGCCCGGGTCGATTTTATTGGTGATGCCGTGGTGGATGCCGGCCAGCAGGCTGGCCATGGCCAGATAGGGGTTGGCGTCGGCGCCGGGCACGCGATGCTCGATGCGCCGCGCGGCGCCCGCGCCGTGGGGTATCCTGAGCGCCACCGATCGGTTCTCGTAGCCCCAGCTGCGCTGCACGGGCACGTAGATGTCGGGCAGATAGCGCCGGAAGGAATTGACGTTTGGGGCCAGCAGGGCCATGGCCTCCGGCAGCTGGTCCAGGATGCCGCCGATGGCATGGCGCAGGGTCTCGCTGGAGGGCTCCGCCCCGCCGTCGAAAACATTGCGGCCATTCGAATCGAGTAGACTGGCATGCATATGCAGGCCGCTGCCGGAGCTGTCCAGATAGGGCTTGGCCATAAAGGTGGCCTGCATGCCGTGGTTGCGGGCGACGCCCTTGACCGCGCGCTTGAACATCACGCACTGGTCCGCGAGCTGCAGCGGGTCGTTGCCGTGATGCAGATTGATCTCGAACTGGCCGGGCGCATATTCCGCGGTGATGGCGCTGGTGCGGACGCCCTGGGTCCGCGCGGCGGAAGCGATTCCCTCCAGCACTTCGGCAAAGTTTTCCAGGGAGCTCATGCCATAGACCTGGGTGTCATTGTCCCGCGCGCCGGTGAAGGGGGATTTCGGCGGTTGCGGCAAACCGCCCTTCAGCCGGGCCGTGTCGATCAGATAGAATTCGAGCTCGAAGGCCACGACCGGGGTCAGCGCCAGTTCCTTGAAGCGCTCCAACACCCGGGCCAGGACGTTGCGCGGTTCATAGGCGTAGGGGCTGCCGTCGCCGTTCTGGAAGGTCAGCATGACCTGGGCCAGAGGATGGGCCGCCCAGGGTACCGGCTGCAAGGTGCCGGGCAGGGGTTTCACCAGATGATCCGGATCGCCGTCGGAAAAGCCGATGCCGTCGGGATCGTGGCTCTCCCCCATGGTGTCCAGCAGGCAGACCGACCCGGGCATGGCCGCGCCCTCGGTCAGGATCTTGTCGAAAAGGTCCATGGGATAGCGCTTGCCGCGCACGACCCCGGAAAGGTCGGCGAAGAAGGCATCCAGCCCGGAAGTTTCGGGGTGGGCGGCCAGATAGTCGGCCGCCTCCCGGGGCAGTGTTGCAGTCGAATCAGGCATGGTTCATATGGCCCGGCCCGCCGGGGCCGGTCAAGTCCTGCGGGGCTCAGGCGATCTCCGCAACGGCGTCGATTTCCACGGCGACATTCAGCGGCAGGGACCCTGCCGATACCGCCGCGCGGGAATGGCGCCCCTTGTCGCCGAAGACCTCCACCATCAGGTCGGAGGCGCCGTTGATGACTTTCGGCTGGTCGGCAAAGTCCGGGGTGGAGTTGACGAATCCGCCCAGACGCACGATGCGCTGAACCCGGTCCAGGTCGCCGCCGCAAGCGGCTTTGAGCTGGGCGATAATGTTGATGGCGCAAAGCCGGGCGGCGGCCACGCCGTCTTCCAGGGAAATCTCGGCGCCCAGCTTGCCCTGGTACTTGAAGGCGCCGCCTTCCAGAGTGACCTGCCCCGAGACAAAGACCAGATTGCCGCTTTGCACATAGGCCACATAGTTGGCCACCGGGGCCGCCGCATCGGGAATCTCGATCCCCAGTTCCGCCAAGCGGCCGTCGATTGCTCCCGCCATGATGATCTCCCCTATTGTTGTTGAGGCGGGAAGATAGAGGGGAGAAAGAGGGGCGGCAAGGGTGCCTTAGCTTGAGAAAGATCCCGGATAAAAGCCTGCAGCTTTTTCCGGGATGACAATCCTTTTTGTGTCATCCCGGCCGGAGCGTTAGCGGAGAGCCGGGATCTTTATCCGGGTAGGCGCCTTAGATTGCGAGAGCCCCCGGATAAGTGCCTGCGGCACCTCCGGGGATGACGTCGGCGGCGGCTTTAGGAACAGCCGCTGGTGCTGCCGCAGGTCGCGCATTTCAGGCAGGTGCCGTTGCGCACCAGGGTGAAGTTGCCGCAGTCGCCGCAGGGGTCGCCCTCGTAGCCTTTCATGCGGGCTTCGCGCACCCGCTCCAGCTTGGTGTCGACTTGTTTGGCGACGTAGCGTTCGACGGTGACGGCTTCGCTCGTGCCGGTTGCGGCCGTTTGCAAGCCCTCCGAAGCCGCGACGGCCGCCGAAGCCTGCAGCGTGCTGCTGCCGCCGTCACCGCCGCCGCCGTTCAGGACCAGTAACTGGTTGCGCACATAGCCGGTGGAGGCATAGCGCCGCAGGTTTTCGGCCACTGCCTCCCGCTCGTCCCCAGGCAGCAGGCCTTCTTCGCTGCCGCTGCCGAGGGAATCCGGCGCCACGTCGGCGGGCTCCACATGAGCCAGGTCGTTGCGGCCGAGGTAGGAGATCGCCAGTTCGCGGAAGATGTAGTCCAGCACCGAAGTGGACATCTTGATGGCGTCGTTGCCGGTCACCATGCCCGAGGGCTCGAAGCGGGTGAAGGTGTAGGCCTCGACGAATTCCTCCAGCGGCACGCCGTACTGCAGGCCGATGGAAATCGCGATGGCGAAGTTGTTCATCAGGCTGCGGAAGGCGGCGCCTTCCTTGTGCATGTCGATGAAGATCTCGCCGATCGAGCCGTCTTCGTACTCGCCGGTGCGCAGATAGACCTTGTGGCCGCCGACCACGGCCTTTTGCGTATAGCCTTTGCGGCGCTGCGGCAGGCGGTCGCGCTCCTGGACCCGTTCAATCACCCGCTCGATGACCCGCTCGGCGACGATCTGGGCGCGTGCGGCGGCGGGCGCCTCGGCGACCTGCTCTTCCAAAGTCTCGGCGTCGTCGTCATCGACCGCATCGAAAATGGCCGAGGACAGCGGCTGCGACAGCTTGGAGCCGTCGCGGTAGAGCGCATTGGCCTTGAGGCCCAGGCGCCAGGACAGCAGATAGGCGTCCTTGCAGTCCTCCACCGTGGCGTCGTTGGCCATGTTGATGGTCTTGGAAATGGCGCCGGAGATAAAGGGCTGGGCGGCGGCCATCATGCGGATGTGGCTCTCCACCGACAGGAATCGCTTGCCGCTGCGACCGCAGGGGTTGGCGCAGTCGAAGACGGCCAGGTGCTTGTCCAGCAGATGCGGGGCGCCCTCCAGCGCCATGGCGCCGCAGCAATTGGTGTTGGCGGCCTCGATCTCCGCCCGGGTGAAGCCCAGGGCAGCCAGCATGTCGAAGCCGACATCGATCAGCTGGTCGTCGCTGAAGCCCAGAACGTCGCTGCAGAAATCGCCGCCCAGGGTCCACTTGTTGAAGGCGAATTTGATGTCGAAGGCGCTGGCGAGGCCGGCCTCCAAGGCCTGCAGCGCCGCGTCGGTGAAGCCCAGGGCCCGCAGGCGCTCGTGGTTGATGCCCGGTGCGTCCTGCAACGTGCCGTGGCCGACGGCGTAGCGGATGATCTCCTCGATTTTCTGCTCTTCGTACCCGAGGGTGCGCAGGGCTTCCGGAACCGTGCGGTTGATGATCTTGAAATAGCCGCCGCCGGCGAGCTTCTTGAACTTCACGATGGCGAAATCCGGCTCGATGCCGGTGGTATCGCAGTCCATCACCAGGCCGATGGTGCCGGTCGGGGCGATCACCGTGGACTGGGCGTTGCGGTAGCCGTGCTTGCGGCCCAGGTCGAGGGCGCGGTCCCAGGCCGCTTTGGCGGCCTTGATGAGGCTCTTGTCCGGGCAGTTGTCCGCATCCAGCGGCACCGGGGCGACCGAGAGGCCTTCATAGCCGTTGCGCTGGCCATAGGCGGCACGGCGGTGGTTCTCGATGACCCGCAGCATGGGCTCGGCATTGTCGCGGTAGCCGGGGAAGGGGCCCAACTCGCCGGCCATCTCCGCCGAGGTGGCATAGGCGGTGCCGGTCATGACCGCGGTCAGGGCGGCGCAGAGCGCGCGGCCGCTTTCCGAATCGTAGGGCAGGCCCAGGGCCATCAAGAGACCGCCGATGTTGGCAAAACCCAAACCGAGGGTCCGGTATTGGTAGGATAGCCGGGCAATTTCCTTGGAGGGGAACTGCGCCATCAAAACGGAAATTTCCAGCACGACGGTCCAGAGCCGGGTGGCGTGCTGATAGGCCTCCACATCGATGCTGCCGTCCTCGCGCTGAAAGGTCATGAGGTTCATTGACGCCAGATTGCAGGCCGTGTCGTCCAGGAACATATATTCCGAACAGGGGTTCGAGGCATTGATGCGGCCCGAGTTCGGGCAGGTGTGCCATTCGTTGATGGTGCTGTCGTACTGCACGCCCGGATCGGCGCAGGCCCAGGCCGCGCCCGCGATCTGCTCCCAGAGGTCGCGCGCTTTCAGGGTCCTTTCGACGGCCCCGTCGGTGCGCCGCACCAGGTCCCAATCGCCGTCGTGCAGCATGGCCTTGATGAAGTCGTTGTTGATACGCACCGAGTTGTTCGAGTTCTGGCCGGAGACCGTCAGGTAGGCCTCCGAATCCCAATCGGTGTCGTAGGTATCGAAGTCGATCCGCTCATAGCCTTGGCGCGCAAACTGGATGACCCGCAGAACATAGTTCTCCGGCACCATCGCCTTGCGCGCCGCCTTCATCGCGGCTTTCAGGGCCGGATTCGCTTTCGGGTCGAAGGCCGCTTCCGGATCGCTGCTGTCAAAGCCGCTGCAGGCGCCCATGATTGCGTTCAGGTGCTTCTCGCAAAGCTTGGAGCCGGTCACCAGCGCGGCGACCTTTTGCTCTTCGCGGACTTTCCAGTTGATGTAGTTCTCGATATCCGGGTGGTCCAGGTCCACCGTCACCATCTTGGCCGCACGCCGCGTGGTGCCGCCCGACTTGATCGCGCCGGCGGCCCGGTCTCCGATCTTCAGGAAGCTCATCAGTCCGGAGGAACGGCCGCCGCCGCGCAGCGGCTCGTTCTCGCCGCGCAGGGCGGAAAAGTTGGTGCCGGTGCCCGAGCCGTACTTGAAAAGACGCGCCTCGCGGACCCAGAGGTCCATGATCCCGTTGTCGTTCACCAGATCGTCTTTCACCGACTGGATGAAACAGGCGTGCGGCTGCGGGTGCTCATAGGAACCCTTGGAGCGGGTCAGGCGGCCGGTCTCGTAATCCACATAATGGTGGCCCTGGCTCGGCCCCTCGATGCCATAGGCCCAGTGCAGGCCGGTGTTGAACCACTGCGGCGAGTTGGGCGCGGCCATCTGGCGCGCCAGCATGTGGCGGTGCTCGTCATAGAAGGCACGGGCGTCTTCTTCGCCGTCGAAATAGCCGCCCTTCCAGCCCCAGTACGTCCAGGTGCCGGCCAGGCGGTCGAAGACCTGTTTGGCCGAGGTCTCGCTGCCGAAGCGCGCCGCCTCGGGCAGCTCGGCCAGGGCCGCTTCATCGGGAACCGAGCGCCAGAGCCAGGACGGGACAGAATTCTCTTCCACCCGCCGGGTCTTGGCCGGAATGCCGGCTTTGCGGAAATATTTCTGCGCCAGGATGTCGGCGGCGACCTGGGACCAGGCGGCCGGCACCTCGATATCGGCGGCCTCGAAGACGACCGAGCCGTCGGGATTGCGGATTTCACTCGA
>CAJHXM010000580.1_pt1 | contig 12064 bp, 10 predicted proteins | sample 9198461 | NCBI WGS metagenome assembly CAJHXM01 (sample SAMEA7708299, study PRJEB35096) | sediment metagenome | biome: marine neritic benthic zone biome [ENVO:01000025]; feature: sediment [ENVO:00002007]; material: shallow marine sediment [ENVO:03000034] sea grass bed [ENVO_01000059] ...
AAAGCCCATGCCGGCGCCGACGTCGCACTTCAAAACGCCCGCTTTGACCCCTGCCTCGGCGGCCTCAGCCGCCGGCAGGGATAGAGCGGCAAGACCCAAGCAAAGGGCACCGGTCAAGGCGATCGTCGTGGGATGAATGGTCATCGGGTGGTCCTCCAGAAAGATGGATCAATTGATGACAGACTGCATCCGGCCGGCGGCCGGGACATTGATATGGGTCAGCCCACCTGGCACCGAATTCGCGGCGCCGAGCCGGCACTATTGGGAATCGCGGAGCGCTTGCTCGGTCAGCCGGGCCTGCAGAGAACCATGTTCCGCCTCAAGTTCCCGGTGCGCGGCGGCGCAGTCCTCGACGCTGCGGATCGGCAGCACCAGGGCCCCGACCAGTTGCAGATCGGCCCAAAAGTGGTCGCCGAAGGAGAGACCGTCATCACTGTAGGCCGCATCGACACGCTGCATCACCCCATCGTAAAGCGGTTCGCAGCGCTCGGCCTTGGCCGCTTCGGCGTGAGTATAAGGCTCTTCCCATCCCCGGCCCTGCAGCTCGGCCGTGGCCAGAGTCTCCTCCGCCTGCCATTGCAGACGGCTTTCCGATTCCAGCAAGGCCGGCACGTTGGTCCCGCAGCCGCCTGTCAGAATGGGAAGGCATAGAATAAGGGCCATGACCGGCAAACGCCGCCGAGCTGTCCGCCTGGAGTTGCTTGTGGTCATGGCCTCATCCCTTTCCCGTTAAATACTGAACTCTCCTCCCGCCGGGATAGAATTCCCCGGCGGTCCCGCGTCCGGCACAACGCCTTGCCGCGATGACGAGAATATAGGGCCGGACGGCCGGGGCGGCTGTGACCGGCGTCACAAAAGGGGCGGTTTCCGGCGGTTTTTTGCCCGCCCCAGGCCTTAACGGCGATTAAGCCTAGAATTTTAGGGTTTATTAGACTCAAGGCCCTAAAACCAAAGTCCGGACTCAGGAGTCATAAGCTGCTGGTCCGGAAGCCCGCCACGACGGACCACGCCGAGTGACAGAACGCCGAACCAGCCAAACCGGAGAGAACCGGGACCTGCCGACCGTCGCCCTCGTATTGAGCGCCGCCGTACTGGCGGTCTTGTGGCTGTTTTTGTGGATTTGGGGGCCTGTCGGGGATCCGCAGAAGCTCTTGCTGATTGCGCCGATTATCGTCGTCCTGCTGGCCGCCGCTGTCCTGCGGCAGCACCGGCTCCTGGTGTCCCGGCTGCTGGAACAGCAAGAAGCGCTGCGCGCGCAGGAAACCCGCTTCAAGGACTTCGCGGCCACGGCGTCTGACTGGTACTGGGAGATGGACGCCGACTTGCGGTTTTCCTATTTCTCCGAACGCTTTGAAGAAATCAGCGGGGTGGCGCCGGAAAAACTCCTGGGCAAGACGCGCGCGGAAACCGGCATTCCCGATGTCGACCCGCAGGCCTGGGAACAGCATCTGCAGGATCTGGCGGCTGGCCGGCCCTTCCGGGATTTTGTCCATCCGCGCAGCAAGGCCAATGGCGAGACCGTGTGGCTGTCGATCAGCGGCCAGCCGCAAATCAACGCGCAAGGCGTTTTTCAAGGCTACCGCGGCACCGGCCGCGACATCACCCGGCAAGTCCATGATCGGGAGATGCTCGCCAGGGCCAAGACCGAGGCCGACCGCAGCAGCCTGGCGAAGTCCGCCTTTCTCGCCAACATGAGTCACGAGCTGCGCACCCCGCTGACCGCCATCATCGGCTTTTCCGAGATCACTCTCAGTCAGGCATTGGGGCCGGTCGGCAATCCCCACTACGTCAACTGCGCCCGCGACATCAAGGCCGCGGGCGATCATCTGCTGGACCTGATCAACGACGTCCTCGACCTCTCCAAGGTCGAGGCAGGCAAAGCGGAGTTGCAGGAAGAACTGGTCGACCTGACGGAGGTGGTGCGCAGTTCCTTGAAGATCATTGCGCCACGGGCTGCAGACGCCGAGGTCACCGTGACACCTTGCCTGCCGTCCGGAGAAGTCGCCCTGAAGGGGGACGAGCGCAAACTGAAGCAAATGGTGCTGAACCTCGTGACCAACGCGGTGAAGTTCACCCCGGCCGGCGGCTGCGTCGAGGTGGCGCTGACCAGCGACGGCAACGGCGATCTGCTGTTGCAGGTGCAGGACAGCGGCGTCGGTATTTCGCCCGAGGATATAGAACGTGTGCTGGAGCCCTTCACCCAGGCACAGAACCTTATGGAAACCAATACGCCGGGCACCGGACTGGGCCTCGCCCTCACCAAATCCTTCGCCGAATTGCACGGCGGGGAACTGACCCTGATCAGCACCGCCGGCCAGGGCACCACCGCCAGCCTGCGACTCCCCGGATGGCGCGCCGGAGACCCTGCAAGGATCGCGGTCTGATTATTAAGGGACGGTTTGGATCAGGTTCCTAGAGCCTGATCGTCTCATATCGAAGCGATATGAGACGTGAATCAGTCTCTAAACTATTAAGGTAGCGGAGGATTCACGTTTCAGATTGATTCAATCTGAAACGATCCTGCGCTAGAGCAAAGACCCATTTGATGGAGCCCTTTGCGCAACGCGTTATTTAAAGAGAAGTGTCATGTCCGGGCTTGGCTCACTGCTGTCCAGTTTAAATTGTTGGGTCGGATTCGCGTTTCTTGCAGAGAAATCTCCCTATATCCCAACGTCGCCACGAATCGCCATGGATTGCCACGGGCGCAAGAATCTGCGCTTCCCGATGGGAATTTCCGCCAATCGACCTGGCGCGGCGAGAGGTCTATGCTAACGGCACTCCAGAAATTCCTTTGACCGCCACAAAGGAGGTTTGCCATGGCGATCGCCATTTCACTCGCGCAGTACCTGGAGGATCGGGACATCGCCTATGACGTCCTGACCCACATACCCACGCCAACCGCCAGCCGTACCGCCGAGGCCTGCCACGTCTCCGGCGAGCAGCTCGCCAAGTCTGTCATCGTCAAGGACGGCACGCAGTTCATGCTTGCCGCTGTCCCGGCCTGCCGCCATGTACGGCTGGGCATCTTGTCCCGGCTGCTGCGCCGGCGGGTCGGACTCGCAACTGAGGCGGAGGCCAGCGCCCTCTTTGCCGACTGCGACACCGGCGCCTTCCCGGCCCTGGGCGATGCCTATGGGTTGAAAATGATTGTCGATGACAGCCTTTTAAGGGAGAACAGCGACACCTACCTGGAAGGCGGCGACCACAGTACTCTGGTACATCTGGGCCCCGGTGTGTTCGCGACACTCACCGAAGGCGCGACGCTGGGCCGCTTCACCGCCCACGACTGAGCAGCATTCTACGCTAGAGTTTGATCGACTCCTATCGATTCGCCATGAGCTGTAAGTTCAGTCTCTAGATTAGGCCCGCAAAGGATTTACGCTTTAGACGGAATCAATCTAAGGGGTCCTTGTGCTTGGGGGCTGGCACTTCGCGATTGATCGGATATGATGAGGCTATCAGGTCGGTATACTTGATTTCATTTGTGGGACAGGGGCTTAGCACTGGGGCCCGGGGCAGATCGCGATGAAATGGCGTTACGCGGAACTGGCGGAACTCGACGTTCTGGCCCAGTTCAACCGCAGCATCCAGGAAGACGAGGGGGCGGACCCCATGGAACTGCCGGCCATACGCGCGCGCCTGGAACGCTGGCTGAAGGCCGACTACCGCGCCGTCCTGTTCGAGGCGGAGGACGGCGTCGTGGCCTATGCGCTCTACCGCCCCACCGATCCCGACACGGAAGGCCTCCAGGGTGGCGTCTTCGTCCGGCACTTTTTCGTCGACCGCAACCATCGGCGCCGGGGCTTCGGGGCCAAGGCCTTCGGTCTCTTGACCGACGAAATTTGGCCCCCGGGCTGCGGCATTATGCTGGATACCGTCTACGGCAACCGCCGGGCACAGCACTTCTGGCGCGCCGTCGGGTTTTCGGAATACGGCGTGAGCTTTCAGCGCGCACCCTCGGGCGGCTAATGATCCTTGGTGTTGCCCGTTCGATTCGAGAAGATGATCTCGCGTGGCTTCACGCGCTCAATGAAGTGCATGCGGTCGAGCTGTCCTCCATGTCCCGGGAACGCTTTGCCGAGTTGATTCGGCGCGCGGCCTACGCGAAGGCGATCGATGATCAAGCCGCCTTCCTCCTGGCTTTCGATCAGGACGCCGCCTACGACAGCCCCAATTTTCTCTGGTTCAGGAAACACCTGCCGCACTTTTTATATGTGGACCGGGTGGCGGTCGCCGCAACGCACCGCCGCAAGGGACTGGCGGCGGTCCTCTACAAAGATCTCTTCACCGCAGCGCTAGAACTGGGGCAAGAACAGATCGTGTGCGAGGTCAACGCAGACCCGCCCAACCCCGCCTCCGACGCTTTCCATGCCGCGTTCGGTTTCGAGGTCATGGGCGAGGCGGTCCTGGAGGACCGCGGCAAGAGCGTCCGCTACCTGAGGTGCGATTTGAGTTCGCTCTAAACCTCGGCGAGCTGCAAATGCCGCGCGAGGTAGGCGTGAAAATCCCGAATACAGCCTTCATAGTCCGGCGGCGCCAGCGGACCCGGCGCGTGATAGCGCGCGCCCATGCCGGCCTGGACGCCGACCAGGGCGCGGCGGTCTTCCTCGGCAGTCTTCTCGAAAAGCGCGATGGCTTCCGTGACCCGTGCCTCCGGCCAGTCGTCATTGGAAAAGAACAGCCCGAGCTTGACCCGAACCCGGCCGACGGATTCCGGCTGAATGCAGAGGAAGGAGTTGTAGTCGCTGGCGGAACCGACGGCCAGACCGGGTGGGACGGCAAACATCACGCAACGCTCGATGTCGTCGGCCGCGAGTTCCGCATTGCGGCTTTCGACCCGGTCGAGGCCGGCCGGGAATCCGGAATAGAATCCGAAGTAGCCGTCGCCCGGCGGGAAGTGTTCGCAGAGCTTGGTCGGCGACAGCCGGTGCAGGCTTTTGCGATGCAGCGCCGAGAGGTGATAGCCCTCCATGAAATTTTCCACCAGGCACTTCCAGTTTGTGTCCCAAACCTCCTCGGACACGTAGCGCAGCCGCATCTCTTCAAAATGGTAATGGCCGATCCGTTCCTCGAGCGCCGCCAGCCGCGGCGTCAGCGGCGGCGGGTCCTGCGCCAGGTTGACGAAGATGAAGCCCTGCCAGATCTCCGAAGGGATTTCCGGCAGACGGCAGGTTGCCGGGTCGAAGTCGTCGCGCGCCTTGAAGTGCGGCGCCTTCAGCAACTGGCCGCTGCGGTCATAGGTCCAGTGGTGATAGGGGCAGACCAGCCGGCTGCAGGACCCGCTGCCCGATGCGATCAGCATGCCGCGGTGGCGGCAGACATTCGACAGGGCGCGGATCTTTCCGTCGTCGCCGCGGATCAGGACCAGGGGCTCCTCCAGAATCGTGACCGTCATGTAGTCGCCCGGCTGGGCCAGTTCATCCACCCGCCCGACACAGATCCACTCGCGCTGGAAGAGCTGCGCGCGCTCAAGCGCGAGCAGCGCCGGCGCAGTGTAAAACGCGCCGGGCATGGCATGGGCTTGGTCATAGGACGCCGCCAGGCGCTCCTGCAGCGCGGCGCCGATGGCGGTCAAGGTGTGATCTGGCATGCGGCGCTCCATCGGGGACCGGCCTTTCGGGGCCTGCGGAAGATCTGCGGGCAATGGCATTAGCCGTGATTGTGCCATGAGATTTTTGCGCTCGCTATCGATCAGGCCGGGCGTAGATTTAGAACAAGTTCTTCTCGGGCATCATGGCAGGTGGTCTCTGGGCACACTAAAGGTGGTACGGAGGTAGCGTGGAGGTGCTACGGTCAGGCCGCCAAACTGCCAACGACCTCAAAATCTGAAAAATTGCCGTGTTTCAATTTTTGCGGGTATTTTTGATGTGCGCAACGAAGCCCCGCCGATGGTTTACTGGCGGAGAACATCTTGCGGGCAGATGATCCTTGGGCGTCTTGGCCAGGTGCTTCAGAAGAACCGGGCGGGCCTAAATTCAACTGGCCTCGGCACTGTTCGGCGAGCCCGATGACGCGCAGAGGTCAGTCCCGGGCAGCCGGTGCCTGGTTCAGGCGGCGCAGCACGTCGTCGAGCTGCTCCAGGGTCTCGTAGCGGATGGTCAGGGTGCCGCTTTCGCTGCCTTCCTTGCCGTGGAAATCCACCGAGACCTTGAGTCCGAGCAAGGCCTCGAGGTCCCGTTCCAGGGCACGGGTATCGGCATCCTTGCCGCCCGGCGCCGCACCGATTGTACGCGTACTAGCCCCCGCACTGTCGCTGACCTTCAGACCGGAAGATGCGGGTTTCTGGCTGTCAGCTGCTGGATTGCGCAGTTTTTGGCAATAATCTTCGGCGCCGCGTACATTGAGGGCCAGGGCGACGATTTGTTTAGCGGCGGCGGCTGGGTCCGGTGCACTCAGCAGGGCACGGCCATGGCCGGCACTCAGCTCACCCGCTTCGATCAGCTCGCGCACAGGCGCCGGCAGGCCCAGCAGGCGCAGGGTATTGGCGACATGGCTGCGGCTCTTGCCCACCACCTGGGCAACCTCGGCCTGGGTGTGTTTGAACTCGTCGATCAGGCGGCGATAGCCCTCCGCTTCCTCCAGCGGCGTCAGGTCCTGGCGCTGAACATTTTCGACGATGGCAATTTCCAGGCACTTGTCGTCGCTCAGCTCGCGGATCACCACCGGCACCTCGTGCAGACGGGCGCTCTGGGCCGCCCGCCAGCGCCGTTCGCCGGCGATGATTTCGAAATCTCCTTCCTGGCTCGGATGAGGCCTTACTAGGATAGGTTGTAAAATGCCATTTTCCGTGATCGAGGCCGCCAGCGCCGCCACCGCCTCGTCGTCGAAGTGCGTCCGGGGCTGCTGGGCGCCGGGATGGAGCTGTTCGATCGGCAATGTCTTGGGTCCGGCATTTGCCGCGGCGGCCGGTGTCGCCTCGGCGACTACCGGCGCCGGACTGAAGTCGCCGAGATTCTCGCTCTCGTCGCCGAAGAGGGCGGCCAGGCCGCGGCCCAAGTTGCTGCGGCCCTGATTGGCGCGGCTATCGCTGTCGCTGCTTTCCGGCGGCGCAGGGTCCGTCTTGTCGCGGCCAGGGGCCGCCTCGGAATCGCTGCCAGAGTGGGTTTCGTCCACCATGGGCCTCGTTATCTCCCGTGATTTCGCACCGCTGGTCCCTTCAAGAGGACTCTTTGGTGTCGGAACTTGAGCTTAGACAGCCCTTTCTGTTTATTTATAGACAGACCGGCCTGTCACTAAGATGCCAGCTTCTCTGTCTCCAGGCCGCGCTCCCGACGCAGCAGCTCGCTGGCCAGGCGAATGTAGGCCTGTGCGCCCGGACAGCGCATATCATACAGCAGGACCGGCTTGCCGTGGGAGGGGGCTTCGGAGACCCGGACATTGCGCGGGATTACCGCTTGATAGACCAGCGCGCCCAGATGCTCACGAACGTCGGCCTCCACCATCTGACACAAGTTGTTGCGGCGGTCGAACATGGTGAGCACTATCCCTTGTAGGGACAGCGAAGGGTTAAGAGCCCGGCGAATGCGCTCGACAGTGCGCATCAGGTGGGTCAGGCCCTCCAGCGCATAAAATTCGGCCTGCAGGGGCACCAGCACACCTTGCGCCGCAACCAGGGCATTGATGGTCAGCAGCCCCAAGGCCGGCGGGCAGTCGATCAGGATGTAATCGTAGTCCGCAGCCACTTCCGCCAGGGAGTCCGCCAGGCGGTATTCCCGCCGCAGCAAGGGGATCAGCTCGATCTCGGCGCCGGAGAGTTCCACCCCGGCGGGGATGATGTGCATGCGCGGCACCGCGGTTTTGACGATGCGCTCGGCCAGGGGCGCCTCCTGAATGATGGCCTGATAGATCCCCTTGCTGCGCTGCTCCGGGGTCACGTCGACCCCGGTACTGGCGTTGCCTTGCGGATCCAGGTCCACGATCAACACCCGCTTCTGGCAGGCGGCCAGCGCCGTCGCCAGATTGATCGCCGTGGTGGTCTTACCGACGCCGCCCTTTTGGTTGGCAATCGCCAGAACACGGGCCTGTGGCCCTGCAGCGGCCATGAATTCAGATCCACCCTCTATATGTTGTAGAGACACCCTCGGCTAACCCCCACCTATTGATAGTGGATCCTCAGGATAGCGCCCTCAGGATCGCTCTGGCTGGAAAATCGCTCCACCGAAACTTGCCACTTTGCTTTCGAGTCCGTCAATTCCCGATCCACCCCCCGGCCCTTCAAAAAAAGCCCAAATCGCGCTTTTTGGGCCGGTTCCTGCACAAAAGGTGCCTCCAGAAAGGGGGCTGCCAGAGACAGCAGCCGGGGCAGGGGCGCCAGCGCACGGGCGGTCACGACATCGGCCGGAATGGCGGAAATAGCCTCAATTCGTTGATTTATAACAATAACTTCTGTATTTGTGAGGCGCGCCGCCTCCCGAAGGAAGGTGGTCTTGCGTTGGTCCGACTCCAGCAAGGTGACCGTCCCGGCCCCCAAAATCGCCAAGACCAGCCCAGGAAACCCAGCCCCCGATCCGAGGTCCACAATCTCCAAAGGCCGATTCTCTGGGGCAGGGGGAAGGAGGGCCTGGAGTTGTGCCGAATCGAGAAAGTGCCGGCGCCAGAGGTCTGCCAGGGTGCTCTCCGCCACCAGATTGATCCGGGGGTTCCATTTCTTCAAGAGCGCAGCATAAGACTCGAATCGCGCGAGTGTTTCACGTGAAACACCCGTGATCTCTCGAAAGGCCTCGGACGTCAGGGCAGGGGGCATGGGATCACCGCTGGACCTGGATCTGATTCACTGTTTCACGTGAAACAATCTCAGCCCCTGCGAAAAGGGCTGATAGGACACCCCACGACTGTTTCACGTGAAACATTTCGGGGACGCAAAAGACCCTCACGCGGCGGTTTCTCCAGAGTCTGGAATCCCTTGGGGACTCCTCTTCACATAGCGCAGCAAAGCGACCAAAGACGCCGGAGTCACGCCGGAGAGCCGAGCCGCGGCCGCCAGGGTCGCTGGCTGCGAAGCGCTCAGCACCTGACGCGCTTCGGTGGAAAGACTGGGGACAGCGCCATAATCAAGCTCGGCGGGCAGGGCCAGGGCGGCGTCCCGGCGGAAGGCCCGAATGTCTGCATCCTGGCGCTCCAGATAGCCGGCGTAGCGGCCCTCGATCTCGATCTGGCGGACCACCTCAGAGTCCAGCTTGGCCAGGACAGGCCAGACCCCGGCCAGCCGTTCCAGGCTCACCTCAGGATAGCGCAGCAGGTCCAGAGCGCTGCGCCAAACCCCGTCCTGATTAATGGTAAATCCTTTTTTACCAAGCTGATTCGGCGTGGCGCTAAGAGACTCGACCAGAGTCCGGCCCGCTTCTAGAGCCAGCATCTTGGCCTGAAAAGAGGTCTCCCGGGCTCGGCCCACACAGCCCAGTTCCAGCCCCCGCCCGGTCAGGCGCTGGTCCGCGTTATCGGCCCGCAGACGCAAGCGGTATTCGGCCCGGCTGGTGAACATGCGATAGGGTTCGGTGACCCCACGGGTCACCAGATCGTCGATCAGCACGCCGATATAGGCCTCGGCCCGGTCCAGAATGAAGGAAGTTTCGCCCGCCGCGCCTTTACCGCCTCCGCCCCCTGCGCGTCCCGCGTGCAGGGCGGCGTTCAGCCCGGCCATCAAACCCTGGGCGCCGGCCTCCTCGTATCCGGTGGTGCCGTTGACCTGTCCGGCCAGGAAAAACCCCGGAATTCTGCGGGTTTCCAGCGTCTCCGTCAGCTCCCGCGGATCGATGTGATCATATTCGATCGCATAGCCCGGCGTTTGAATCATAGCGTGTTTTAGTCCGGCAATAGACTCGATAAAGTTGCGCTGGACAACTTCTGGCAAAGAGGTCGAGATTCCGTTTGGATAGACCGTGTGATCGTCCAGTCCCTCCGGCTCCAGGAAGATCTGATGCCGCTCGCGCTCGGCGAAACGCACGACCTTATCTTCGATGGAGGGGCAGTAGCGTGGCCCCACCCCATCGATCTGGCCGGAGTAGATCGGCGCTTGATCCAGGTTCTGCCGGATCGCCGCATGGACCGCCGGGTTGGTATAGGTGATATGGCAGGCGACCTGCGGCAGGGTGATCCGATCGGTCAGGGTCGAGAAGGGCTCCGGCGGCGCGTCGCCGGCCTGCACCTCCAGCCCCGCATAGTCGATGGTGCGACCGTCGAGCCGCGGCGGGGTTCCGGTCTTCAGCCGGCCAAGCCGAAAGCCGGCCCTGGCCAGGGTCTTCGACAGCCCCAGGGAAGGGGCTTCGCCGATACGCCCGGCCGGGATCTGTTCGGTGCCGCGGTGGATCACCCCGCGCAGGAAGGTGCCGGTAGTGAGCACCACCGCGGTGGCGCGGATCTCGGCGCCGGCATTGGTGACCACGCCGGCGCAGCGTCCATCGGCTTGCAGGATCAAGTCCGCCACCTCGGCGCCGCGGATCTCCAAATTGGCCTGTTCCCGCAGCAAGTCCTGGATCGCAGAACGGTAGAGCTTGCGATCGGCCTGGGCCCGGGGTCCGCGCACCGCCGGTCCCTTGCTGCGGTTCAGCATCCGGAACTGGATGCCGGCCCGGTCGATGGCCCGGCCCATCAGCCCGTCCAGGGCGTCGATCTCCCGCACCAGATGGCCCTTGCCCAGACCGCCGATCGCCGGGTTGCAGGACATGATGCCGATGGTCTCGGGCTTGTGGGTCACCAACAGGGTACGGGCGCCCAGGCGAGCCGCCGCCGCTGCGGCTTCACAGCCCGCGTGCCCGCCACCAACAACAATGACGTCCCACTTTTCCATAACGCCGAGAGCTATACTGCAGCCCCCGGCCCGGCGTCAAAGAATCCCTAACTCATTGACGGGATTCAGCTATTTGCCGATACAAAAATCCCGGAAGATGACATCCAGCAGGTCCTCCACATCGACCTGCCCGGTGATCCGCCCCAGCGCCCGCAGGGCCAGTCGCAGATCCTCCGCAGATAGTTCCGGCAAGGCGGCCTCCTGAGCCCGGGCCAAAGCCGCCGCGCAGTCCGCCAACGCCCGGCGATGGCGGACCCGGGTGATGGCCGGCGCGGCACCCCCCGCCAGGCCGGCCGCGGCCGCCGCGGTCAAGACCGCCAGCAGTTCGGGCAGGCCCGCCCCCGTCAGGGCCGAGATCACGAGGTGGGGCCGGCCCGACAGCGCCGGGGGCAGGGGCCGACAGGGACAGAGATCGCTCTTGTTCAGCAGCAGCAGGCTATCCGGGTCCAACAGGGTCAAGGTCTCGGGGTCCAGAGGATCTGCCGCCGTGACGTCCAGAACCGCCAGTTTCAGGTCCGCCGCGGCCGCCCAGGCCTTGGCGCGGCGGATTCCCTCCTGCTCGATATTGTGGTGTACGTCACGGGTTTTGTCCAGATTTTGTGGTCTGAGCCCCGCGGTATCCGCCAAAGTGACCGGATAACCGCCCAAATCCAGATGCACCTCGATGATGTCCCGGGTGGTCCCGGCGGTCTCCGAGACGATGGCCGCATCGCGCTTCGCCAGGGCGTTCAGCAGCGAGGATTTGCCCGCATTGGGCGGACCGATCAGGGCGACCTGGAAGCCGGCCCGCAGGCGCTCGCCCCGGCGCTGGTCGGCGAGCTGCCCGGAGATCTCGCCGCAGAGCCCGGCAATGCTCTCCTGCACCTGGGCCACCAGGTCCGCCGGCAGGTCTTCGTCGGGGAAATCGATCTCGGCCTCCAGATGGGCCAGAGCACGGGCCAGGCCATCACGCCAGCCGCCGGTCAAGCGGGAGAGGGCACCCTCCATCTGGCGCAGGGCCTGGCGCCGTTGCGCCTCGGTCTCCGCCTCGATCAGGTCGGCCAGACCTTCGACCTGGGCCAGGTCCAACTTGCCGGCGTCGAAGGCGCGCCGGGTGAATTCGCCGGCCTCCGCCGGCCGCAGGCCGGGCTGGCCGGCCAGCGCCGCAACCAAAGCCGCCACCACCGCCGGCCCGCCATGCACCTGGAATTCCGCCAGGTCCTCGCCGGTAAAACTGCCCGGCCCGGGAAACCACAACACCAGCGCCCGATCGAGCGCCGCGCCGCTTTCTGGATCCTG
>CAJHXM010000551.1_pt1 | contig 12047 bp, 11 predicted proteins | sample 9198461 | NCBI WGS metagenome assembly CAJHXM01 (sample SAMEA7708299, study PRJEB35096) | sediment metagenome | biome: marine neritic benthic zone biome [ENVO:01000025]; feature: sediment [ENVO:00002007]; material: shallow marine sediment [ENVO:03000034] sea grass bed [ENVO_01000059] ...
ACCGCCGGCTGGCGGCCTTGACCCCGGTAATAGGTCGAGCGGTTTTCCTGCTGGGCGATGCCGCCCCGGGTGCCCTGGTGCATGTTGATGGGAGCCCGATGGCGGCGATCCCTGTCCTGCTTCCTGAGAACCGGACCATCCGGTTCGTGTGGCTGACTCCCACCGAATGGTCCGGTTTTCAGGAAGCAGGACAGGGATCGCCGCCATTGGGCTCCCATCAAGCTGCACCAGGGCACCCAGGGCGGCGTCGCCCAACTGGACAACCGCTCGACCTATTACCAGGGCCAAGGCCGCCAGCCGACGGTGGAAGCGCTCAATCCGGAGGGCGGGGAGGGGTAGCCCGCCTCTTTCTGCTCATCGCGGACTCCTTTCTCCCAAACTGTCAGGTGTCTAGAGCCTGATCGGCTCATATCGAAGCGATATGAGCCGTGAATCAGTCTCTAAACTATTAAGGTAGCGGACGATTCACGTTTCAGATTGATTCAATCTGAAACGATCGTGCGCTAAGAGGCCAGCAGGCGGCGGATGGTGGGGTGGCCCTGAAGGTCTCTGACCGAATTGAATTTGCAGGCATCCCAATCAGCAGCACGGGCGAGTTGAACGACCACTTCCTGGTCGTCGAAAAATAGGGGGCGGTCTCTGGCGCCGATTTCTAGCCGCTGATTCACGGTCCTGAAAAACGCCGGGGTATCTTTCAGGTGGCCAAGCCGGGCGCTGTAGAAGATTTCCTTGAAGTGTTTGCGAAACCCCAATTGGGTCCAAAGATAGGCTGCCCGGTAGTGTTCCTGCCCGGTCGCGATGTAGAGTTCCAGGTCCTCATTCTGCCCAAGGTGTTTTACAATCTTCAAGACATCCTGGTTGACGTTGGAATCCTTTTCGAACCAGTAGGCGATAAAAGCGTCAACGGCGCCGGCATAGCCGACAGCCGGCAGCACTTCTGCCAGGGCTTCCTTCAGGTCCCGCTTTCCGGCAACGCAAGCATGCATGACCGAATTGAAAGCGCCGCTGGGTGAATGAAAGAATTTTTGCCTGAATGCGGACCGGTCAATACCGAGATCTTGTTCGATGGTGACGTCCCAGGGCTTGCGCCGCGCCGGATCGCTATGCCATCCGTCGATGAGGACCCCATCTACGTCGAAGAATATCTTCATCGCACTGCTGTTTAACTTTCCGTTACGGTGATCCCGGCCGACTCCAGCAGGGGTGTCAGGGACTCTGCGGCCGGGCGGCAGCGGTCGGGCAGATCGATCACCGCGCCGTCGTGCCGATGGATGGCGACATCCACGCTCTCGGACCAGCGCTTTATCTGCACCTGAGCGATTTCCGTGACGGCGATCCTTTCGTGCCGCCGTCCGTGCCAGAATTCGATCGCGCCGCTGTCGATGGCGAGCCCGGCGCGGGGGTTGCGCAGGACAAGATATGCCATCATGGCCGCGAAGGCGGCCAGCGGCAGAATGACGAACCAGGGAGCAGTCAGTACCAGCGCAAGCGCCAGCATGCCGATGCCGAGCGCAAGCAATGCACCATGAAATGCGGTCCGGCCTTTACTCTCATAGTGAAAGGGCAGGTTGCTGGTCATTACCAAAGTCACTGGTTCTGTGCCACCACAAAGGCAATCCCCGCCGCCACCGCCAGGCCCAGCAGCACCGCCAGGGTGATCTTGATCACGCTGTAGGGGCGCTCGCCCTGGACTTCGCCAGTCTGGCCGTTGACCACGAAGTTGTAGGACTTGCCGCCATAGCGGTAGGCGGCGATCCAGACCGGCAGCAGGACATGCTTGAAGCTGAGCAGGCCATAGCGCGTGTCGATGTTGTGGATGCGCTGAGCGTCGCCGCCGATGTCCGCGTTCACGTCGCCGCGGATGACCCGTTCCATCACCGCCTCGGCGGCTTGGAAGCCTTCATCCAGGCCCACCTGATAGCGCTCACTGCGAAAGCCACTCAGGTATTCCTCCTGGTAGGGCACCAGATTCTCCAGGCGCCAGGGATCCAGGTTCTCGGTGTACTTGCGCGGCAAGGTGTTGCTGGCCAGGACCAGCACGTCGTCGAAGTTCCGCCAGACGGTCCCCTGGACCGGCGCCCAGCGTATCTTGGTCACCTGGCGCGTGCGGCGCACCGGCTTGCCCTTCACCATGGCGGTATAGCTTTGGGTGACCGTATAGGCGGTGCCGCGCTCGCCGCTGTAGCGGCTCTCGGTTTCGCTGTCATAGGTCCAATAGGGCGTATAGATGCCGGTCAGCCTGCCGCTGCTGCGGGCGTACTTCTTGACCCGGTTGGGCGCGAACCAGAGGCCCTTCAGCCAGCCGGCCAGGCGGCCGTGCGCTTCATCTTCCGTCAGCACAAAGGGCAGCAGCGACCGCGGCTTGAAATGGCGGCCCTGGCCGCTTTCCACGACAATGGCGTTGTCGCAAAAGGGGCAGGCGTCGGCATGGACGTTGGGATCGAAGCTGAACTCCGCGGCGCAGGCGGAACACTTGATGGTCTGGGTTTCTTCGGTCGGTTCGGTCTCGCTCAGACGCGCCAGGGCGGCTCGCAGGTCTAACTCTTCAATCGCCCCGCCGGTGGGCTCGATGGTGTTTTCATGGCCGCAGTGATCGCAGCGGATCGCCTCCGTACCCAGCGCAAAGGTCAGGAAAGCGCCGCACTGCGCACAGGGAAAACGGGTCTCCATCGCGAAGGTTTGCGTGGGCCGCTATTGGCCCGGGAGGGGCGGCGGAACGTTGGCGAAGAGCTTGGCGAGATCCTTCACCTCGCCGGCCTGGGTCCAGTTCTCCATGCCCTGGCACCAGACCAGGGTCTCGCGGGTCAGGGCGCCGGCCGAAATTCGATCCGGCAGGGCGGATACCTCAAAGGGCCCTTCGGATTTGCCGGCCACGGCCAGGAAATAGCTCTTGGCCGGCGGGACCGGCGGCGGCGTGACGCTCTCCTGCGGGGCGCCCTGGGTTGCCTGGGCCATGGTGGTGCCGACCTGCTGGGCCATGGCGAAGCCCATGCCCATCCCCATGCCCCCGGCCGCCATGCCGCCGGGGTTCGCCGCGGCGGCTGCCATGGCCTCGGCCGCCTGGAACTGGGCATAGGCGCGCAGGTCGCCGATCACGCCCATGGAGCTGCGCTTGTCGAGCGCTTCCTCCACCGCCGGCGGCAGGGACACGTTCTCCACCAGCAGTTTGGTGAGCTCCAGGCCATAGGCGGTAAACTCTGGTCTGATGGCGTTGGTCAGAAACTCGCCCATGTCGTCATAGTTGGCGGCCAGATCCAGCACCGGCACCTGGGACTCGCCCAGCACATCGGCAAAGCGCGAGACGATCAAGTTGCGCAGCTGATCGGTGACCTCGTCGGTGGTGAAGTGGGAATCGGTGCCGGCGATCTCCTTCAGGAAGGTGACGGGGTTTTTCACCCGCACCTCATAGGTGCCGAAGCTGCGCAGGCGCACCGGCCCGAATTCCTTGTCGCGCAGCATCACGGGGTTCTTGGTACCCCACTTCAGATCGGTGAAACGCCGCGTGTTGACGAAATAGACCTCGGCCTTGAAGGGGCTCTCGGCGCCATGGACCCAGCCCTCCAGCGTGGAGATGATCGGCAGGTTGGCCGTGTCCAGAGTATACATGCCCGGCTCAAAGACATCGGCGATCTGGCCTTCGTTGACGAAGACCGCCGTCTGGGATTCCCGGACGGTCAGCTCGGCGCCGTACTTAATCTCGTTGCCGTAGCGCTCGAAGCGATGGACCATTGTATCGTTGGAATCGTCGGTCCATTCGATGATGTCGACGAATTCGCCGACGATTTTGTCCCATAGGCTCATGGTCTTTCCTTTCAGCTTTCGCTGTTACCGCTTCAGGCCTGGGCGCCGTCGCTACCCGGCAATTCCTGCGCCTTGGCATGGGCTGCCGAGAGAGCGCTGCGCAGTTCGGCCTCGCATTCCTGCAACTGGGTCTCGGCTTCGCGCCGCTTGCGTTTGCCTTCGTCGGCGATCTGCAGGCTCTCTTCGATGGTGGCGATCAGGGTGTTGTTGGCTTCCTTGATCACGTTGATGTCGAAGACACCCCGTTCCACCTGTTCGCGGATTTCCGCGTTGGCGGTTTTCAGGTTTTCCGCGTTGGCGGTCAGCAGCTCGTTGGTGAGGTCGGTGGCCGCTTTGACCGTCTCGCCAGCCTGGCCGGAGCGGTAGATGGTGACCGCCTGGGCCAGTTGCTGACGCCACAGGGGAACCGTGTTGGCCATGGTGGAATTGATTTTGGTCACCAGACTCTTGTCGTTTTCCTGCACCAGCCGGATGCCGGGCAGGCTTTGCATGGCCACTTGCCGGGTCAGCTTCAGGTCATGGACCCGCCGTTCCAGGTCGTCCCGGGCAGCCCGCATGTCGCGCAGCTCCTGCGCCCTCAGCACATCTTCGCTGTTGCCGGCTTCCGCGGCCATGGCGGGGATGGTTTCCGCGTCCAGCTGGCGCAGTTTCTCGTCGCCGGCGGAGATGTAGTCTGCCAAGGTGTGGAAGTAATCCAGGTTGGCGTCGTAGAGCCGGTCGAGGGAGGCGATGTCGGTCAGCAGTTTGGTCTTGTGGCCTTCCAGCTTGTCGGTGATGCCGTCGATCTGTTTGCGGATCTCCTCGTAGCCCTGCAGGAACTTGGCCACCGGTTTGCCCCAGCCGAAGAGCTTGGCGAGAAAGCCTTGCTTTTTGTTGGGGTCCAGATCGTCGATGTCGAAACCGCGCAGGGTCACCACCATCTCGTTCAGCGCATCGCCGGCGGGGCCGACGTCCTTGTTGCGCACCCCTTCGAGCATGTTGTCGGAGATTGTCGTGAGCTGTTCCTGCGCCTTGGTGCCGAAAAAGATGATCGAGTTGCTGTCGCTGAGATCCAGCTCGGCCATGGCCGTATCGATGCGCTGCCGGCGTTCCGCGTCGGCGTCCTGATAGGCGATGGGCTCGGCCTGGACTTCGGCCAGAGCGGCGACGGCCCGGGTATCGTCGCGTAGGGCTTCCTCGGTGGTGGACATGATGCTTTCCTTTTGAGTTGCTTCCGAGGTGGAGAGTTGATTCAGATAACGCCTTCGCGCTTGAGCTGCAGGGTCAGGACTTCGATCTGCACATCGAGATCCAGCACGTCGTTTTCCAGCAGCTTTTCATATTGTTCCGCGCAGACGTTTTCCATGTTGACCAGCATGTCGCGGAAATTGCTTTCCAGTTCTTCGGAGTCTACCTGCTTGTGGGTCTTGGCGTATTTCTCGGTCACGCCCTGGGCGCCGTCGAGATAGACCTTCAGAAATTTCCGGGCCCGGCGCAGATCCCTGGGGTCGTCTTCGATCACCTCCAGCACCTTGCGGGCCTGGCCGATGATGTTGCGCAGGCGCTGGTTGAACTCCGGGGTGCGGATGCTGCGCCCGGCGGCTTCGATCCGGTCGATCTTGGCGTTGGCCTCGTCCAAGGCGGCGGCAAGCTCCGCCGGGTCGACCCCGTGGCTCGCCGCGGCTTCGGTCTGGCGCCGGGCGTCGAAGCCATAGGCCAAAAAATAGCCCAGAAGCGCACCCAGACCGAAGCAGACCGCGATCGCCAAATTGTAGCCGGCCAGCAGATAGGCTGTCAGTGCCGTGCCCAGGGCGATCAAAGCGGCCCCCAGGTTCTTGAGGGGCAGACCAGAGGGGCGTGCCGTCCGGCGCCGCGCCTTTGCCGCGTCCCGCATGACGCCGCGGCGGGTCAGCAGGGCGCCGGCAAAAAGCAGGAGGAAGAGAAGGGCGCTGACCAGCAAGTTGGTGAAGTCGCCTTGCCAGAGCGACAGGATCGCCTTTACGCCCAGCGGCAGGGCCAACAGGAACAGCAGCCCGCCGCTGCCCCGCGCCATGGATCGCCGCCATCTGTCCGGCCGCCGCGCCATGCTCACTCCTGGCCGCCGCCGCTGATGCCCGGCAGCGCCTGGGGCGGGGCGTCGGCCAGAAAGGACTGGCAGGAGGCGACACCCAAGGTGCCCAGCAGGATCAGGACCCCTAGGAATTTTTGTGACCGTCTCGACATGGGCTGCGCAGCGCTCTCCTGTCGCACCAAAGCTGCCGGGCAGGGGTTATGCCCCTGTCCCCTAATTGCTCTTGCTATAAAACCCGCCACCGAGGCCTGCAAGATAGCACAGGAATTTTCGCCTGCCCAACGGCGATATAGCTGTCAAATAGTGGGTGAATCAGCCTGCAGATTCGGACTTTTGGGCCGCCGGAGCCGGCTTTTCGGGTTCGACCGCGAATTTCTCCGGGGCCTCGCCGGGCGCGAAGACGATTGGCGGTCCGGTGATCTCGAAAAAGAGCTTTTTCCGGATGGCACGGGCAAAGTCGTCGTAATCGTCGGCGGAGAGCAGGAAATAGCTGGGGCCGCCGACCACACCGGCGGCGAAATACTGGGCCAGCCTGGGCTCCTCGTTCAGGATCGCCAGGCCATTGATGGTGATCCCCCGGGCCAGGGCCCGGGCCCGGGCAAAGCCGGGCGCCTCGCCTTGATTGGCCCGCCCGTCGCCGGACAGGTCGATCACCCGGCGCTCCCCCTCGAACGCGTTCGAGCCGATCCAGTTGGTCGCATTGTCCAGGGCATTGCCGATGGCCGTGGCGCCGCCGGTGACGAAGCGGGGTGTGGCGTCGATGGCCTGAGCGAAGGCCTGGGCGCTCGCCGCGTCGTTGATGAGCCGCCATTCGATGGCCCGGACCTGATCCTCGGTGCCGGACCACTGCAGCAGGCTGACGGCGACGCCCTGCGGGCCGACCTGCTCCAGCGCCGTCAGGACCAGAGGATCTTCGAAAGCCTTGGCCAGGCCGCGCATCTGCAGGTCGAATTCCTGGTCGCTGACGCTGGAGGAACAGTCGACCGCGAGCACCAGTTCCAGCAGCACCGGGGTCTGGGCGGCGGCCGGCGGGGCAAAAAAAAGACCGGCCGAGAAGACCGCCAAGGCGGCCCGCCGGATGAGGGTAAGGGCGCACATGATGTCAGCTTAACAGGCCAGGGGGACTTTCCGCCCGCAATTCTTTGGGAAATAGTGGTGACGATGGAGAAGTTGTCCGATTCCGGCCCTGCGGCGGGGGAGGTCCTGGCGCAGTGGGCCTCTGCCGTGACCCTGGCGGCCCTGCCGCCGGAGGTGATTCAGGCTGCCAAGCGCTCGATCGTCGATACGGTCGGCGTGGTCCTGGCGTCCGGACCGGGTGACCTGGCGGGCCAGATGCGGCGCCATGCCCAGGCGGCCTATGGCGGTGACCAGGCGACGGTGATCGGTCGCCCCGGCCGCCTGTCGCCCCTGGGGGCTGCCCTGGTGAATGGCACGGCGGCCCATGCCCTGGACTTCGACGACACCAGCTACACTGGCATCCTGCATGGCTCGGCCGTCGCCTTCCCGGCGGCTTTGGCGGCGACAGAAGCGGCCGGAGGTGGCGGGCGCCGCCTGTTGGAGGCCTTTATCGCCGGCGTTGAGGTGACCTATGCCACGGCACTGTTTTGCACGACCCATCACTATTTCAAGGGCTGGTGGAGTTCGGGCAGCTTCGGGATCATCGGCGCTGCTGCGGCCGCCAGCCGGGCGCTGGAGCTGGACAGCCGGCAGACCACCCGGGCCATCGGTCTGGCTGGGGTTCAGGCGGCGGGCCTAAAGGCGGGGTTCGGGACCGACGCCAAGCCCTACCTGGCGGGCCGGGCGGCAGCGGCTGGGGTGGAATGCGCCTTGCTGGCGGCTGCGGGGGTTACGGGTCCGGCTGAGGTCTTCGAGGATCATCGCGGCTTTGTCGCCCTAATGAACGACGGAGTCTCCGACCCGGCGTCTCTGTCGGCGTTGGGCCGGACGTGGCGTTTGCTGGAGCCGGGAATCTTCATCAAACGCTTCCCCATCTGTTCGGCAGCCCACGCAGCGGCCGAGTTGGCTGAGCGTTTCCTGCGGGACCACGATCTCTCTTTGGAGGATGTGGCGAGCGTCGAATACGAGGTCCCACCGCTGGTGGCCATCAGCCTGGTCTATGACCGGCCGGCGACCCCGCGGCAGGCTCAATTCAGCTTGCCTTTCGCGGTCGGCTGTATGCTGGTCTTCGGCGACATTCGGCTCGCGCGGATTACTCAGGAGACTTTGGAGGACCCCCGGCTGCAAGCGGCCATGACGAAAGTCACCTACCAGTTGTCGGAGACAATGGCGACACCCGGCGGCGACGCCCCAGAAGGCGCCCGGGTTTGCCTGCACACCTGCGACGGCCGTCAGTTCGAAGATTTTCTCGCCGAGCCGAAGGGAATGCCGGGCAATGCCCTGAGCGATGATGAGATCGCGGCGAAGTTTCATGACTGCGCGGCCTTTGGCGGGGTTTCCCGCGAGAAATCGGATGGCCTGATCAATTTATTATGGCATCTGGAGCAGCAGGATAGCGTGACGTCGCTCTTGGCGGGATAGTCCCCGGTCCGCGCCCTTGGCGGGTTTGGACGGAAAAGGGTCGATTGGCGCCTTGGCGGCCCAGGCCCGCCAGCCTATAGGATCGCGCCATGCCATTTGGACTTTTGAAATACGGGCTCAGCCCCCGCTATCCGGCGCAGGGCGACTTCCCGCCGACCCCGGACCTGAAGCAAAGCTATGACGTGATCATCATCGGCGGCGGCGGCCACGGGCTGGCCACTGCCTATCACCTGGCCAAGGTCTGGGGGATCACCAAAGTCGCGGTGCTGGAAAAGGGCTATCTGGGCGGCGGCAACACGGCGCGCAACACCGCCGTCATCCGCTCCAACTACATCACCCCGGAATCGGTGCGGTTCTATGACGAGAGCGTGAAGCTCTATGAGAACCTGTCCAACGAGCTCGGCTACAACATGATGTATTCGCAGCGCGGCCAGCTCACCCTGGCGCACTCCGATGCCACGATCCGCACTTTCCGTATGCGCGCCGAAGTGGGCAAGCTCTGCGGCACTCGCATCGAGATGGTGGACCGCAAGCAAATTCAGGACCTCGTCCCCTGCCTCCACATGCCCGAGGACGCGCGCTTTCCGGTGCTGGCCGGGCTCTGGCACCAGGATGGCGGCACCGGCCGGCACGACTCGGTGGCCTGGGGCTATGCCCGCCGGGCCGCCCAGATGGGCGTGGAACTGCACCAGCGCACCGAGGTTACGGGGCTACGGGTGGAAAAAGAAAAAGTGGTCGCCGTAGAGACCAACCGGGGCACGATCCGCGGTGGCCAGGTGGTCCAGGCGGTGGCCGGCTTGTCGTCGGTGGTGGGGCGCATGGCCGGCATCAGGCTGCCGATCCGCACCTTTCCGCTGCAGGCCATGGTGACCCAGCCGCTGAAGCCCTTCATCGATCCGCTGGTGTCCTCTTCGGCGCTGCATTGCTACGTCTCCCAGACCGCGCGTGGCGAGCTGGTGATCGGCGGCGGCTCCGACCCCTACGAACTTTATTCCACGCGCTCCTCCCTGGATCTCAAGGAAAGCCTGATTGCCCACACCCTGGAACTCTTCCCCTTCCTGGGCGAGGTGCGGTTGCTGCGCCAGTGGGCCGGGATGACCGACATGACCCCCGACTACAGCCCCGTCATGGGCGCGAGTCCCTTGAAGAATTACTGGCTCGATGCCGGCTGGGGCACTTGGGGCTTCAAGGCGACGCCGGTCACCGGAAAGCGCATGGCCGAGACCATCGCCAATGAAAAGGTGCCGGCGATTCTGGAGCCCTTCCGCCTGGACCGTTTTTCAACCTTCGACCTGGCGAACGAAATGGGCGCCACGGCGGCGAGCCATTAGGGGGATCAGCGATGAAAATCATGACCTGCCCCCTGAACGGCGCGCGCAACATCTCCGAGTTCACCTGCTTTGGGGAAGTCAGCGACATGCCGGCCCCCAATGAGGTCTCCGACGAGATCTGGGCGGAATACATTTGGTTCGCCAACAACACCGACGGCCTGGTCCGGGAATGGTGGTGTCACAGCGCGACCAACTATTGGTTCATCGCCGAACGCCATACCGTGACCGACGAGATCCTGAAAACCTACCCGGCGAGCGAGATCTACAGCCAACGTGTCGACTTTGCGCCCAAGGCGGACACGCCATGAGCGCCGGGGTCAACCGCATCGAAGGGTCCGGCGGCCTGCTGGTCGCGCGGGAGCAGACCGTCAGCTTCGAGTTCGACGGCAAGACCTATCAGGGCTTGGCCGGCGATACGATTGCCTCTGCCCTGGCGGCCAACGACGTCTGGCTGCTGTCGCGTTCCTTCAAATACCATCGGCCGCGCGGTGTGCTGACCATGGCCGGCCAGGATGCCAATACCCTGGTGCAGCTTGAGAACGAGCCCAACGTGCTGGCCGACCGTCATCCCATCTCGGAAGGCTTGAAGGTAGAGGGCCAGAATTTCTCCGGCAGTCTGGAGAACGACCGCGATGCGATCATGGGCCGCTTCAGCGGCTTTATGCCCGTCGGGTTTTACTATCGGGCCTTTTTCAAGCCGAAAGGCATCTGGGAAAAATTCTGGGAGCCGATGGTCCGGCGCAAGGCGGGCCTGGGCCGGGTCAACCCGAAGGCGCCGCACGGCTATTACGACAAGGCCTATGGTTTCTATGACCTGGCGGTCGTCGGCGGCGGCCCGGCCGGCATGAGCGCGGCGCTGCAGGCCGCCGCTGCCGGCGCCGAGGTTCTCCTGGTCGAGGAGAACCCCGAGCTCGGCGGCTCCCTGACCTATGGGCGCTTCGATGCCGAGGGTGCTCTGGGGGCCGAGACCCGGGCGCAGTTACTGGATGAGGTCACGGCGCATCCCAAGATCGAGGTCATGACCGATGCGATTTGCAACGGCTGGTTTGCCGACAACTGGCTGCCGGTGATCCGCGGCAACCGGCTCTACAAGATCCGCGCCACCGAGGTCATCTTTGCCTGCGGTTCCCTGGAGCAGCCGGCGCAGTTCCACAACAACGACCTGCCGGGCGTCATGCTGGGGTCGGCGGCACAGCGCCTGATCAAGCTCTATGGTGTGCGGCCGGGTAAGCGTGCTGTCGTGCTGACCGGCAACAACGACGGTTACGGCGTAGCCTTGGAGCTGGCGGATGCCGGCACCGAGGTCGCGGCGGTGGTCGATCTGAGGGACAACCCCAGCAGCAGCGATCTCACCAAGGCGGTGGCCGAGCGCGGACTGAAGGTGATCACCGGGCATTGCATCTATGAGGCTCAGGCGATAGCCGGCAACCGTCACGTCAAGGCGGTGAATATCCGCAAGGTGATTGCCCGTGGCCAGGCTGCGCTGGACGGCCAGGACATCGATTGCGATCTGCTGTGCCTTTCCGTGGGCTATACGCCGACCTATCAGCTGCCGCTGCAGTCCGGGGCCAAGCTTGGCTATGACGATCTGCGGGCGATGTTCGCGATTACCGACCTGAAGGACCGCATGGCTCTGGCCGGGTCGATCAACGGCTGTTTTAACCTGGATGCGGTGCTGGCCGAAGGCCGCCAGATGGGTTGGCAGGCCGCCAAGGCGCTGGGACTCAAAGCCGGCAAGGAGCCGCCGGCGCCTGAAGCCCGGGGCGCCCGCGGCGTCAACCATCACTGGCCGATCTTCTCCCATCCCAAAGGTAAGGATTTCGTGGATTTTGACGAGGACCTGCAGGTCAAGGACATCGTCAATGCGGTCAAGGAGGGCTATTCGGAGCTGGAGCTGGTCAAGCGCTTCTCGACTGTCGGCATGGGTCCCAGCCAGGGCCGCCATTCGGCGCTGGTCACCGCCCGTCTGGTGGCGCGGCACACCGGCCGCAGTGTGGCGCAGACCGGTGTGACCACGGCGCGGCCGCCCTTTACGGCGGAAAAACTGGCGGTGTTGGCGGGACGCTCTTTCGATCCCGAACGCCACACTGCGATGCATCACCGTCACTTGGAGGCCGGCGCCCAGATGATGACGGCGGGTCTCTGGTGGCGACCGGCCTACTATGGCGCCAAGGACCAGCGCGAGCGCTGCATCCGCGAGGAAGTGCTGGCGGTGCGCAACAAGGTCGGGGTGATCGATGTGTCGACCCTGGGCGGGCTGGAAGTGCGCGGTCCCGACGCCGCGGAATTCCTGAACCGGATCTACACCTTCGCTTACCTGAAGCAGC
>CAJHXM010000274.1_pt1 | contig 12038 bp, 10 predicted proteins | sample 9198461 | NCBI WGS metagenome assembly CAJHXM01 (sample SAMEA7708299, study PRJEB35096) | sediment metagenome | biome: marine neritic benthic zone biome [ENVO:01000025]; feature: sediment [ENVO:00002007]; material: shallow marine sediment [ENVO:03000034] sea grass bed [ENVO_01000059] ...
CCGAAAGGGTCCCTATGGCACCTAGCCGGCGCCCAGAAGCAGGTCCTTGGCCTGGTTGATCTTGGCGGCCAGATAGGTCGAGCCCCCGTGGTCGGGATGTATTTTCTGCATCAAACGGCGGTGCGCCTCGACGATTTGGGTCTTGCTGGCGCCGGCCTCGAGACCGAGGATTTCCAGCGCCTCTTCCACCGCCATGTCCCCGCCCGGCATCTTTTGGGATCTCTCGTCGCCGGGCGCCTGTCCGGCCGCCTCGCGCCACTCCGCGCCCTGCGCCCGATCCAGATAGGCCTCCAGCACCGCTGCCGATTCCTCATCCTGGGCGGAGTAGTCCTGCCAAAGCGCAATAAGATCGGCGAGATCGAGATCACTCAGGCGGGTGCCCCGAAAGCGTCCGCTCAGGATCATACCATCCATCTCACCGCTGTCGTGATCGAGCGTCATCTGCAAGAACTGCGTTCGAATTTGCGACGACTGGCCGGCCGTCGGCCCCCGCGCCGCTCTTGTCCTCTGGGCCGCCGCCCGAATGTTGACCAGAATCAAAAAGGCGGTTCCCAGCGCCACCAGGAACAAAAATGGGCCGCCGAAATAGATGATGTAGCCTGCAACGATCACACCCAGGCCGATCAGCGCCGGGCGCAACAGCGCCACCACCTTTTTTGGTTCCGCCGTGACGAACCAGCGAAGAAACAGGATCAGGCCCGCTAGCAGAGCCAAACCCAACAAGAAATAGGGAAACACCGGCCGCCCCCAATCGTCGCTTATTTAACCTGGTGGGTGAGCTGCGGCACAACTCCCCCCGTCTTCTTGCTGTAGTCGGCCAGGGCACGCCGGCCGCCGGCCGCGTAAACCGCAACCGCCGCCAGAAGATCGCGTAGCTGACGCGGCGAGGAGGCGTCAAAGGGGCAATAGGCACCGCCCGAGAGGCGGGCAATCTGCTGAAACGCACGCCTGGCAATCGGGTCCGCACCCTCGTGAAACATGAAACAGGGCAGCCCCACCAGGCCGAGCTGGCCGGCGAGATGCCCCAAGTGATCGATATCCTCTTCAATGGCATCGCCGACGAAGACCAGTGCGCTCACCCGGTGCTTCTTGGTCTCCTTAATCGCCCGGCTCAGCACCTTGGCGATCTGGGTATGGCCGGCCAGACAGTAAACGCCGGTCATGTAGCGCAGCAGTTCCTTGGAGCGCGCAACCCAGGGGCCGGCTTTGCATTCGCCAAATCCGCGATAGAACATGAGCTGTATTTCCAGCCCGCCGAGATCCTCTGTCTCTTGGAACATCTCGGCCTGGATATGGCTGGCCCGGTCCCAGGTCGGCTCCCGGCTGGCGGTGGCGTCCAGCGCGAAGATCAGCCGGCCGCGCTCGCCCGCCGGACGCGGGACAGGCGTCACCGCCACCTTCTTTAAAAAGGCGTCGACCTCGGCGCTTGCGGCGCGTTCCGGCAATTTCTTATCGTCGCCCATGGCCCTCTTTCATATTGAATAGGTAGTGTAGCGATCTTTCCCGTCCAGTGGCCAGCCCATGAATTTAGGCAGATCCTGCCAACGATCACGCTTAAAGAGTCTGGAATTCCAGTATTTTCCCTGTGATATTTCCCAGGCGCTTGCCCACAAATCCGCCCTTCGCCTTGGAGACCGGCCCACATGAACAAGATTGACCTCAAAGACCGCGTGGCCGTCGTTACCGGCGGCGCCGGCGGAATCGGACGGGCGATCGCGGCGCGATACCGGGATTCCGGGGCCCGAGTCGTCATCTGGGACTTGGACCCTCCGGCATCCGCTGGGCAGGACTCCCATCGGGTGGATGTTACGGATTATGACAGCGTAGCAACGGCGCGGGATGCCACGCTGGCAGCTCTGGGCCGGATCGATATCCTGGTCAACAACGCCGGTATCAGCGGGCCGACCCTGCCGTTGGTAGATTACGATCTGGAAATCTGGCGCCGGGTGGTCGAGATCAACCTGGTCGGCAGCTTTCACTGCAGCCGCGCGGTCGTGCCGGGCATGCAGACGCAAGGCTATGGCCGCATCGTCAACATGGCGTCGCTGGCCGGCAAGGAAGGCACCCCGAATGCCTCGGCCTACAGCGCCTCCAAAGCCGGCATCATCGCCCTCACCAAGTCCCTGGCCAAGGAACTGGCCGGCAGCGGGGTGCTGGTCAACTGCATCGCGCCGGCCGCCGTCGACACCGACATCCTGAAGCAGATGACGCAAGCGCATGTCGCCACCATGTTGGCCAAAAGCCCCATGGGGCGCTTCGGCAGCGTCGAAGAGGTTGCCGCTCTGGCCGCATGGCTCGCCTCGGAAGACTGCAGTTTCAATAGCGGCGCCGCCTTCGACCTCTCCGGCGGCCGTGCGGTGTATTAGAGATCACGACCGCAGGTAGAACACAGCACAGCCGACCAGCGCGCTGGCGGCCAGGGTGGGCAGCATCGCGACCTTGAAACGCAACATCGCCGTCAGGGCGGCGCCGGCGATGATCAAGGCCCCCCAATCGAGGCTCAGCCATTCGGGCCAGTAAACCCTCACCGCAAAGGCATGGATCTCGTGCAGCTCGCCGAAGATCACGTTGAGGGCGAACCAGACCGCGAGATTGAGAATGACCCCCACGACCGCGGCGGTAATCGCCGTCAGGGCGCCGTTCAGGGCCCTATGCCCCCGCAAGGCCTCGACATAGGGCGCGCCCAAAAATATCCACAGGAAACAGGGCGCGAAGGTGACCCAGGTCGTGACCAGCGCGCCCAGCGCGCCGGCCGTCATGGGATCCAGCGCCCCCGGATTCCGGAAGGCGCCCATGAAGCCGACAAACTGCACCACCATGATCAGAGGCCCCGGCGTGGTCTCCGCCATCCCCAGGCCGTCCAGCATTTCGCCCGGCGCCAGCCAAGCGTAAGTGGCCACGGCTTCCTGTGCGACATAGGCCAGAACCGCATAGGCGCCGCCGAAGGTCACCACCGCCATCTTGCTGAAGAAGACGCCTTCCTGAACCAAGACCGGGTTGTCTCGAAACAACAGCACCATCAGCAGCAAGGGCCCCAGCCAAACTGTCAGCCCGATCGCCAGGGTGCGCAGGGACCGCAACGGCGACACCGCCCGCCGCGGCGGCTGCGGTGCCGCGATCCCCGCGACTTTGGTCTCCGGACGAATCCAGATCCATCCGATCAGCCCCGCCGCCAGCACGATCAGGGGAAAAGGCAGATCGAAAAAGAAAATCGCCACAAAAGCCGCCGCGGCGATGCCAAGTGTCGCCGGTCCTTTCAGCGCCCGCCGGCCGATGCGGCGCACCGCATCGATCACCACCGCCAGCACTGCCGCTTTGATCCCGAAGAAAACCGCCTGCACCAGGGTTACCTCCTGGAAACCGGCATAGAGAACACTCAGCAACAGCATCACCAGAGCACCCGGCAGCACAAACAACAGACCGGCCACCAGGCCGCCGGCCACCCGGTGCAGCAGCCAGCCGATGTAAACCGCAAGCTGTTGGGCTTCGGGACCCGGCAGCAGCATGCAGAAGTTCAGCGCGTGCAAAAACCGTTCCTCGTCGACCCAGCGCTTTTCCTCCACCAAAATCCGATGCATCAGCGCAATCTGCCCAGCCGGCCCGCCGAAGCTGAGCAGTCCGATCTTCAGCCAGACGCGGAAGGCCTCGCCGAAGCCGACGGCGGGCAGCGGGCCACGCTCACTCATTCCCCAACCCCTGCTTGGGCACCGTCGCACCGCCGGAGTCCACAAATCCCTCGAACCCGCCCTGCAGGTAGCGGGCGGCGATTTCTTTTCGGCGCAGAAATTCGGTCGCGCCCTGGCTGACCTCGTGGCCATGCACGCAATAGACGATGATCTCGACGTCCGCCGGCAGCTCCCGCCACCAGGACTCGATCGCCGCGGGATCGCGCCAGGCCGCGGTCACGATGACCGTTTGCGCAGCCTCGAAGTCGGGCGCCTTGCGGACATCGATGACCCGCGGCGCGGGCCCCTCCGCAAACAGCCGCGCCAAATCTTCCGATGTAATAAAATAATGTGAGTCGCCCATAGCTTATCCCTCCAGGCCGGAGAGTTAAGCAGTGCTTGGGCAAGAGGGCGCCTTGGAAAGCCGGGAGACTGCGCAACCCCGACGGTCTGCTTCTATCACTTCAGCCGGCCGGGGGCAAATGCCGCTGTGGTGGCGATGTCTTAGGTTACAAATCAACAGCCAGGAGGCAGGGCTCACCGCCGGCGTAACCGTTATCAACCCAGCCGGAGCTCCCGATCCTTTCCGGTACGGCAACCCCTATAATGTGTTGGCTTGGCGTGTAACGTAATATAATCGCACTACAGGCGGCACCCGACGGCTTGGCGCGTTGCCTGACGGCTTGCCTGATCCGACAGGCGTTGGGCCGCTGTCGTTTGTTGGATGCTGCGGTGGTAGAACCATGGATGATATCCCAGCCGAGGTGGATCTTCTTGTCCTGGGTGCAGGTGCCGGCGGTATGACCGCCGCACTGACAGGGGCGGTGCTGGGACTCGATGTGCTGTTGGTCGAGAAGACCGACCGGATCGGCGGAACCTCCGCCCGATCGGCAGGGTCGCTTTGGGTCCCGAATTCGCGGCACAGCCCCAGGGGCGCGGACAGCTTCCATAAGGCGCTCACCTATCTTCGTGGCGCGGTGGGCAACCGGCTGGACGAAGATCGCGCCGCGGCCTTCCTCCGGGCGGCGCCCGAAATGGTGGATTTCCTCGAGGACAACAGCGCTGTCAGGCTCCGCGCCTATCCCCACCATCCCGACTATCTGGCGACACTGGAGGGCGCGACTTTGTCCGGCCGCGTCTTGGAACCGGAGCCCTTCGACGCCGCGGTCCTGGGCCGGCGTTTCGCGGACCTCCAGCCGCCGCTGCGGGAGTTCATGCTGTTCGGCGGCATGATGGTCGACCGCGTGGATATCGGGCATCTGATGAACGCGAAGCGGAAGATTTCGTCGCTCGGCCACACGGCCCGCCTGTTGGCGCGCTATGCCCTCGACCGGCTGCGGCACGACAGGGGAACGCGTCTTGTGATGGGCAACGCGCTGGTGGGGCACCTCTATCATGCGCTCCTGCAGCGCGGCGTGCCAGTCCTGCTATCGACTGAGGTGGAGTCGATCGTACAATCCGGTGAGCGTGTGACCGGCGCCCGGCTGCGGCGCGCCGGCGCGACCACCGAGATTCGCGCCCGGGCGGGCGTTGTCCTGGCAACAGGCGGGCTCTCCCATCATCCTGAACTGCGGCGGCGTCTGATGCCGGCGGCACTCGACAAGGTCTCGCCGGTGGTCGACAGTGCAACCGGCGACGGCCTGACGCTGGCCGGGCAAGTCGGGGGACGCCTCGCGCCGGAGCACGACAGCAACGGTTTCTGGGCGCCGGTGTCGCACCGCCGGCGGGCGGACGGCTCGATTGCGGTCTTTCCCCATTTCCTGCTGGACCGCGGCAAGCCGGGAATTCTCGCGGTCGATCCCGCCGGCCGCCGTTTTGTCAGCGAGGCAACCACCTACCACCTGTTCGGCGAGGCGCTTTTCGCTTCCTTGAAGGACTTTGAAGGCGGCTCCTGCTTCCTGATTTGCGACCATGCCTTCATCGGAAAATACGGGCTTGGTATGGTTCGGCCCCGGCGGATGAACCTGCGCGCCGCGGTTGCGGACGGCTACGTCACGACGGGGGAAACGCTGGACGAACTGGCGCGCAAGCTGCAACTCCCGCCCGACGCCTTGGTTGCGACCGCCACCCGGCACAACGCTTTCGCAAAGACCGGCAAGGATGCGGACTTCGGCAAGGGTGCGGACGCCTACCAGCGTAATCTGGGCGACCCGGCACATGGCCCCAATCCCTGCATCGGGGAAATCAGCCGGCCACCTTTCTATGCCGTAGCAATCCACCCGGGCGATATCGGCGCCAGCGCCGGCTTGGCGTGCGATTCCTCCGCGCGGGTCCTGGACCGGACCGGCGCCCCGATCGAGGCGCTCTACGCCTGCGGCAATGACATGGAATCGATCATGGCCGGACGCTATCCGGGACCGGGGATAACGCTGGGCCCGGCGATGACCTTCGGTTTCATCGCCGCGCGCTTGGCCTATATGACGCTGCGAAAACCGCAAGAGGAGGCTGGCGGCAGGTCATGATCCTGTCAACAGCGGCGGCGAGATGGGAGAGGTGGAAGTCCTCATCTACAATGCTCGCGGTAGTTTTTTGCGGCCTGCGATCCACTTGAGATGACCTATGCGGATCTCGATGAGGTCTATCGCCTGGAGCAACGAGATCGAACTCAGGCCCTTTAGGGAACTCTGGATCTACTGACCGCGACCGCGTCTTCCCATAATGACTTCAGCCATTCAACGCGGCAGGCCTTCCTCGAAAGTAGGCAGATCATCGGTGATTTCGTGCCATCCGGCTTTGGAGGCGACAAAGATGTGGTCAATCGGCTTGACCCCGGGGTCGTCATCCAACGACCCCAAGGGAATAACCGCGACTTTGCGTTCGGCGTCGAGCCGCGGCATGGGGGAGCTGCAGACATCGCAAAAGGCCTGAGTGAAGAAGCGCGCATCAGGCACCTTGTAGCTCTTCAGGTGTTCCTCGCCCTTGGTGAAGCGAACAGCATCCATGGAGGTGAAGCCATTGGAGGCATGCGCAGCCGCACGCGCGTGACGACAGCGCGAGCAGTGACAGTTGTGCGCCACTTTGAGCGGCCCGTTGACCTGAAATTCCACGGCACCGCATAAACAACTGCCGCGAACCACACCTTCCGGTCCCTCGGCGAGCGGTTTGCCGTCGACGCTGGGATAGCCGGTCCCGGCCGGATAGGCATCGTGGCGCGGCAAGTCGCCGGTTACATCGTGCCAGGTTGCATTGTCAGCCACGAAAATATTGCAGTCGGCCGGCTTGCCCTGGTCATGGCAACCCGCGGGCGCCACCCAGAAGTCACGATTGTCACTGGGATAGGGCACAACCGAGCCGCAAATATCGCAGGAGCTTCGGGTCAAGAATTCAGATGACCGATAGTGAACGATACTTTCGGTCCCACTGGTCCAGCGGATCTGACCGGGGCGCAGGAAATAATAGGTGCCGAAAGCCGTGCCGTGTACCTTCTGGCACATCTTGCAATGGCAATTGTAGGCGGCAAAGGGCTCGGCGGTCAGCTCCCAGGAGACGCTGCCGCAGAGGCACTTTCCTTCAGTCATGGTTTAGCTCCTTAGGTATTTGGACGAAGCCCACCCTCATGCCGGCTTTAGCCAGACGGCGGTATCGTGGAAAACCGCGCCGCCCGTGGGCGGGCCGGAGTCCGCGCTGATCAGGGTGTTGATCCCCAGCCCTTCCTCGAAAGCACTGTTGGGCCAGATGCTTTCCACCACCAAGACGTTGGGCTGCAGCCCGTCGAAGATCTCGGCGTGAAGCACGATAGATCCGCGGGTGTTCCCCAGACGCACCCGCGCGCCATCGCCGATCTTCAGTTCGGCCGCCGCCTGGGGGTGGACCAGGACCGTCGGGCGCTGCTCGCGCTTCAGCGACCCCGGGGTTTCCGTGAAGCTGGTGTTGAGGAAGGAACGTGCCGGTGCCGCGACCATGCGGAAGGGCTGCTCGGCGTCCGCCCGGTCGATGTTGTCGCGATAGCCGGGCAGGCGGGACAGTTCCCCCGCCAGCACGCCGTTCCAATCCGCCTTGAAATGAAAGCGCTTGTCGGCGTGGGCAAAACCATCGAGGAAGTGCATGGTCTCGAAGCCCAGGGAACAGTCATGCCAATGCTTCGCATAGAGGCTATCGGCATCGGGCAGGCCGGAGGCCTTCAGCGTGGCGTCGATGATCTCCCAGGCGGTCATGTCAAAGCCCCGGTGTTCCGCCCCCAGGCGCTTGGCCAGGGCGCAGATCACCTCATGATTGCTGCGGCAGTCCGGCAGCGGCTCGATGACCTTGCGGGTCGCCTGCAAATAGGTGTGACCGCTGGCGGTATAGATATCGTCGTGCTCCAGGAAGGTGGTGGCCGGCAAAACGATATCGGCCATGGCCGCGGTGTCGGTCATGAACTGTTCGTGGACGCAGACGAAAAGGTCGTCGCGCAGAAAACCCTCGCGGACCTTGGCGCTTTCCGGACAGACCACCACCGGGTTCATGTTTTGAATAAAAAGCGCCGTGATGGGCGGGCCATCGCCCAGGTCTTTCTTGTCGCCCGTCACAATGGGTCCCATGCGCGACTGGTCCAGCAGCCGCACCGAGGTGTCCTTTACGTCCGAGCCTTCGATCAGGCCGCGGTCGAGAGGATAGATCTCGCTCTGGCCATAGAGCGCGCCGCCGCCCTCGTATTGCCAGGCGCCGGTGACGGTCGGCAGGCAGGTGACGGCATGCACGCCGGCCGCGCCATTGCGCGAGCGGGAAAAGCCGTAGCCGACCCGGATGAAGCTGCGCTGGGTCTGGCCATAGAGCCGCGCAAAGTCCTCGATCGCGGCGGCGCTCAGGCCGGTGATCTCGGCTGCCCAGGCCGGTGTGCAGGCCGCAAAGTGCGCCTCCAGTTCCGCGTCCCAGTCGCTGTAGCGCGCCATGTAATCCCGGTCGGCGTAGCCTTCCGCCAGCAGCACATGCGCCACCGCCGCCGCCAGCGCGCCATCGCTGCCGGGCTGCAGGGCGAGATGCAGATCGGCCTGTTCCGCCGTGCCGGTGCGGTAGGGGTCGATCACCACCAGCTTGGCGCCGCGGGATTTGCGCGCCTTGGCGATATGGGTCATGACATTGACCTGGGTCGAGACCGGATTGCCGCCCCAGACCACGATCAAATCCGACTGGGCGATCTCCCGCGCGTCCACTCCCCGCTTGGCGCCGGTGCCGGCTTTCCATCCGGTGTCCGCCAGGGTGACGCAAATGGTCGAGACCTGGCGCGAATAGCGCTTCACGTGCCGCAGGCGCTCGATCCCGTCGCGCTGCACCAAACCCATGGTGCCGGCGTAGTAGTAAGGCCAGACGGTCTCCGCCCCATAGCGCTGTTCCGCCTGCAGCAGCTTTTCCGCCACCTCGTCCAGGGCCGCGTCCCAGGACAGCGGCACAAAGGCCGCCCGTCCCACGCCCGGGTCCCCGATCCGGCGCAGCGGCTGGGTCAGCCGGTCCGGGTGATGCACCCGCTCCGCATAGCGCGCGACCTTCGCGCAGACCACTCCGGCGGTGTAGTCGTTGTCGCGCGCGCCGCGCACCTTGCCGATGCGCGTGGCGGAGAGTTTTTCCACCTCAAGCGCACAGGTCGAGGGGCAATCGTGGGGACAGACCGAGTGGACGAATTCGGCCTTGGCGGGTGTATCCAGCGGCATGGCTGAAGTAACTCCTCTTGTTCCGTAAGTCCGGCGTTGCGGCGCGCTAGCGCTTTTTCATCGCGGCCCATTGGTCGTCGCTCAGCATCTCCATCATGCTGAACTGGCCCGCCCCCTTTAACCATTCGCCGCCGTCGATGGTGATGACGTCGCCGTTGATGTAGCCCGACTGATCGGCCAGGAGATAGGCGACCAGGTTGGCCAACTCCCCATGTTCGCCGACGCGGCCCAGAGGAATTTTCTTTTTCCAGATGGCGTCGGCCTGATCGTCCGGCACCAGCCGGCTCCAGGCGCCTTCCGTCGGGAAGGGGCCCGGCGCGATGGCGTTGCAGCGAATCCCCCGGCTGCCCCACTCCACCGCCAGGGACTGGGTCATCGCCAGCACCCCGGCCTTGGCCATCGCAGAGGGCACCACATAGGGCGAGCCGGTCCAGGCATAGGTGGCGACGATCGACAGGACATTGCCGGCGTGGCCTGTTTCCAGCCAGCGCTTGCCGCAGGCCAGGGTCATATAGGCGGTGCCGTGCATGACGATCCCCAGGACCGCATCCACCGCGCGGCTTGAGAGCGTCTCGGTCTTCGCCAGAAAATTCCCCGCGGCATTGTTGATCAGCGCGTCCAGCGGTCCCTCGGCCCAGATGGCATCCACCATCTCATCGATGGCGGCCGGGTCGCGAATGTCGCAGACATGCCAAGCGGTCCGGCCGGCGAAGTCCTGGTCGAACTCCGCAGCGCTCTCCTGCAGGACTGCCTCCCGCCGTCCGCAGATCACCAAAGAGGCCCCCAGTTCCAGGACCCGCCGGCCCATGGCCTTGCCCAGGCCACTGCCGCCGCCGGTGATAAGGATTTTTTTGCCCTGAAGCAGGTCGGTCTGAAACATCGATAACTCCCTGGAATTGCGCCGCAACAGATGTACCCCTTCGGGCGGCCTTTGGCTATGCTGCGGGCATGCTCCCTTCGGCCACATCCTATGCGGATCTCAAAGCCGGCTTCACCTGGCAGATCCCCAGCCGCTACAACATCGGCGTGGATGTCTGCGACCGCTGGGCGGCCCGCGAGCCGGAGCGGCTGGCGCTGATCCACCTGCGCGGCGACACGCCGGAACGCTACAGCTTCGGCGCCTTGAAAGGTCTTTCCAACCGGCTGTGCAACCTGCTGACAGCCCAGGGCGTGACGCGCGGCGACCGCGTGGCGATCCTGCTGCCCCAAGCGCCGGAGACCGCGGTTTCCCACATCGCGGTGAGCAAGATGGGGGCCATCGCGGTGCCTCTGTTCACCCTATTCGGGCCGGAGGCGCTGGCCTTCCGCCTGGGCGACAGCGGCGCCAAGGCCCTGATCACCGACAACAGCGGCCTGGCAAAGCTGGGCGACATTGCGGAGGCGCTGCCGGACCTGAAGGTCATCCTCAACATAGAGGGTCCCGGCACCGGCGCCCTGGACTTTCACGCCCTGCTGGAACAGGCCAGCGACCGCTTTCAGCCCGCCGACACGGCGGCCAACGACCCGGCGATCATCATCTACACCTCCGGCACCACCGGCCCCCCCAAAGGCGCGCTACATGCCCACCGCGTTTTGCTTGGGCACTTGCCCGGCGTGGAGATGCCCCAGGAACTCTTTCCCCAGCCGGGCGATCTCTTCTGGACGCCGGCGGATTGGGCCTGGATCGGCGGGCTGTTCGACGTGCTGCTGCCCAGCTGGCATCACGGCGTGCCGGTGCTGTCGCACCGCTTTGCCAAATTCGATCCCGAGGCCGCCTTTCGCCTGATGGCGGATCATCGGGTGCGCAATGTCTTCATGCCGCCCACCGCCTTGAAAATGATGCGTCAGCTTCCAGTGGAACAGAACCGGGGCAAGACCGCGCTGCGGTCCATCGGCAGCGGCGGCGAGACCCTCGGGGCCGAGCTGTTGGACTGGGGCCGCGAAGTCTTCGGCCTCACGGTGAACGAGTTCTATGGACAGACCGAGTGCAATCTGGTGGTCAGCAACTGCGCCGGCATCATGCCGGTGAAGCCGGGCGCCATGGGCCGCGCGGTGCCGGGCCACGAAGTCGCCGTGGTCGACGACGCCGGACAGCCCCTGGGGCCGGGGGAGACCGGCAACGTCGCCGTGCGGCGCCCGGACCCGGTGATGTTCCTGGAATACTGGGGCAACCCGGAGGCCACGGCGGCGAAATTCGCCGGCGACTGGCTGCTCACGGGCGACCGCGGCCAGCAGGACGATGAAGGCTATTTCCGTTTCGTCGGCCGCGAGGACGACGTCATCACCTCGGGCGGCTACCGCATCGGCCCCGGCGAAATCGAGGACTGCCTGCTGAAGCACCCGGCCGTGGCGCTGGCCGCCGCCGTGGGCATCCCCGATGAACTGCGCGGCGAGCGCATCAAGGCCTTCATCGTGCTCGACGCCGGCATCCAGCCCAGCGCGGCCCTGGCCGCCGAAATCCAAGCCTTCGTCAAAGTCCGCCTGGCCGCCCATGAATACCCGCGCGAGGTGGCGTTCCTCGACAGCCTGCCCATGACCGCCACCGGCAAGATCATGCGCCGGGAGCTGCGCCGGCGCGATGAAGCAGCGGGGCGCGCATGAGCCGCCTGCTCCTGATCTCGGCCGGAGAACTCACCGGAACGGTGCTGGAGCTGATGGCCCGGCGCGGCGACTTCGATGAAATCATCCTGGCCAGCCGCTCCGAAAGCCGCGCCCGGGCCAAGGCCAACAACGCCCGCATCGGTGCCGCGATCGAAGGCGTCTTTCC
>CAJHXM010000575.1_pt1 | contig 11982 bp, 10 predicted proteins | sample 9198461 | NCBI WGS metagenome assembly CAJHXM01 (sample SAMEA7708299, study PRJEB35096) | sediment metagenome | biome: marine neritic benthic zone biome [ENVO:01000025]; feature: sediment [ENVO:00002007]; material: shallow marine sediment [ENVO:03000034] sea grass bed [ENVO_01000059] ...
ACGATCTCAAACCAATACGATCTCAAGAGGTCCGGCGCCCCGCCAGCCAAACTGGAGAGCCGGGTCTTGGGCAGAAACCCCGGCTCTCTTAAGGCTGCGGCTGATTCGGTTCCTTGGGCAAAGCGCCCGGAGTCTCGTCCAGGACCGCCGGATTGAAGAGTTCCGCACTCGAGGTGGCCTCTTTGCGGGGCTGCGCCCCGAAGAAACGTCCGATCCGGGCAAGAACCACTTTGATTCCGCGCCAGATCCGCGGCAACAGCCAGATCGCCAGCAGGATGAAAAGCACCAGCAGCGCGAGAAAGACCGTCGGCTGGAACAGCGCGGTCCCAAGCCCGGCCAGGACCAGGACGTCCTCCCCCAGCGACGCCGTCCAATTGCTGAAAGGCTCCGGCGAGGTATTGATCAGCACCCGGGTGCCCGCTTTCATGGTGTGGCTGGTGGCCGCCAGGCCGCCGCCCAGAATCGCCGCAGCCAGGGCGATGGCGGGGGTGACGTCCCCCAATGCGCTGGCCGCCAGGATTGCGCCGGCCGGGATGCGAATGAAGCTGTGCAGACCGTCCCAGGCGGTATCGACGCCGGGCACCTTGTCCGCGAAAAACTCCACGCAATACATGACCGAGGCCGCCGCGATCACCGCCGGGTGGCCCAGGATCAGAAGTTCTTCCGGCAATATCACGTTGCCGGTGGCACTGAGGATCCCCAGCGCCGCCAGGGTCGCATAGAGATTGATGCCGCTGGCCCAGGCCAGGCCCATGGAGAGAGCAATGGTTTCGACGATTCCCATGAAGTAAGCCCCGTTCTGTGACGATCTTAAGCGTGCCGCTGCGTCTAACAGATGGGGGCGAAGATGAAGCGGCGCAAGCGGGAAACCATCAATACTAGGTTTTAATTCTTATATATCGCCGGTGCATTGAAGCTTTCCGGGGGGTTCCTCGGGTCACGCCTGCTGCGGCAAAGGCGGGAAGGTGGCGGGCAGAGGGCCCAGGGCCTTGGCTTTGTCCATGATCGGGGAGAGATCGTGGCTCACCAGGTCATAGAGTTGGTGGCAGTCTTCGATCACATAATAGACGGTTTGGAAAATGTCGATGCGATAGGGGGTGCGGAACACCGAGAGCGCATCGAAGGGCCGCTGTTCCGGCACGCTGCTCTCCACCGCATAGGGCGCCTCGCCGGCCGAAGAGGCGATCCCCGCGCCATAGATGCGCACGCCCTCCTCCGTGCGGATCAGGCCGAATTCCACGGTAAACCAGAAGAGGCGCTGCAGCATCCAGACGTAGGGCTTGCCGAGGCTCAGGGCCATTTCGCCATATTTCTGCAGAAAATCGGCATAGGTCTGGTTGGTCAGCATGGGACAGTGCCCATAGATCTCGTGGAAGACATCCGGTTCCTGCAGGTAGTCGAAGTCTTCGCGCCGCCGGATGAAGGTCGCCGCCGGAAATTTCCGCTGGGCCAGCAGGGTGAAGAACTTTTGCGGCGATATGTCGCCGGCACCGGCGCCACGCCAAAGCCGGTCGCCTCCTGCAGGCGCGCGTCGACGTCTTTCAGCTGCGGCACCCGGTCCCGGGGCAGATCGAGAATGTCGAGGCCCTTGAGAAAGGCGCCGCAAACCCGGCCCGGCAACAGCTTCTCCTGGCGCGCCATCAGGTCGCGCCAGACCGCATTTTCCTGCGCATCGTAAGCGATGATGCCCCGCGCGTCGGGGACCTTCGACGTGTAGCTGCTGGATTTCGCCATAGCGGGCGTCCTTTCGCAGAATTCTAGAGCCTGATCGTCTCAGATTGAGTCAATCTGAAACGATCGTGCGCTACCGGCCGTCACCCCCTATCAAACCCCATTCGGATTGCGGTTTCGTTAAATATGGGGCTTCCCCCGACCGGGTCCAGTGCCTTCGGCTAAGGTCCCGGCGACACTTTTTGGCGGATCGCTCCGAATATAGACAGACCGGTCTGGTCAAACACTTCGATGGTGACCTCATCGCCGAAATGCAGGAATTCGGTCCTGGGAGCCCCCTCTTCGATGGTCTCGACCATGCGCTTCTCCGCCAGGCAGCAGGAGCCGCTGGCCGGATCCCGGTTGGCCACGGTGCCGGAGCCGATGATGGTTCCCGCCGCCAGGGGCCGGCTGCGGGCGGCGTGGGCGATCAGGCGGGGGAAATCGAATTGCATGTCCACCCCGGCGTTGGGCTGGCCGAAGGGTTCTCCGTTCAGGGTAACCCTCACCGGCAGGTGGAGTTTGCCCCCGTCCCAGGCTGCCCCCAGGTCATCGGGGGTCACCGCCAGGGGCGCAAAGGCGGAGCGCGGCTTGCCATGTAAAAACCCGAAACCCTTGGCCAATTCGCCGGGGATCAGGTTGCGCAGGGAGACGTCGTTGACCAGCATCAAGAGCCGAATGTGCCCGGCGGCAGCTTCCGGCGTGATCCCGCAGGGCACGTCGTCCAGCACCACGCAGATCTCGGCCTCGAAATCGATGCCCCAATCCTCGCTGGCCGCGACAATGTCTTCGCGGGGCGCGAGAAATCCGTCGCTGACCGCCTGATACATCAGGGGGTCGTCATAGAGACTGGGGGGCATCTCGGCGCCGCGCGCCCGGCGCACCAGTTCTACGTGGTAAAGATAGGCGCTGCCGTCGAGGAACTGGTAGGCGCGCGGCAGCGGCGCGGCCAGCCGATCTGCCTCGTAAGCTTCCGCAGCTGGCAGCCCATCGCTTTCCAAGGCCTCGGCCTGGGCCCGGAGCGCGGGTTCGGAGTCCGGCCAGGATTCTAGCGCCGCCTGCAGGGTCGCGGCGGCTTCGGCCGGCACCATCCGGCTGCGGTCGCGCGAGACCAGCATCAGCCGGCCGTCCCGGCCGCCGCTGCGCAGACTGGCGAGCCTCATGAACCAGGCTCCCTGCCCGCCTCCCAGGACCGCACATAGCCGCTGTCTTCCACGCCCTCGGGCAGGCTGCTGCTGACCTCCAACGCATCGCGGGTATCGAGCATCACCGCCACCTCGTTGGTGCCCTCGGCCTTTTGCGTAAAGGCATTCTGCAGCGCCTTGGGATGCGGGCCATGGGTGAAGCCGCAGGGATGGAAGGTCACCATGCCCCGGTCGATGTTGTCGCGGCTGAAGAACTCGCCGGCGTGATAGAAAATCACCTCGTCGAAATCGTCGTTGTTGTGAAAGAAGGGCACCTTGAGCGCGCCGGGGTCGGTCTCGAAGGGCCGCGGCACAAAGGTGCAGACCACGAAGCGGTCCGCCATAAAGGTGGTGTGGGCCGAGGGCGGCAGGTGATAGCGGTGGCTCGTGAGGGGCCGGATGTCGCGCACATTGAGGCGCAGGGGACAGAGGTCGCCGTGCCAGCCCACAGCATCCAGCGGGTTAAAGGGATAGGTCACCACCGAGACCCGGTTGCGGCGCTTGATGTGCACCTGCCAGCTGTCGGCCTTGCCCTCGGGAGTTTGCTGCGCCAGGAACGCCGCGTCGATCTGCGGCGTATCCAACATGGCGGGATCGAAGATCGCATGGGGGCCGGCCAGCCCGCGGTCCGGCAGCTGATAGCTGGCGTTGGTGGCCTCGATCATCAGCAGGTCGGCTTTGCCTTTGAATTCGGTGCGCCACATGGTGCCCCGCGGCACCAGGATGTAATCGCCGGCAGCAATTTCCAGGTGGCCGTAGTCACAATAGAAATCGCCCGCACCATCATGCAGGAACAGCAGATCGTCGCCGTCGCCGTTGCGCGCCAGTTCCGACATGGCCCCCGAAGTGCGCCAAAAGCGATAGCGCACCGCGCGATTCTGCATCACCTCCGTCGCGGCCCAGGGACTGTTGCTCTCCAGGTCGATGGCCGTCAAGTCGAAAGCCCGCGGGCGCAGCGGCCCCTCCCAATCCACCCAGGCCGTCGGCGGATGACGGTGATACATATGACTGGCCGGACCGAAAAAACCTTCCTTGCCCAGTTCGCGCTCGTAGGTATCCGGCGGCAGGTCGGCATGCGCCTGGCGCGAGGCCAGGCCCTCGACCCGCGGCAGAGAAATCCATTTCTTGGCCATCGCCTTTACTCCAATAGCGCCCGCAGGGCCTATTCTTCAGAAAGCACACCGCGGCGGATTTGATCCCGCTCAATCGAGTCGAACAAAGCCTGAAAGTTGCCCTCGCCGAAGCCTTCGTCGCCCTTGCGCTGGATGATTTCGAAAAATACCGGCCCGATCACGTTCTTGGTAAAAATCTGCAGCAGCCGGCCGCCGTCCTCGGTGGGGGCGCCGTCGATCAGGATTTTGTTGGCTTTCATCCGCGCCAGATTCTCGCCGTGCCCCGGCAGACGTGCGTCAATACCTTCGTAGTAGCTGTCGGGCACGTCGCCCTGAAAGTCCACGCCGCCGGCCTGCAAGGCCTCCACCGATGCGTAAATATCCCGGCTGCCCAGGGCGATGTGCTGAATGCCCTCGCCGCGGTACTGCTCCAGATATTCGGCGATCTGCGATTTATCGTCGGCGCTCTCGTTGATGGGAATGCGGATCTTGCCGCAGGGCGAGGTCATGGCGCGGGATTTAAGCCCGGTCAGCTTACCCTCGATATCGAAATAGCGGATCTCGCGAAAATTGAAGAACCGCTCATAGAATTCCGCCCATTCGTTCATGCGGCCGCGATAGACGTTGTGGGTCAGGTGGTCGATATAGGTCAGACCGGCACCCGCCGGCGCCGGGTCCGCCCCCTCGATGGGCCGGAAATCGACGTCGTAGATCGAACCCTCCGCATCGTAACGGTCCACCAGGTAGATCAGGGAATCGCCGATGCCCTTGATTGCCGGAATGTTGAGTTCCATCGGGCCGGCCTCGCTTTCCACCAGCCAGGCCCCCAGATCGGCCGCCCGCTGGCAGGCCGCCGCCGCGTCTTTGACGCGAAAGGCGATGGCGCAGACCGAGGGCCCGTGCAGCAGGGTGAAGGCCTGGGGCAGGCCCTGCGATTCGGCGTTAAGGATGAAATTGACCCCACCCTGGCGATAGAGGGTTACGTCCTTGGACCGGTGCCGGGCCACCGCCGTGAAGCCCAGGCGCGTGAACAAGGCCCCCAGCGCGGCGGGCTCGGGCGAGGCGAACTCGACGAATTCGAAACCATCGGTCTGCATGGGGTTTTCCCAGGCGTTCGGCATGGCCACCTCCCAGTAATGCCGGTGTCGGCGGGCGCCGGTCTCAGGGGCCGCCGACCCGGGCAGTATAGCAAAGATCAGCCAGACGAGGTTGGCGCATCAAGCCGTCGACGGCAACCTTTGCGACAAGCCTTTTAAGCCTGCGCTTTTCACAGGAATTGGATGAATTTCAACATCTTATAAACCATCTTATCCGAACGGCAAGCGACCCCTATTAATCATTCCTTGGCGACTTTTGGGCTAAATTGCAGGTTCCGCAGCGTCTTATCCCAGCCAGGATCCTTTATGTACCAGCTTGCACGAAAACCCGGGCGCAAAAACTCCCTCATGATTCGCTACGGCGAACAGCTGGGGCGCATCAAAGACCGCAATAGCGCGGATCTTGCCTTTAGCCGCGGCGTTAAGCTGCGCCGCATGGACGCCCTGATGCACCATGTCGTCGATTCCAGTTTCGACGGCATTGTGACGATTCGCGAAGACGGCACCATCAAGACCGTCAACCGGGCCGTACAGGATATGTTCGGCTATGGCCCCGAGATGCTGGAAAACCAGCACATCTCGACCCTGTTCCCAGATCTCGCCGGGCGCCGGGATGGCAACTCCAGCGGATTCGGGCTGACGGCCGGGCAGCGCGAGCTGACCGGACGCCGCCACGATGGCACTGCCTTCCCCCTGGAGCTGTCGATCAACCGGACGACAATGGACCAGGACAATATCTACGTGGCGATTGTCCGCGACATCACCGAACGCAAGGCGCAGCAGGAACAGCTCGAACACCTAGCCCTGCATGACGTGCTGACAGGCCTGCCCAACCGGGCCCTGCTGTCCGACCGTCTGACCACCGCGCTGGAGTTTGCCGCGCGCGACAAGGAACCCTTGTCACTGATGATGCTCGATCTCAATCTTTTCAAGGAGGTCAACGATACGCTGGGCCACCACATCGGCGACCGGGTTCTGAGCGAGGTCGCCAAGCGTCTGGCGGCGCCTTTGCGGTCGTCCGACACCATTGCCCGTGTCGGCGGCGACGAATTTGCGGTCCTGCTGCCGGCGGTGACGGATTTCGACCGGGCTCAGCGCGTGGCCAAGCGCATCGTCCGGGCCCTGGAGATGCCGTTCCAAGTGGTCGACGGGCTCGCGCTCGAGGTCGGTGTCAGCATCGGCATCGCGCTCTATCCCGACCATGCCGAAGATGCTGCCCGCCTGATGCAGTGCGCGGACGTGGCCATGTACACGGCCAAGCAAACCGAAACCGAGATCTGCCTTTACGACGAGGGGCAGGACAACCACAGCGTCCGTCACCTGACCCTGACCGGCGAACTGCGCCAGGCCATCGAAGGCAAGGAGCTCACGTCCTACTTCCAGCCCAAGATCGATATCCAGGCTGGGAAAGTCATCGGCGTCGAGGCCCTGACCCGCTGGGAACATCCGGTCCACGGATTCGTCCCGCCGGACGAGTTCATCGCGCAGGCCGAACGGACGGGACTGATCGGGCCCCTGGCCCACTGGTCCTTCGAATCCACCCTGGACCAGCTTCTGGCCTGGCAGGACGCCGGCTTGAACCTCAATATGGCTGTGAACCTTTCAGCCAAGAATCTACAGGACGAAAGCCTGCCGAACATGCTGCGCGCCATGCTGAAAGAGCGCAAGCTGGACCCGGCCAGCTTGACCTTGGAGATCACCGAAAGCGCGATCATGCAGGACCCTGACCGCGCCCTGGCCATTGCCCACGATCTCGCCAGTATCGGCGTGCGCATGTCGATCGACGACTTCGGCACCGGCTATTCCTCCCTGGCTTATCTGAAGAACCTGCCGGTGGACGAGCTGAAGATCGACCGTTCCTTTGTCATGAACATGAATGGCAGCGACGGCGATACGGTCATCGTGCGCTCCACGATCGACCTGGCTCACAACTTGGGCCTGAAGGTTGTGGCCGAGGGAATCGAGCTGGACGAACATATCTCCATTTTGCGGGATCTCGGCTGCGACGTCGGGCAGGGCTATCTGATCGGCAAGCCCATGGACAGCCACAGTTTCAATGAATGGATTGTCAAGGAATCCCGATTTGAGCCGGCACGCATGGCACCTTCGGCAGAGCCGGTCTCCGCAACCGCTTCCTAGAGCAAATTTCGATCATATCGAAGCGATATGAGCCGTGAACCGGTCTCCAAACCGCAGAGTTAGCGCAGGAACACGCTAAAAGGGCCGCGCCTCCCGATCGAGGCGCGGCCCTTTTTCTGTTCGTTTTTCACAGTCTGCTTTATCGCCGTTGGCGGCGCCAGCGGTCGATCACCGCCTGGACAAAGGCCTCGTCCTGATTGTCGTCCTGCCAGGCCGTCGAGAAATTCGCGGTCCCGCTGCGCGGCATCTTGTCGTCGGGCAGGGCATCGAACCTGAGACGCATCGGGACGGAGACGCCTTCACCAACCGCAATGGCCTCGCCGTTGCGCAGCGACGGCAGGAAGTCTAACAGGCCGACCGCCGTATCCGACATGGCGCCGCGGACGAAGTCCTGATCCCGCTGATTGCTCATCCGCAGGGCGAAGACCGTGTTGCACTGGGACAGCACTTCGGCTGCCAGCTCAGACGGCCGCTGACTGACCACGCCGAGCGAAACACCGTATTTGCGGCCTTCCTTGGCGATCCGGGCCAAGGCTTTCTTGGTCGGCTCAAAACCGGCACTGGGGTCTTGCGGCGCGTAACGGTGCGCTTCCTCGCAGACCAGCAGGATCGGAACGGAGCGTTCGCTCCAGAGCGCGAAATCGAACGTCAGGCGGCTCAGCACCGAGACAACGACATTCAAAACTTCCGACGGCACGCTGGACAGGTCAATCGTGGTGATCGGCTTGCCGTTGACGGGAATGCGGAAAAGGCGCGAGATGATCTTCGCCATGTTGTCGCGTACGGAGATGCCACCGAAGATGAAGTTGAAACGGGCATCGTCGCGCAAGGCCTGAATGCGCGTTTTCACCCGCAGGTAAGGCGCCAACTGTTCGGCCTTATCGAGCTTGCCCATCAGCGCATCCAGCTGGGTCACCAGATCGCTCATGCCATAGGGGACCGGCGTATCCGCGGTGATCGACAGCGGGTCCTCGGCGTTTTGGTTTTGCTTCTTCTTTGCCGTGGTAATCAGTTCCCGCAGAATTGAACTTTCGATCTCGCTGATCACGCCCCGGCCTTCGCCGCCCAGAACGATTTCGACAATCTCTTCGAAGTTGAGCAGCCAGTAGGGCAATTGCAGAGAGTCGGTGTCGACCACCGCCGCTGCATCGCCGAACGCGGTGGCGTATTCCGCGTGCGGGTCCATCAAGACGATGTGTGCGTTGGGATGTTCATTGAGAATGGAATTCAAGACCAGGGTCACGGCGCAGGACTTGCCCGACCCGGTAGTGCCCAGGATGGCGAAGTGCTTGCCCATAAGGTCGTCGGGCGAGATTGTCGCTGGCAGGGATTTGTCCTGGTGGATCGTGCCGATCCGCACCGTCTTGCGGTCGGGCCGCGCATAGACCCGGGTGAGGTCTTCCTGGTTGGTGGCAAAAACGCCGTCGCCCAGTGCCGGAAAGACCGAGACGCCGCGCTGGAAGGCGCCGGGAAGTCCGTCGGGACCGTAAGGCGCTTCGCCCAGGACTTCGATTTCGATAATTTTGATTTCCGAATCAGGCGCATCCTGGGACGGTGCCGGTACGGAAAGACCGTCGACCATGCCGAAAACAACGGAGTCGGCCGTGGGCATTTTGACCAGGCGGCCCTTTTGGATCGGCGAGGGCTCGTCGACGTTGCCCTGGGTAAAGCGGTCCTCGACCAAGGTGACGATCTGAGATCCGGAAACGCAGATGACCCGACCCAAAAGCTGGTCTTGGTCGGTTATTTTAAGGTTAACAACATTCATACCTAGGTGGCTCCGTAGGCCCTGAGGAGCAAACCGATAGAGTCTTTCATGCACGCACCCCCGGAAGTGGGACTTCCCCGGACTTTGTGGATACAGTGCGGGTCACTCAGTGGAGAAGGGACCCCCGCATACATCGATTGGCTTTGGGCTGGTGATCAGCATGCTGAATATGTCAAATGCGGGTTAAGTTTAGATGAATCGCAGCACCGGTCAGGCCACTAAGACCTCGGAGCAATCCTTTGATATTTATGAAAAAATATTGATTCATCTTAGGGTTGTGGCGCTGCAACAAAATACGGTCCAGAGATGAAATCTACCCCTCCAGGCGGCTCCGCTTCCGCGGCAGGGACCCCGGCGCTGGGCCTGTTCCAGCCGCTCTCGCCAAGGGCGCGGGCGGCAAATCTAAAGGCGGCCTGGGCTGAGAGGGATGAAACGCAGGGAATCTGGGTCTTTGGCTATGGCTCGCTGATGTGGAATCCCTGCTTCAGTTTCACCGAACGGCAGCGGGCGGAATTACCGGGCTTCCGGCGCAAATTCTGTATCTGGACGACTTTGGCCCGGGGCACGCCGGCAGCGCCGGGCCTGGGGCTGGGCCTGGAGCCGGCGAAGAACACCTGCCCGGGAATCGCCTTCCGTCTGGACCCGGCACACCTGGAACGCGATTTGGCAGCGATCTGGGAGCGGGAAATGTACAGCGGCGTCTACCGGGCCCGCTGGCTGCCCCTCGAGACCGCGCGAGGGCCGCGAACAGCGCTTTGCTTCGTCGTCGACCCGGCCCATCGGCAATACGCCGGGGATTTGCCTCGGGCACAGCAGGCCGAGATTATCGCCGGGGCGGTCGGCAAATACGGTAGCTGCCGCGACTATCTCGCGGGACTGGTGACCGCTCTGCGGGAAATCGCTATAGACGACCTGGACCTGTCGGACTTGCTGGCCCAGGTCGATGCCTTGTCGGATTCGCAACCGCCAGAAGAGGGCTGATCGGAGAATGACCGCACTGCAGGACGCGCCAGAGACCCTGCCGGCGCGCTGGTATCACGATCCGGCGGTCTTTGCCCGCGAGCGTGAGCTTATTTTCGCCCGCCATTGGACGCTGCTGGCCAGGCTGGATCAGCTGGCCCGGCCTGGGGATTTTGTCCGCGCCAGCCTTGCCGGCCGGCCGGTTTTCGTGATCCGGGGCCGCGACGGCGGTCTCAAGGGCTTCCACAATGTCTGCCGCCACCGTGCCGGACCGCTGGTGCGCGCGGACGCCGGGCACTGCGACGTTCTGCGCTGCGGCTATCACGGCTGGGTCTACGATCATGACGGCGCCCTGGTCAAAGCCCCGAACTTCATCGACGACAGCGGCTTCGACCGCGGCGGCTTTCACCTCTTTCCGTTGCGCACCGCACTTTGGAACGGGCTGGTCTTTGCCACTCTGGACGATTCAGCGCCGGACCTGGAGGCCTGGCTGGGCGACATAGTCGCCATCGCCGCCGACTTTCCCGCGCTCGAGACCATGACCTTCCAGCGCGAGGTAGTGATGGAAGGGCAGGCGAACTGGAAAACCTATGGCGATAATTCGGTCGAGGGCTATCACGTCACCATGGTGCACAAAGCGCTCGACCAGGCGCTGGCCCCGGACTCCGTCACGATCGAGGCTTACGAAAACGGCAAATTCGTCGGCTTCGACGTCCGCTACGGCCAGGGCCCGCGCGGCAGCGGACGCGGCTTCTGGATCTACCAGTTCCCCGGTCTGCTGCTGCATTTCGGTGCAGACAGCCTGAATATCGAACAGGTCATTCCCGAGGGCCCCGGCACCATCCGCCTGGTGCGCTGGTTCTGGGCGCTCGGCCCCGGCAATCCCGACGCCATGGCCGAATCGACCCAGGTGATGCGCGAAGACCTGGCAATCTGCGAAGCCGTGCAACGCAATCTGCAGGCCGGCGTCTACCGGACGGGCCGGCTGTCTCCGCAGGCCGAACCGGGAACGATATTTTTCCAGCGGCTGGTCCGTGAGGCGCTCTCGGAGTCATAATGAGCGCAGGTTCAACGACCCGGAGGCCGGCGTGGAACGGCTGTTTCGCCGCATAGACGACAAGCGCGACGACCTGGTCGCCTTGACCCAGGATCTGGTGCGCATTCCCACCGTCAATCCGCCGGGAGACGCCTATGTGCCCTGCGCCGAGCTGATCGGCGAACGCCTGCGCGCCCGCGGCTTTCAGGTTTCCTACCTCCGCGCCGAAGGGGCGGTCGGCGACAGCGACCGCTTTCCCCGCACCAATGTGGTCGCGCGCTTCGAGGGCAGCCGGCCCGGGCCCTGCCTCCATTTCAACGGCCACATCGATGTGGTGGAACCGGGCGCCGGCTGGTCCTTCGAGCCCTTTGCCGGCACGGTCGCGGACGGCAAGATCTTTGGGCGCGGGACCTGCGACATGAAGGGCGGACTGGCCGCGGCGATCGTCGCCGCCGAAGCGCTGCTGGAAGCGGAACCGGACCTGCCCGGGGCGATCGAAATCTCCGGTACGGTGGACGAGGAAAGCGGCGGTTTCGCCGGGGTCGCCTATCTCGCCGGGCAGGGCCTCTTCTCCCGCCCGCGGGTGGATCATGTGATCATCCCGGAACCCCTGAACGTGGACCGGGTCTGCCTGGGGCACCGGGGCGTCTGGTGGGCGGAGGTCGAAACCAAAGGGCATATCGCGCACGGCTCCATGCCCTTTCTGGGCGACTGCGCGGTGCGTCACATGGCCGCCTTCCTGGCGCGCCTGGAAAGCGACCTCTTTCCCGCGCTGGCGCAGAAGCGCACCGCCATGCCGGTGGTGCCCGAGGGCGCACGCCAGTCGACGCTCAACGTCAACTCGCTGCACGGCGGACTGGGGGAAGGCCACGATGGACTGCCGGCGCCGCTGGTGCCGGACAGCTGCCGCCTGGTGCTGGACCGGCGCTTCCTGATCGAGGAGGACCTGGAGGAGGTCAAGCAAGAGGTGGTCGGC